>Ga0066903_100001450_pt1 | contig 17301 bp, 12 predicted proteins | sample PanSoiMetaGPlot1_FD_67491 | JGI IMG/M metagenome (GOLD analysis project Ga0066903, IMG submission 67491) | Tropical forest soil microbial communities from Panama analyzed to predict greenhouse gas emissions - Panama Soil - Plot 1 (version 2) | ecosystem: Environmental > Terrestrial > Soil >... | reverse complement strand
ACGGGACGGAACATCAGGTCGAGGAGCTTGGTGTAGACGGTGTTGAGGAGCCCTTCCATCGCGGCGTCGTTGCCGCTCGATCGCAGCTTGATGGCGTTGGTGCGCCGGAGGTCGTCGAAGGCGAGCTGGACGTCCGCGCCGATGTAGTAGACCGAGCCGCCTGCACCGAACGACTGGTTGTGCCGGACTTCCGCCCAGTCGATCGTCAGGTCGGCGTCGTACGCCTCGTTGAGACCGGCAAACGTCATGTCGAACACGATCGACACGTCGGGCGTGCGCATCTGCATCGATTGCCGCAGCAGCGACGCCTGCTCCGGCGACAGGTCGAACGAGAACGCGAGCTGGTTGCCTTCGAGCACCGGAGAACGCCCGGCCGCCAGCACCTTGCGCTCCGGAGGCGCGTCGGGCTTCAGCAACACGGACGAGACGAGCGCGTAGCGCCCTTCCGAGAACACGATCGGTCCCCGGAGCGTGACGTCGTTGTCCTTCGTGATCTCGCGGAGCGCCCGTTGCGCCTCGGTCACGGCCGACTCGGGCGTGTCGATCAGCACGAGAAAATGGAGGATGCCGCCGCCGCCAGACGTGCGCACCGCCTCGGTACCAGCCGCGGGCGCGACGGTCGTCGTGTAGCGAACGAAAGAGAACCGCGGACGCCCGGCGTCATCCGTCGCAAGTCGCGCGGAAGACGGCAGGTAGACGTAGGTCTTCGGCTCCGATGCCAGCGGGAAGCACCACAGGCTGCCCGCGCGAATGCCGCGATCGATCTCGATCTGCTGCGCGCCCGCGCGCACAGGCAGCAACAGCAGCAGCGCGGCTGACAGACACGAGCCGAACGACGTGCGGCGGCTCATGGCCGCTCGCCCTCCGGCTTCGACAGATCCGGCGGCGTCAAATAGAGGTAGTCGGACCCGAGGACGTCGGTCTTCGCGAGAGAGCGGCCGTTCTTGCCGTGCCAGGTGATGCGCACGACCGTGTCGCTGCCGCGGTCGCGCAGCAGGGAGAACGCCTTCGTCGAGTCCGCATCGCCGGCGCGCAGGATCGCTTTCTGCTGCAGCCGTGTCTTTCCCGCCAGCACGGTGCCGACCTCGACGACCGCCGTGGCGATGCCGTTGGCCGTGAACTGCGTGCGATCGGCGTCGAGCATGACCGTGCGCTTCTCGAACGGCGGCGTGAGGGCGACCGAGGCCGCCTTCGTCGAGACCCAGCGGTCTTCCGACGCCGGCACGCTGACGGTCGAGCCGTCGCGAATGCTCCACCGGACTTGATACTCGAAGTTCGTCCAGTCGTCGCCCTGGGCGCCAAGGCGCGGGAACTGAACTTCCTGAACGGTCGTGCCGGCCTTGATGTTCGACTGCGTGAAGGTGATCGCCTTCGTGAACGCGGGGCGATCGGGATACGTCTGGCGCACGTTCACCGACACGAAGTTGATGCCGTCGCTGAACGATTCGACGTAGTCGCCGTCGACCTGAAAGTTGACCGGCCTGAACTCGAACGCCGGATCCCTCAGGTTGACGATGCGGAAGTAGCGCGGGTCGTTCTTGAGCGCGGCGTACAGCCCGCCGAGATTCCCGGCGGTATCCACCGGCACTTTGATCGTCGTGGACTTGCCGAGCGTCAGCGTGAACGTGTTACTCGTGATGTCGGAGCGGCGCTTGAGGACGTACTGATCGTCCGAGTAGTACTTCGTGTCCTGCGCGCCGCCGAACACGCTCGAGAACCAGCCGCGATCCTGCCGTCCGAGGATCTGGTTCGCCTCGACGCCGGCCTCGCGCTGCGGATCGGCCGACCAGCCGGCCTTGTGATCGAACATCAGCTCGACGAGCTTGCTGGTCACCAGCTGGAGGATGCCCGACATGTCGTCGGCCTTGATGCCGAGGCCGGCGCTCCGGTCGAGCTCCTCGATCTTCAGATCGCCGGTGCGCTGCAGGTTGTCGACGATGTTGCGGATCTGGCGGCGGGTGAAGTCCTGCTGCTGGTTCTCGACGCGGCTGAAATGCGTGTAGACGGTCTCGACGCTCGCGGTGACCTTCGCGTTGTACGCCTTGACCGCGGCTTCGTAATACGCGTGAATCGCCACGGAGACGTCGGACGTCGGGCCGTTGAGCGAGTCCCACAGCAGCGTCGCGCCCTGCTCGTTCAGCAGCGCCGACAGCGCCGCGCGGGAATTCTGCGTGATGGGCGCCTTCGAGCTCGCGACCATCGATCGCGTGAAGCCGCCCTTGTCCTTGTCGGCCAGGATCGCCGAGACGACCTGGAAGGAACCGACGCCGTCGGGACCGTTGTCGGCCGCCTGCATCAACGGAACCGGGCCGACGATCCGCCCGTTGGGCACCTGCTGCTTGAGTTTCTTCTCGAGCCCTTCGACGATGTCGGCCGGCAGCGTGAACTCGACGAGCGCGTGAAACAGGCCGCCGTTGCTCTCCGCCGTGCCGCCGACGTACTTGAGGCACACGAATTCGAACGTGCCGTCGGCCCTGGTCGCCAGCCGGGGAAACTGCGGAATGTAGTAGTAGTCCGTGGCGACCGCCGCGTCCTGCAGCAGCTGGACGCCGTCGATGACCCGTCCACCGCTGTCGTAGTTCACCAGCGCCTGCGGCGACGCGGTCCAGAAACAGACCAGCGCGAGCACTACGCCGGCCGAGCGTTTGAGCGTCTTCATCGGCTGCCTCCGTCACTCGTGACGTCGAGGAGTTCGGTCCAGGACGCGCGATCGCGCCACGCGGTCGTCGTCGCGGTCCCGTCCTGCGTGATGCAGGTGACGCGGAAGCGGTAGGGCCGATCGAGACGGACCGCCACGGGGAAGCGCAGGCTGCGCGCGTAGAGATCGGGCTGCGATCGGTTGAAGGCCGCCGTCAGGACGACGCGCCGGCCGCCCACACCGACAGCCTGGATCTCGATCTGCTTTTCGTAGATCGCCGCGTCGGCCCCCTGCGCGAAGTCGTAGCAATACACGTCGAGCGCGGCATAGCCGGGCGGCGCCGACTCGTTGATGTCGGCGCGCGTCACGAGCTGGGGCCATTTCTGCAGATCGGCGTTGACGCCCAGGGCGCCCGCCCGGACGATGTGGACCGGCGGCCGATCGGGCTTGGGCCCGCTGTCGTCGGGACCCGTCTTCTTCGGCGGCTCGATCTGTTTCTTGAGTTGATCGACGAGCGCGGGCGTACCAGAGAGCTCCTGCAGCGGCTGGTCGGGGCCAATCCCCGTCGCCAGGAACGCGTACCCGATGCTGAGCGCCACCGACCCGCGCGTCAGCGCCGCGGACAGCAGCTGCGCATCCTCGGGCGGGAGTCCAAGCGTGTAGACGCGCTCGGTCCAGTAGCCCTCGCGCGGCGGCGCAGACTCCGATGCCTCGAAATGTCCCTGCGGCAGGACCGTCGCCGGATCCGCCGGCGGTGCCTGCACCGGCGCGTACACGATCGCGGACTCGACGCGCTGGATGGGCAGGGGCCGCAGCTCGACGGTACTTCCGGCGCTTCCGCTGAGCGCCTGGCGCGCCGCGAGCAGTTGCGACGGCGCGGGCGCGTTCATCACGACGCGGACCGTGAAGATGCTGCGGACGACGGCGGTCCCTTGATCGCGCGTGACGACCGATCCCGTGTACCGCGCCAGCAGCAGGTGCACGTCCGGGGATCCGTCGGTCCGCGTCGCGATCGCGAGATCTCCAGGCGGGTAATAGAACAGCGTGTGAACGCTGTCGTCGGGGTACACCGTCAAGGGGCCGGCGGCGCGTCCGAGCCGGAGATCCGGCGCCGCCTGTGCGGCATGCGCGACGGACACGACGGCGAGCGCAAGCAGCGCGGCGCGGGCCTTCATGGCCGTTTGCCCGGCAGCTCACCCAGCGACGTTTCGAGTTGGGACCTGCCGATGAGCACGCGCAGCGAATCGCTCGCGATCCAGTTCTTGCCCTTGTAGATCTTGCCGTCGGGCATCGCGAGCTCGAGCAGGTACTCGAACACGGCTTCGCCGGCAGGCGCGTTGCCGCTGTAGATCGGCTTCACGAGAAAGTCCTGGTTGTCGGCTTTCAGGACGACCGACTTCTGCACCAGCGTCCGGTCTTTCGGATCGAAGTACTTGGACCGGACCGTGGCCGTCAGCTCGTAGCCGCCGACGTCGGCGAGCGGCGTAATCGTGTGGAACGTGATCTGATCGGCGGTGACCGACGTCACGCCGCCGGTGATCGCGTCGAGCACCTGCTTGTCGCAGGGCTCGCAGGAGCTGACGACGCCGTAGTCGACCCACACGCGCTTGGCCTCGGTGTCGATCCACGCGGGCACCGACGCCGCGTCCCACTGCACCAGCGCCTGCGGCGACACTTCGGTGTTGCCGAGCGACCAGCTGTAGAGAATCGGCAGGTTGTTGCGCGGATCGATGATGAGCGCGTGCAGATACCGCATGCGCAGCGGATACGGCGTCAGGTTGCGGAAGCCGTCGGTGCGGTTCCAGCGGACGCGTCCGTACGAGTCGCGATCGGCGAGCTGAATCGCGATCGGGATCTGCGGCTCGAGCCCGCCACCGGCCGCGGTGAACGACACCGATCCGTTGACGCCGACGTCCTGCGTCAGCGCGAGCTGCAGGTTTTCCTTCGTGACCGGATCCGTGACCCACGAGACTTCGATCTCGCCGAGAACATCCGAGAGCCCGGTGATCGCGATCTTGTCCTTCGGAATGCTGTACTGGCCGAGCACGGCGGCGAACGACACGTCGAGCCCGTCCTTCTGCAGCGGCAACGGCCGAAGCGCGCTGAAGACCGTCGCGGGATTCCGGCGGGTGTAGGCCGTCAGCAGCGTCGTCGCGAGCTGCACCTCCGACGTGTCGAGCCCCGACTCGAGCCGTGCGGCCATGAGGACGTCGCCGGATGCGGCGGCGCCGGCCGCGGCGCCGTAGAGGATCCGCATGCCTGGGCCGGTGTCCGGCGTCCACTCGAGGTGGTACGCGCGGGGGAAGTAGTAGAAGATCCCGGATTTCGGGTTCTTGTCCGGATAGATCTTGCTGTCGATGCTGAGCAGCGACGCCGGGTTGACGTCGAGGTCCTCGGTGCGCAGCCCCTCGAGCAGCTCGATCGGCGCCGCCGCCGGCCCTTGCGCGCCTTTCTGAACGTCCTCCTGCATGATGCCGTAGCGGAATTGATTGAGCTGGACGACCGACGCCCTCGCCGGCAGCATCGCCACCGCCGGCGCGGTTTTCGTCGCGGTTTCACGGCGCTCCGTCGGCGTGACCTTGACGCCGCCCTGGCCGCTCGTGTCGCCGCGGTGATCGCGCACGACAACGCCGCTCGTCGTCGAGGTCGTGGTCGGCGTGTTGGTGCGGTGGTCGCGCACCTCGACCGTTCCGGTGCCAGTACCGGTGCGGTGATCGCGGACGACGACGCCGGGCGGATTCGTCGGCTGAGTCGTCACCGGCTTCACCGGCACGACGACTTTCGGCGGCGGGGCGTAGTCGGGCTGACTCCCGAGGCGCTTCGCGGTGCCGATCGCGACCGGCGTGATCCGGACGACGGTCTTCGAGGCGCTGCCGTTCGGTTGCCATTTCTTCTTGAGCGCAAACGTGCGCGCCAGCAGCGTGGATCCCGCGCGCTGCGAATCCATCGCGATCACGCGGAGGTACGCGGACTCGAACTCGGCGTCGGCCGGCGGCGCGTCGAACACGAGCGTCGCGTCGCCGGCGGCGGCGCCGAGCTGCACGAGCGGGGCCTGCATCTGCGGCGGACTCCGCCGATCGCGTCCGCGGATTTCGCCGGTCAGCCGCGCGTTGGGCAGTGCTGTATACGAGACGGATACCGCGAGTCGCCGCGGTCCGTCCTCGGTGACGGCGACACGGGTGATCGTGGGCTGCGCGTCGTGCGATCCGCCGCCGATGCGGCCGATGAGATCGCCGATGAGCGAGTCGAGATCGTCGACTGGACGCAGAACCGTTCCGACGAGCGTTTGATCGGCCGCGCGAATCAGTACTGACGGCGCGACGGCGATGCACGCGCACGCGATCGCGAGAACGATCGACACACGGTGCGACTGCATGACACTGCCTCCTTGCAGATCTACTGGACGGCCGCGTGCCGGCGACTTTTCGGCGACCTTCGTACCGAAAACCACACGCGTCCAACTGCATAGGAGGAATGCGCCGATACATTTCAAGCTCAGCTACCGCTTTCGCCGGCGGCTCGCATATCCTCTCGCCATGCGCGCGCGCGGACGGCTGCGAATCGTGCACGGCCGCAACTGGTACGCGCGACTGATCGCGCGCGCGCTGCGGATGCCGCGCGCCGGCGACGCGGTCGAGACGGAGCTGGTCGTGATGCGTGACGAGAGCGGCGAACGGTGGATGCGGATCTTCGCGAGTCAGCGGCTCGACAGCCGGCAGTATCCCGTCGGCGACGGTGACGTCGCCGAGCGATTCGGTGCGATCGAATTCAGGTTCCACCTGGAGGGATCGGGCGCCACGACGTCGTACCGTCAGGTCGGCGTCGCCCTCGTGGCGGGCCCGATCCGCGTACCGCTGCCGCGCGTGTGCGCGCCTGTCGTCACCGCGCGAGAGGATGTGACGGGCCCCGGCACGCGGCACATCGACGTGCGGCTCGACCTGCCGATCGTCGGACCGATCCTCAGCTACGCGGGCACGATCGTTCTCGACGAGGTCGTGTCGTGACAGTCGCGCTTTGGATGCTGGCGATTCAGGGCGTCATCGGCGCCTTCGACACCGTCTACTACCACGAGTGGCGCGCGCGGCTGCCCGCGCGCGGACGGCTCGCAGCCCCGGAGTTGAAGCTGCACGCCGCGCGCGACTTCTTCTACGGCGTCCTGTTCGGCACGCTGCCGTGGTTCGCATGGCGCGGAACCTGGGCCCTCGTCCTCGTCGGCGTCATCGTCGCGGAGATCGTCCTGACGATGACCGACTTCGTGATCGAAATCGCGGTGAGAAAACAACTCGGCGACGTCTACGCGGGCGAACGCGTGACGCACGCCGTGATGGGCATTCTCTACGGAGCCATGGTCGCGAACCTGATCCCGGTGATCTGGCGCTGGTGGTCGAGTCCGACGGCTTTCGCCTTCGAACCGCCCGCGATCCCGCCGGCGCTCGCGTGGAGTCTCACGGTCATGGCGATCGGCGTGTCGCTCTCGGGCGTGCGCGACCTGTACGCCGCGTTCGAACTCCCGCACGGCCACTGGCCCTGGCCGCGCACCCCGCGCACCCCGAGCACCTCGAGCACCCCGAGCACCTCGATATACTGACCTGTGCTCCGTCCGCGAACCCTCATTGGCGTCGCGCTCGTCTCCGCGTCGCTGCTCATGACCGAACTGTCCCTGACCCGGATCTTCTCGGTCACCATGTACTACCACTTCGCCTTCATGGCGATCTCGATCGCGCTCTTCGGCTTGAGCGCGAGCGGCGTCTACGTCTTCCTCATGCGGGACCGCTGGCGCGATACGGCGACAGCGCGGCTGCTCGTCGCGCACGCCTTCGCCTTCACGGCGACGACCGCGCTGTCGCTGGCCGTGCTCGTGCGCATGCGCGTCGGCCTGAACTACTCGCCCGGCAACATCGCGCTGATGTGCGTGCTCTACCTGATGTCGGCGCTGCCGTTCTTCGCGGGGGGCGCGACCATCACGCTGGCGATTACGCGGCTGTCCGCGCACGTCAACGCGGTCTACGCCGCGGATCTGCTCGGCGCGAGCGCCGGGTGCATCCTCCTCATGCCGGCGCTGAACATCCTCGGCGCGCCGGGCGCCATCGTGGCCGCCGCCCTTCTCGGGTGCGCCGGTGCCCTCTGCCTCGCTGGTCCCGCGGTGCCGGTGCGATGGCTGGCTTCGGCGGCCGTTGTCGCGGGTCTCATCGCGGCCGCGGCGGGCACCGGCGCCTTCGACGTCAGCACGACGAAGGGACACGAGAACCACGCGGTGCTCTTCAGCAAGTGGAACTCGTTTTCGCGCATCGGCGTGTACGACCAGCCCTACGGCGCGTGGTCGCTGAGCAACCGGTACACCGGACCGCTGCCCGACACGCTGCTGATGGACATCGACTCGGCGGCCGGCACGCAGATTCTCAAGTTCAACGGCGACCTGGCATCGGTGTCCTACCTGCAGTACGAGCTCACCGCGCTCGGCTATCGCCTCTTCGGACAGCCGGGTGGGGCCAGGGGAGATTTCAAGGCGCTGGTGATCGGGACCGGCGGCGGCCGCGACCTGTTGTCGGCGCTGGTGTTCGGCGCCTCACGCGTCGACGGCGTCGAGATCAACCCGATCATCGTCAACGACGTCATGCGGAACCGGTTCCGCGACTACGCCGGCGGCGTCTACGACCGATCCGACGTGCGCGTGGCGGTCGAGGACGGCCGGAGCTTCGTGCGCCGATCGCCGGAACGCTACGACATGATCCAGGCGTCGCTCGTCGACACCTGGGCCGCGACGGCCGCCGGCGCCTACTCGCTGAGCGAGAACTCGCTCTATACCGTCGAGGCGTTCGAGGACTACCTCGCGCACCTCTCGGATCGCGGCGTCCTCAGCATCTCCCGCTGGGTGTTCGACGGACTGCGGCTCGTCTCGCTCGCGCAGGAGGCGGGTGCGCGACAGGGCTGGAACGTCGCCGACCGGATCGCCATCGTGCAGCACGAGCAGGTCGCGACGTTCCTGCTCAAGAAGACGCCGTTCACCGAGGCGGAGATCGGCACGCTCGAGGACGCGGCGCGCGAGCTCGGATTCGCCGTGCTGTACCTGCCCGGCCGTCAGACGCAGACGTTCGGCGACAACCGCGACGACTACGCGCGGCTGCTGCGCGCGCCGGACCGCCACGCGTTCTATCGCGACTATCCGCTCGACGTCACGCCGACGACCGACGACCGGCCGTTCTTCTTCCACACCACCAGGCTGCGCAACCATTCGTTCGTCGCGCCGTTCCGGCGCGCGGTGGGACTGCACGTCGATCGCGCCGCGAATCCCGGCGCGTGGGCGACGGGCGGTCTGACGGCGCTGCTCGTCCTCCTCGGCATCTCGTCCGCGCTGATCGTCTTTTTCATCGTGCTGCCGCTCGCGGTGACGTCGCGGACGGCGCTCGGCCCGGGATGGCCGCAAGCGCTCGCGTACTTCGCCTGCCTCGGCGGCGCGTTCATGCTGATCGAGGTCGCGCTGCTCCAGCGGTTCGTGCTGCTCCTCGGTCATCCCGTGTACTCGCTGACCGTGACGCTGTTCTCGCTGCTCGTCGGCACCGGCCTGGGCAGCATGCTGAGCCGCCGCGCGCCGGACGCGCGCCTGCGGTGGACCGCGATGATGGCGTGCCTTGGTGTCGCGGCGATCGCGGTCGTCTGGGGTAATGCGCTCCCGTTCGTCGTTCGCGCCGCCGTCGGCTGGCCGTTGTGGCTGCGCATCACGCTGGCCGCGGGACTGATGGTACCGGCGGGACTCGTGATGGGCATTCCGCTCCCGACCGGCGTCCGCATCGTCGCCGCCAGCCAGCCGCAGCTCGTGCCGTGGGCGTGGGGCATGAACGGCGCCCTCTCGGTGCTCGGCGCCACGCTCGCCGTTTTCGTGGCAATGAACTGGGGCTTCTCGGTGACGCTGCTCTGCGGCGCGCTCACGTACGCCTGTGCAGCCGGACTGATCTCCCGTCGATAATCATCCGAGGGGCTTTGCCCCTCGGACTCCCTTACACGTTCTCTCGCGCGCCGCTTCGTCGGCGCGCTCCGTTCACGTGGCTCGCTCGCATCGCTCGCTCGCGGGTACTTGGGACGGTCCTGTCAGGAGGTCGACATGCGCGTGCGCCTGCTTGTGTGTTGCCTGTTCTTACTCGCCGCAGGCGGAGTGGGCGCCCAGCAGCGCGCCGCCTCGCCCGATACCGCCGAATTGCCGGTCCGACGCGTGATCCTCTACAAGAGCGGCGTCGGTTTCTTCGAGCACCTCGGGTCGACGGCCGGCAGCAGCACCGTCACGATCCAGTTCACGACAGCGCAGCTCAACGACGTGCTGCAGTCGCTGACGGCAATCGATCTCGACGGCGGATCGATCGCCAACATCAGTTACAACTCCGTCGCACCCATCGAGCAGCGGCTCTCGGCGCTGCGCCTGCCGCTCGGCGGCGACGCCAACCGCATCGCGTTGTACACGACGCTGCGCGGCGCGCATGTGTCGGTCCGCAACGGCACCGTCGAAAGCACCGGACGCCTCTTCGACGTCGAGCAGGCGTCGCGGTTGCGCGCCGGCGGCGGTTCCGAGAACGTCACGCTGCTCACGCTGGTGTCCGACGAGGGATCGGTCAGGACGATCGAGCTCACGCCCGGCACCAGCGTCCATCTGGACGAGCGTGACGTGCGCGACGACATCTCCAGTTATCTCGGCCTCGTCGCATCCTCCCGCGGCGACGACGTCCGCCGGATGGTGCTGACGACGACGGGGACGGGAACGAGACGGCTGGCGGTCAGCTACATCAGCGAAGTGCCGATCTGGAAGTCCACTTATCGCCTGGTGCTGCCGGACGGCGGACGCAAGCCGATCCTGCAAGGGTGGGCCGTCGTCGACAACACGATCGGGCAGGACTGGTCGAACGTGGAGCTGTCGCTCGTCGCGGGCGCGCCGCAGTCGTTCGTACAGCCGATTTCGCAGCCGTACTACCTGCAGCGGCCGGTCGTGCCGCTGCCGTCGAGCGTGCTGCTGCGGCCCCAGACGCACGGCGCGACGCTCACCACCGGTGTGGCGTCGACTCCGGTTGACGCCGTCGAAGCAAAGACCCGAGACGACGTCGCCCGCGAGAGTCTGGCGATGCGTTCGAACGCCGCGCGCGCCGGCGGCGGCGGTGGCGGGCGGGGCGGCGTGGTCGGCGGCATGGTCGGAGGCATGCCGGCGCCGCCGCCACCACCTGCACCGGTGGTTGACTACAACGCTCCGCTCGCCGCGGCGGCCGACGCGCAGGACCTCGGGGATCTGTTCGAGTACAAGCTGCGGCAACCCGTCACGATCAGGAAGAACGAATCGGCGCTGGTGCCGATCCTCAACGCCGACGTGGATGCCGAGCGCGTGTCGATCTGGAGCCGCGGGCCCGGCAGCGGCCGTCCGCTGCGCGGCGTCTGGCTGACGAACTCGAGCGCGCTCACGATCGACGGCGGGTCGTTCAGTGTGATCGACGCCAACGCCTTCGCCGGCGAGGGCCTGGTCGAGTCGATGAAGCCGGGTGAGAAGCGTCTCGTCTCCTACGGCGCCGATCTTGCCGTGCTCGTGAAGGCGGAGCCGGGCGGCGGATCCGGGCGTGTCACGAAAGTCGTGGTGCGGGACGGCCTGATGATCGCGTCGCAGGAGGATCGCGCGACGTGGAAGTACACCGCGCGGAACGAGGACGCCAGCCCGCGGACGCTGATCGTGGAGCATCCGCTGCGGACCGGCTGGACCGTCGCGGCCGATCCAGCGCCCGCCGAATCGTCGGCTACGGCCGCGCGCTACAGGGTGGCGCTCCCGGCGAAGCAGGAAGTCTCGCTCGTCCTCACCGAGCGTCACGCGGGAGATACGCGGTACCGCCTCGTCGACTTCGACGAGCGCGAGATCGCAGTCCTCGTCAGCGGCGGCGTGCCGGAGGCTGCGCTGCGCCGTTCGCTGCAGCCGCTGACCGACAAGCGCGCGGAGCTGGCGGCAGCCGACGCGCGCGTCGCGTCGATCACCGCGCAGATCACTGAGATCGACCGCGATCAGCAGCGCGTGCGCGAGAACATGAAGGCGCTGCGGGGCAGCGAGGAAGAGAAGGCGCTCACGCAGCGCTACACGCGGCAGCTGAACGATCAGGAGGATCGGCTCACGACGCTGCGAACCGAGCTCAAGAAGGCGACCGACGATCGCGACGCCCGCCGCCGCGAGCTCTCGGACCTGGCCGCGAAGCTCTCGTTCGAGATCCCCGGATAGCAGTACCGACAGTCACGCACGTACGCTCGCGGAGGCCGCGGAGATCCCAGAGAGACTCTTCGGGTCTCTGCGGGCTCTGCGAGAGTGCGTGCGTGACTGCCGGTACTACTTGATCTCTGTCACGCCGCCCATGAACGGGCGCAGGGCGGACGGAATCGTGACCGAGCCGTCCTTCTGCTGGTAGTTCTCGAGGATCGCGATCAGCGTACGCCCGACGGCGAGGCCGGAGCCGTTCAGCGTGTGCACGTGCTCGACCTTGCCGCTTCCCTGCGGGCGGAACTTGATGTTCGCGCGGCGCGCCTGGAACGCCATCGTGTTGCTGCAGGACGAAATCTCGCGGTACACCTTCTGGCTCGGCAGCCAGACCTCGATGTCGTACGTCTTCGCCGACGCGAAGCCCATGTCGCCGGTGCAGAGGACGATCGTGCGATACGGGAGCTCGAGGCGCTTCAGCACTTCCTCCGCGTTCGCCGTCATCGACTCCAGCTCGTCGAACGACTGCTCCGGCGTGGCGAACTTCACCAGCTCGACCTTGTGGAACTGGTGCTGGCGGATCAGGCCGCGGACGTCGGCGCCGTAGGATCCCGCTTCGCTCCTGAAGCACGGCGTGTATGCGGTGTAGCGCAGCGGCAACTGACGGCCGTCGAGAATCTCCTCCCGGTGCAGGTTCGTCAGCGGCACTTCCGCCGTCGGGATGAGGTAGAGATCCCAGTCGCCGGCGATCTTGAAGAGGTCCTGCTCGAACTTCGGCAGGTTGCCCGTTCCGCGCAGCGCGCCGGCGTTCACCATGAAGGGCGGTGCGACCTCGGTGTAGCGGTGCTCCCGCGTGTGCAGGTCGAGCATGAAGTCGATCAGCGCACGCTCGAGCCTGGCGCCCGCGCCCTGCAGGACGGAGAACCGCGCGCCCGACATCCGCGTCGCGCGTTCGAAGTCGAGGATGCCGAGCGCCTGCCCGACGTCCCAGTGGGGCTTCGGGTCGAAGTCGAACGTGCGCGGCTCGCCGTGCCGGCGCACTTCCTGGTTGTCGTCGGCGCCCGTCCCCACCGGCACCGACGCATGCGGCAGGTTCGGCACCGTCATCAGCAGGTCGGCACGCTGCCGCTCCACCTCGTCGAGCTCTGACTCCAGCTCCTTGATCCGCTGCCCTCGGGCCTTGTTCGCGGCGAAGATCGCCGACGGATCGAGCCCCTGCTTCTTCGCGCGCGCGACCTCCTCGCCCGACGCGTTCTGCTCGCGCTTGAGCCCTTCGACTTCGGGAATGAGCTTCTTGCGGCGGGCGTCGAGCTCAGCGAACGGCGTCAGGATCGTGTCGGGATTCAGCCCGCGATTGCGCAGCCCGGCCCGGACGGCGTCGGCATGATCGCGAACGTAGGCGGGATCGAGCATATCCGTTCAATGCTACCATCGGCCCATGGCACACGCAGTGCGGAAGGCCGTGTTCCCCGCCGCGGGTCTCGGCACGCGGTTCCTGCCCGCGACGAAAGCGCAGCCCAAAGAGATGCTGCCGCTCGTCGACAAGCCCATCATTCAATACGGCGTCGAAGAGGCGCTCGACTCGGGCGTCAACAACATCGTCCTCGTCACCGGGCGAGGCAAGAACGCGATCGAAGATCACTTCGACGTGTCGGTGGAGCTCGAGACGTTCCTCGAGGCGCGCGGCAAGAAGGAGCTCCTCGCCGAGATCCGGAAGATCTCGAACCTGATCAACGTGTCGTACGTCCGTCAGGGAGAGCCGCTCGGTCTCGGCCACGCCGTCCTCGTGACGCGGGAGCTGATCGGGCCCGAACCGTTCGCCGTGATCCTCGGAGACGACGTGATCGACGCGCGGCCGCCGGCGCTGCGCCAGATGATCGACGTCTACCACGAGGTCGACGGCCCGGTGCTGGCGATCGAGGAAGTGCCGGCCGAGAGCGTGTCGTCGTACGGCGTCATCGCCGCAGAGGAAGTACGGGCCGGGGTGTATCGCATCCTCGACATGGTCGAGAAGCCGCCGCGCGACGAAGCGCCGTCGAACCTCGCAATCATCGGCCGCTACATCCTGACGCCCGACATCTTCCCCGCGCTCGAGGAAACCGCGCGCGAGCGCGACCGCACGGGCGAGATCCAGCTGACCAACGCGATGCGCAAGCTGCTGAGGAAGCGCCCGATCTACGGCTGCCGCATCGACGGCGTCCGCCACGACACGGGCAACAAGCTGGGATTCCTGAAGGCCGTCGTCTACTTCGCGCTCCAGCGCGACGATCTGTCGGAGCCCTTCCGGGAGTACCTGCGCAGCCTCGGCCTCGACGTCCCGGCCGGCTCTCGACGCTGAACGAGGCGGTCCGAGAACCGCTCCACACAGACCGCGATGATGTTCGCCCGTACGCTCGTGCTGGCCATCGTGGCAGCGGTGCCGCTCTTCGCCGGGGCCGGCCGCTGGGTGCCGGCGTTCCTGGCCTACATCGCGATGCTCTGGTTCGTGCCGGGCGCCATCTACACGGTTCTGCTGCGAAGGAGTCCGGAGCTCGTCGCCGAGCGCATGAAGCCGCCGAGCGATCGCGACCGGGCGAGCCGGCGCATCGCCTTGCCGCTCGCGCTGGTGCACCTGCTCATGGCCGGACTGGACGCGCGGTTCGGCTGGAGCGTCGTGCCGGCGGCCGTCCAGGCCGCGGGCTTGCTCACGACGGTCGGTTCGCTCGTACTGGTCGGATGGACGCTCTGGTCGAACCCGTACGCGTCAACCGCGGTACGGATTCAGGCTGAACGGGGACAGACGGTCGTGACCGCCGGTCCGTACGGATATGTGCGGCACCCGATGTATCTCGCGGTGCTGCTGTTCGTGCTCGGCAGCGGACCCGCGCTTGGTTCCTGGTGGTCGATGCTCCCGCTGATGCCGGTGCTGGTCGTCTTCGTGCGGCGCACGCTGTTCGAGGACCGCATGTTGCGCGAGGAGCTGCCCGGCTACGCGGCGTACGCGGAAAAGGTGCGATCGCGCGTCCTACCGGGGATTTTCTAGAGGAGTCAGTCCGTTTTCGGGGAGGAGTCCGTCTTCGACCCTGTGTCCTTCGATTCCTTTGTCTCCTTCGCGTCCTTCGGCTCCTTCGAGTCCTTCGATTCCTTCGTGTCCTTCCCGTCCTTCGCGCCCTTCGTGTCCTTCTTGGCGTAGTCGGTAATGTACCAGCCCGATCCCTTGAACTGAATCGCGGGCGACGAGAGGAGCTTCGTCACCGGTCCCTTCCCGCACTTCGGGCAGACGTCGACGGGCGGATCGGAGAACTTCTGGATCTTCTCGAAGCGGCTGTCGCACGCCTCGCAGTGGTATTCGTAGAGCGGCATGAACCTTCGTGTCCTTCGTATCTTATTCGAGCAGCGTCCCGTTGTTCTGGCCGAGCAGGAGATCGCGGTGCAACCCGAGCGGCACGGTGCCGTTGGCGAGCAGCGCGTCGTGGAAGCCCCGCAGCGTGAATCGATCGCTGGTTGACGCTTTGTAGTCCTCGCGCAGCTTGAGCACCATCAGCTTGCCGAGCGAGTACAGGATGTACGACGGATCGAAGGTGCCGCGCTCCGCCTCGCGGCGCGCGGACGTGTCCTCGAGATACGCTTCGTCGCGGAAGAACCGCACGCCCTGTTCGACCGACAGGTCCTCGCAGTGGAGCCGCAGCCCGACGACCAGCCGGCACAGGCGGATCAGCGACTCGGCGAGCTGGCCGAGCTTGACGTGCGGATCGTTCCGGCGGAAGCCGGCCTCCACCATCATGTGCTCCGCGTAGTGCGCCCAGCCTTCCACCATCGCGGTGGACGAGAACAGGATCGACTTGCGAAGCGTCGACGCGATCTGCCGCAGGTGCTGATAGTGCAGGAAGTGGCCCGGGAACACCTCGTGGATCGAGATCGCCCACAGCGCGCCGTAGCTGAAATCGCGCAGGTGCTCCTCCTGCCGCTCGGCGGGCCACGCCGGGTCCGCGTCCGTGATGTAGTAGTACGCGCGGAGCGGACGCGTCTCGAACGGTCCCGGCGTCCACATGCTCGCGAACGTCCAGCGGTAGAAACGCGGCGTCGGCGCGACGGTGACGTCGGCGGACGCCGGCAGCGTGACGAGATCGTTGCGGCGGATGAACGTCGCGAGCTCGTCGAGCTGCTGCTGCGCGGTCGCGACGACCTGGCCCGCGGGCGGGTGCGCGGCCTTGGCCTTCGCCCAGGCGGCGGCGGGATCCTTCGCGTCGAGCCGTGACGCGATGCGCCGGAACTCCTCCTGCGTCGCATGCAGCTCGCGCTCGGCGATCGCGAGCAGCCGCTCGGGGCCGAGCGGAATCCCCTCGTCGAGCAGCAGTTTTTCCTGCAGCCGTTCGCGGCCGAGCCGGAACGGCCCGCGCGCGCGCGGCGCGAGATCCTCCTCGAGGTACGTCAGGTAGCGGCCGATCGCGCCGGACGCCTCGGTCGACGCGTGATCGAGATCCCCCAGCAGGAACGGATCGTCGAGGAGGCTGAACGCGCGCGGCAGGTCCTCCTCGATGAAGCGCAGCGTGCCACGCAGGCTCTCGAGCCCGACCTTCACGAAGATGCCGGCGGGTTCCTTGATGTTGTCGCGCGCCGCCTGCATCAGCCGCGGGACCTGGTGCAGCTTGGACACCACGCGCCGGGCGCGCTCGGCGAGCGGCGCGTAGTCGAACAGGATCTGCCCGGCGAGGCTCGTCGACAGCAGGTCGCCGTAGTGCTGGGGGTTCCGCTCCCACGTCCGCACGGCCTCGAGCTCGAAGAGCCGCGCGCGGATGCTGGCGTCGAGCGCGGGGCGCTCGAGCCGCTCGATGTCGGTGAGCCGCGCGGGGTCGATCGCCGCGAGCCGGCGCGCGAACGCGCCGAGGTCGCGGATCTGCGCGTCGATCGCGCTGCGGCTCAGATCTTCGATCAGGTCATCGTGGAGATGGACGCCGTCGAACGTCGCGTTGGTCGGGTGCACTTCGTGGAGCCACGCCAGGTATTCGTCCACGAAATGCGGCAAAGGTTCGGCAGAATACATCTGGTAGAATCGGCGCCCCGCGCATGGCCGGCATCCTGTACGTGGTCGCCACGCCCATCGGCAATCTCGAGGACGTGACGCTGCGCGCGCTCAGGGTGCTCCGCGACGTCTCCCTCGTTGCGGCAGAAGACACACGTCGAACCGCGCGGCTTCTCCAACACTACTCGATCTCGACGCCGACGACGAGCCTTCACGAGCACAATGAGCGGCAGAAAACGCCGGCGCTCGTGACGCGACTCGAGCGTGGGGAGTCGATCGCGCTGGTCTCGGACGCCGGAACGCCTGTTGTGTCGGATCCGGGGGAAACGCTCATCGGCGCCGCGCGCCAGGCTGGCGTGCGCGTCGAGAGTATTCCCGGCCCGAGCGCCGTCATGGCGGCGATTGCCGCATCTGGAATCCCTGCCGGGGAGTTCACCTTTCTCGGCTTTCCACCGA
>Ga0066903_100001449_pt1 | contig 17301 bp, 10 predicted proteins | sample PanSoiMetaGPlot1_FD_67491 | JGI IMG/M metagenome (GOLD analysis project Ga0066903, IMG submission 67491) | Tropical forest soil microbial communities from Panama analyzed to predict greenhouse gas emissions - Panama Soil - Plot 1 (version 2) | ecosystem: Environmental > Terrestrial > Soil >... | reverse complement strand
CACAGAAAAGGCCTCGGCGGCAGGGCTGGATCAGGAGCAGCCAATGGCGGACTTCTTCGGTCCGAAGCTGAAGGAAGCGGTCGTCGCCGAACGCGTGCCCATGTCAGAGATCGATGATCATGCGAGGCGGGTGCTACGCGCAGAATTCGCCTCGGGCATCGTCGATGATCCGGTCCAGAAGAGCGTTGTCGATGTGGAAGGTGGACTGGAGATCGCCCAGCACATCGAAGAGCGCGCTATCGTTCTGCTGAAGAATGCCAACGGCGTCCTGCCCCTGGATGCATCAAAGCTGCGCAGCGTGGCCGTGATCGGGCCTCATGCCGACGTGGGGATGATTTCGGGCGGAGGCTCGGCGCAAGTCGATCCGCCGGGTGGGAACGCAATTGAACCCCCGGGCAAGGGGGAGACGAAATGGGGACAGCCAGTGTGGTTCCCGACTTCTCCGCTGAAGGCAGTTCGCGCCAGGCTGCCGGGTGCGAAGGTGGAGTTCAACTCAGGCGCCGACCCTGCGGCAGCGGCTGCACTGGCAAATAGCTCCGATGTAGCGATTGTGTTTGCTTACCAGTGGCAAATCGAGGGGGCCGATTTGCCGAGCCTTTCGCTGCCGGAGAATCAAGACGCGCTGATCGCTCAGGTGGCATCGGCTAATCCCCGCACCATCGTCGTGCTCGAGACTGGCGGGCCAATCACGATGCCGTGGATCGATCATGTCAGCGGCGTGGTTGAAGCCTGGTACGCGGGCAGCCGCGGACACGTGGCCGTCGCCAATGTTCTGTTCGGGGATGTGAACCCATCGGCGAAATTGCCCGTCACCTTTCCGAGGAGCGTCGACGATCTGCCCCATCCTACGATCCCGCCGCTTTCGCCCGAAGACAAGAACCGGCGTGACGGACGCTCTGGCGCCGACTCGAAGTACTCGGTTCAATACGATGAAGGCCTTAAGGTTGGCTACAAATGGTACGACGCCGAAAATAAGGCAGTGCTGTTCCCCTTCGGCCACGGGCTGTCGTACACGACCTTTCGCTATTCCGGCTTGAGAGCGAATGGCGGCGCGAAGCCGAGCGTGAGCTTCACTGTGACCAATACCGGCAAGCGCGAGGGCACGGAGACCGCGCAAGTTTATGCCATGCTGCCGGAAGCCGCACAGGAACCACCAAAACGTCTGGTCGGCTGGAGCAAAGTCAAACTAGCCGCCGGTGAGAGCAAACAGGTCAGCATAGAAATTAACCCGGAGTACCTGCAGATTTTCGATGAGCAGGCGAACGGCTGGAAGAAGGTGCCGGGGCCATATAGCTTCGCGGTAGGCGGTTCTTCAGCCGAACTGCCATTGAAGGAGTCGGTGACTGTGCAATAAATCCAAGAAAACGATGGGAGGAAAACATGAGGCGTCTGACTTCGGTCGGGGCGTGGGTGTGCCTCCTGGTGGTGGGGGCTCTGGTGTACGCACCAGAGCGGATGTGGGGACAGGAAGGTAAATCGAGTGCAGCCGCCGGCGAGCCAGCCGCCGCGCTCACTGAGACGCAAATTCGGGAGCGCGCCCGTAAGCTCCTTCGGCAGATGACGCTCGAAGAAAAAGTGGCGCAACTGTCGCAGCTTCCGGGGTTCCCAGCCCCGGAATTCATGGAAACAGTAGGAAGGAAACCGGAAGAAGTGCTGAAGCAATTCGGCGCCGGTTCCATTCTCTGGGTTTCTGATCCAAAAGAAATCAACCGGCTTCAACACGTCGCAGTGGAGCAGACCCGACTTCATATTCCGGTCCTGTTCGGACTGGACGTGATCCACGGCTATCACACGATCTTCCCGGCGCCGATCGCGATGGCGTCATCTTGGGATCCGAAGATGGTCGAAGAGGCGCAGACCGTGGCGGCTCGGGAAGCGCGGGCCGTCGGAATTCAGTGGACGTTCGGCCCGATGGTGGATATCGCGCGCGATGCCCGGTGGGGCCGCATGGTCGAAGGCGCGGGCGAAGATCCATTCCTGGGCTCGGCCATCGCGCGGGCACAGGTCTGGGGCTTTCAAGGCAGAAAGCCCGGCGATCGTGATCGGGTCCTGGCCTGCATGAAGCACTATGCCGGATACGGAGCGGCGGAGGGAGGGCGCGACTATGACGCCTCCTACATCCCGGAAGAGCAGATGTGGAATGTCTATCTGCCTCCGTTTAAGGCTGGAGTCGACGCTGGCGTGGCTACGTTCATGAGCGCCTACATGGACCTGAACGATGTTCCTGCGAGCGGCAACCATTGGTTGTTGACCGATGTATTGCGCGCTGCCTGGCAGTACAAAGGTTTCGTAGTGAGCGACGCGTTCGCTGTACGCAGCCTTATGACACACGGGTACGCCCGGGATCTGCAAGACGCCGCGCACAAGGCGTTCACCGCCGGTTTACACATGGACATGGCCAGCGGAACCTATCTGAAGTATCTGCCGCTTGAAGTGCAGCAGAAGCGCATCACGATGCCGCAGATCGATGATGCGGTGGTGCCGATTCTGGAGACGAAAATCAGGATGGGGTTGTTCGAACATCCTTATTACGACGAGTCACGCATGGCCAGCGTGCTCAACGCGCCTGCATCGCAGGAATTGTCGCGGAAGGCGGCGCAGAAGTCGCTGATCCTGCTGCGCAATGAAAATTCGCTGCTGCCGCTCGACAAAGCGGGGAAGAACATTCATTCGATCGCAGTGATTGGTCCGCTCGCGGATACGCAAATCGACCTGCTCAGCATGTGGGGCTCGAATGTGGAGCCGGGCCCGACAGTGAGTATTTTGCAGGGGATCAAGGACAAAGTCGGTGCGGCAATCAAGATCGATTACGCACATGGGCCGAATCTATGGCGGCCCTTTGCATCTCCTTTCGAGAACATTGACTTCATCAAGATGAAGCCGCAGCCGAAACAGACTCCCGAGCAGGTGCAGCAGTCGGTCGATCAGGCGGTCGCGCTGGCCCGGCAGAACGATCTCACGGTCTTGGTAGTCGGCGAAATCGATATCCAGAGCGCAGAAGCCGCTTCGCGTGCATCGCTCAGATTGTCCAATGGACAGCAGGAGCTGCTCGAAGCTGTGGCAGCTACGGGCAAGCCTGTGGTGCTGGTGCTGGTGAACGGGCGGCCGCTCGACATTACCTGGGCATCGGAACACGTGCCCGTCATTGTCGAAGCGTGGTATCCCGGAAGTCAGGGAGGAAATGCCGTCGCTGATGTGCTGTTTGGCGACGCAAATCCCTCCGCGCACCTGCCGGTGAGCTGGCCTCGCATGTCGGGGACTGTTCCCCTTTATTACAGCCACAATCTGACGCAGGCTCCCGAGACCGCGCCTGATTTCAAGTCGCGGTACTGGGACGTGGCGAGTACTCCGCTTTATCCATTTGGCTACGGGCTCAGCTACACAACGTTCGCGTTTGACAACCTGAAAGTCACCCCGGCGGCCAAGGTCGATGGGATGATTGCGGTTGCCGCCGATGTGACCAACACCGGGAGCCGCGCGGGCGATGCTGTAGTTCAGGTCTACATTCATCAGCGCGCGGGAAGCGCCTCGCGGCCAGTGCGACAGCTGAAGGGATTTGAGCGGATCGCACTGGATCCCGGCGCCAAACAGACCGTCCATTTCAAACTGGGCAAAGATGAGCTGCAATTCTGGAGCCCTTCTTTGAAGAAATGGGTTGTTGAGCCCGAGCAGTTCGATGTGTGGGTAGGTGGAGATTCGAAGGCTCCGTTGCACGGGGAATTTCGGCTGACGGAGTGAGATCGCAGCTGGTTTGCGCCGTCCATACGGCGCTTGTTTTCATTTGTGACCTGATGCCCGGCGCTTAGGCGCCGGGTTTTTTGTCGCTCCAATATGCGCGTCTGGTTGGCGCTAGCCGGATTGGATTCTCCGAAACCGCTCGCACGAACGGCGATGCTGGTAGAGAATGTTGGTCATGGAAACCACACGCCGCGAATTCATTGGAACCGTTTCGTTGGCGCTGGCTGGCGCGGCACTGCCTGCTCAAGCGGAATCTTCCCGCCTGCCCATCGCATTTTCTACATTGGGATGTCCCGCCTGGCCATGGAACAAGATACTCGACTTCGCTGCTGCCCACGGGTTCAGCGCAATAGAGTTACGTGGGCTGGAAGGCAATATGAATCTACCCACGCACCCGGTGTTTGCAGCATCGCGAATGGCCCGGACGCGCCGCGAGATTCAGGATCACAACCTCCGCATAGCCTGTGTCAGCAGTTCTGCGCACCTGGACGAACCGGCTGGACCGAAGCGGTCCGAACTGCTGGCGCAGGGACGGCAGTTCATGGACCTGGCCCAGGCTTTGGGCGCGCCCTACGTTCGCGTGTTCGGTACCGGCGGAGGTGGCGAGAAAACAATGATGCCAGGCGATGAACTTAAGGAACGAGTCGCTTCAGGACTGAAGGAGCTAGGCGACGACGCTGCCAGTCGAAGAGTAACCGTGTTGATCGAGTCGCACGATCAGTTTGTATCCTCCGGTGTGCTGGCAGATGTCTTTCGCAAGGCCAATTCCGATCACGTCGGTCTTCTCTGGGACGCGCATCACACATTTGCGAGTGGGAAGGAAGATCCGGAGTTCACCGTCGGACAGCTGGGGAAATACATTCGACATACCCATCTGAAGGACTCGATCCCCTCCGGCGAAGATCGCAAGTACGTGTTGACCGGGCGCGGAGACGTCCCTCTCAGACGGCAGGTTGCGGCGCTGCAGAAGATCGGTTATAGCGGTGTCTTCTGTTTCGAGTGGGAGAAAGTCTGGCATCCGGATTTGGCCGATCCCGAGATCGCGATTGCCGATTACGGGAAGGTCATGACCGAATACTTGGGTCGGAAACTGAGATAAAAAATCTGAAAGCTTCGGGTATCGAGCTAACTGCGGGGTAGTTCGCTGGGTCCGTGATCTGTAACTTTGTTTTCCGCGTGGCCTCCCACTTTGCGGCGCAGTGGCGGATCGGGGTGGCACTCTCCATTCTCGTGTTTCTACCGAACCAGCTGTGGCAAGCGCAACATCACTTCATCAACGTCCTAACTCTCGTTTTTATCCATAGGGAAAACCCTAATTTCTGAGACCGCCATCCGTCATTGGAATTCAGGGTTCGCAGCCTTCCGCACCCCGATACTTAGGCTATGAAATCCAAAGCGCAGTATCTGAGAACGACGTTTATGATCGCGGCGTATTCGCATCGTGGATCGCCAGCATAGCCTCAACTTCGGTCGTGGAAGAATGTGGTCAGATCCTCCGCAACCACTGCCGGTTCCTCAACCGGGGCGAAGTGTCCGCCGCGTGGAAAGACTGACCAGCGCTGGATGTTGTACACACGCTCCAGATAGGAACGCGGCGGCTCACCCTCTGGAACAGTCTGGTGCGCGAAGACACAAAACGCCGTGGGCGTACTCACGTAGGCGCGGTCGACAGGGTGCCAGCGATTGTCCCAATAGTCCCGCATCGATGAGGTGATAGTCTGCGTAACCCAGTACAAGGTGAGCGTGGCGCAGAGGAAGTCGGCGGGCGTCGTCACGCCGCTCCACGAGTGCCATTTCTCACCCAAGTATGCGGCCAGCCCAGCCGGGGAATCGTTCAGTCCGTAGCCAACGGTCTGCGGCTTGGTAGACTGGATCGTGCTATACCCTCGCTCCGTTTCGTCCCATCGCCGGGTCACCGCCAGGTAGGAGCGCTCGAGGTCCGACAATTCCGACTCCTCGACTACGGGAGTAAGATCCGACTCCAAGGTGGTGAGATGGATCCCGATCACCGATGCGGGATGGTCTAGCGCAAGGATCGTCGTCACGCCCGAACCAAAGTCGTTGCCGCCCGCACCATAGCGAGAATACCCGAGCTCGGACATGAGTTCGTGCCAGCGCTCCGCGACATAACGGTAATTGATGCCCACGATCGGTGGGCGCACCGAAAACCCATAGCCCGGCAGAGAGGGTACGACCACATCAAAATTCTCGAGAATCGGCAGCATGTCCAAGTAATCGAGAAAACTACTGGGCCAGCCGTGCGTGAGGATGAGCGGCACACCCCGGCCGGATGCCGCACGCTGATACACGAAGTGAATGCCCTGCCAGATGAAGTGATCGAGAGCGTTGAGCCTCCGCTCCCAGGCACGCCAGTCGAATTCATCGGACCAGTAGGACACTAGGCGCCGTAACCACTCCAATTCCGTGCCCTGATTCCACTCTATACCGGGTACTTGGTCGGGCCATCTCGTACGGCGCAAACGCGCGCGCAGATCGTCGAGCACCTCATCGGCGATATGAATCCGCATCGGTTCTACCACAAGCACTCCCTCCGGGTCATGGCCGGCGGCCAGCAGAACAAGTACGCAACCACCAGATCAATCCAGATAGGGCTTAGGCTATCAGACGACGGTGAAGGGGTACGCAAGTCGGCCTCCCGTTCCCTCGATAAGACAGAAGGCGCGACCGCCGCATTGTGCGCCTCGAAGGCCTGCGACTGCTGAGGGAGTTGCCGGCAATTGGGAGGTTAACTTCTGCCGGCGCGTCATACGCTGAACCCGTTTTGAAGCAGTCGTTTATTCTCGCCTACGGTTCGCACGAAAGGTTCTCCTGGCCGACCACGCTGCCTGAGTTCAGCCTGAACGGTGAGACCGAAAGAAACGCGAGCATTGGTTTCTGTGAAGTGCCCGGGCCACGTATTGTAAGTCCGTGGCTGTTCTTGCCAACATTCCAGAAAAGGCTCGCGCCATTGCCGTCAACAACTATGGCAAGGGGCGAGCCATCTATGTTGTGGTGCCTGCGCAGGCGTCGGCCTTCGCGCCGCTGGTGCGGAGTCCGGATTCGGAACTTGGACATCGAAAAGCGTACGAAGACCCACTGGGGTTTACGCGCGTGGTCGAGGAAGAACTCTGTACCTGAACACGACGGGCACGACAAGACCTTCCCAATCTATCGGAAGAAACGCGGCGCGGGGGGACTTCCTAGGAGACGCCATCCGGCTCACGCCATAGGTTGCAGACCTGCTGGATTCGCGCCGTCTCGGATCAGGTTCGGCTCGAGCTTTTGTTGGCCACGCAGCCAGCACCTTCGTGCGGGGTGAACAATTGATCGGCCGCCGCAGGATTGTGAGCCTGGAAGTCTTAGGACTTTCGCGACGATCGTCGACTTATGCCACGGCCGCAAGGAGCCCGTGCATCCGACACAGTTCCACCGCGGCAATGCGATTGTCTGTGCCGAGTTTGCGCAGCATATGATGGACGTGGTTCTTAACTGTTTGCTCTGAAAGATTCAATTTCACAGCAATTTCTTTGTTGCTAAGACCAGTACTTATCATGTGCGCCAATTCCTGCTCGCGACGGGTCAAGCCAAGCTGGACCTTTCCATAGTAATTGGGCGCGAGCAAGCACTGGTTGGCGAAGTACTCAAACAGAACCTGACAAAGGCTCGGTGGGCAGATGGCCCCACCGACGGCTACGGTTCGAACCGCCGTGATCACGTCCGTAGCGGAAGCGTCTTTCAGCAGGTACCCCGATATTCCGGCGCGCACACAATTCAGGAATGTCTCCCTGTTGGCCTCCATCCCGATCATCACGATCTTCAGCCTCGGCATTCCGGGCGGGATGAGGGTAGCCGCCTGTTGCTGATCAGATTCCGTGAGTATCGAGTCGAGTAGCAGAACTTGAGGTCTTAACTCAGCAACGCGTGCGGTAACATCAGCCGCCGTGGCGACAGTTGCCACTACGCGGATGTCGCTCCTGCGACCTAGCACTTTCCCTAGAGCATCGCGCAGCAGGCGGTTTTCCGCCATCAGGAATACTTCAATTACATTTTTGGGCCCGTCCGTACTCACGAGTCCGCCTTTGCTGAGGTGGAGTCCGTCCCTCGTAAGAAAACGACCACTGCTGCGTTTCTCCGTTAATGTGTCCGCTAGGCCGATTGCAAGACACTGTTGTGCCCTGCACTCGTGTTGCTGAGAACAGTAGGAGTGTCCGAGTTTGCAGAAAAAAGCTTGGTGCTGTCGCGCAATACCTCTTGCTTAAACGATACACACGACTTGCATTCGGTGCACATCCACCTGGCCCCCCTCGGTTAGTGACCAGGAGAATATGTTCTCACTCATAAGCCATCACAAAGCCTGGCTCGATGTGCGTGCTTTGTGTTTGAATTGGCATATCAGTGTAGTTCTGATTTGCGTTTTGCGCAACATTATTTTCCAACACATAATTTTCCATGCGGTATTCTCCAGCTGCCTGTATGAATAAATCGTCCCTGTCAAATATCGCGGCGGGAAGCGTGCAACAGGTTTCCGAGATTGCTGCGAGGCCAATATTTATTGACTCAAATACTTGGTCGGTCCCCGGTTTGAACCTCTTCGACCGAAAACCTCTCCCTCAAAACTATTCGCGTCCGGCCCGCATTGCGAACATACTGATTCCGGGTATTCACCCCTCCCCAGTGAGTCGGCCCAACGCTGGAGATAACCATCGCCCACTCAATCAACGGCATTCGAAATTACTGGCGTCGTCGTAGCCGCCCCGGCCTTTGTAGTTGGCATGCTTCGGGTAGGGACAGAGCGGTCGGTTGCGGCCGGGAAATGCTTTGCCGGTCGCGGTGACTGACCTCGGCGCGTTCCCCTTCTCCACCCAATCCACCATTGCGCCCAGCAAATCGAAGCTGTCCAGTGCCCGCCCGCCGCGGCAATGCCCCATTCCCGGAACAAAGTAGAACTGGCTCCATTTTGAGACGGCTTCAAGGCCGCCGTTCTGAGCGGCCATGTCTTTGTAATAACCGAACGTATCGAGAGGCGAGAACCACGGATCGCTGTCGCCGTGATAAAAGATCAGCTTTCCGCCGTTCGCGGAAAAGGCCGTCAGGTTGGTCGACATCGAGTCCACCAGCGGCTGAATATCGGCCATCGCTTCCTTGTCCACATCCATCGTCATGTCAGTCGGAGCGGGTCCGAAGATGCCAGGGCCGGGTGTGAGCAACCCCCGGAAAGGCGGACCGCCAGTGATGCCTGTGTCGTAGAGGAACGGGGGGTAGACTTGCATCCCGCTGGAAGTCGCGGGGCCGGCCATCGCTTTCTTGATGGCAGCGGCCTTGTCCGCTGGCAGACAGGAGTCGCTGGCCGCACCCTTGCAGGCCAGCATCTCCGGGTCAAAATCGCATGCCAGAGGATCGGAGATGAACCCGTCAGCCAGCCCGTCTTTGGCATCACACCGTTTCATGAGCGCATCCATGACCAGTTTGCGGTCACCGTCGGTAATAGCCTGTTCGATCATCGGCTTTCCCGCAGCATCCTTGGGCGCGATCCGGTTAAACGCGATGGGTATCCATCTCCCGATCGCCAGGTTCGAGAGACCAGTGCGCATGGCCGGATCCCCCGAGATAATGCCGTTGAAAAGCGTGGGATAACGTTGCGAAAGGATCATTCCTTCACGCCCGCCCGTGGAACATCCCGAGAAGTAGGAATACGTCGCGGGTTTTCCGTAATGCTGCGCGATGAGTTGTTTCGCGAGCGCGGCAACCTGAGCGTTGGCGAGATAGGCGAAATCCAGATACGCCTGCTGATCTTTCATGAAATCGAAATCGAACGGACCGCGATGACTCTTGTGCCCCGTATCGGTACTGACCACGGCAAATCCGCGCATCAGGGCGGGGGTTTCGCCGGCAGCGTTCTGGCCGAGCGGAGGCCACACAAAGCCGTTTCCTCCGCCTCCTCCCTGCATCAGGAAATCGCCATTCCATGGGTCGGGCATAGCCAGCGCAAAATTGATTCCGAACTCTTCCCCGCCGACGCCGGTACGCCGGTTAATGACCCCCTCGATGCGGCAATACTCGGGCAATGGCGCGCTGCGGCCCTGCCCGAAAGAATTGGGTTCTGTGCTGCCCGCAGGAATCACCGCCGCCTTGGTGATCTCGACTCCGCTCGCCTTGAATGCCAGCAAGTTGGCGCAGCGAGTTTTCTCCTGAGCCCATGCAGATGCGCACAGTGCGAGCACCAGGCAGATCATCGCTCGCAGAAATCGCGAATTCATTTTGCCTCCCTGCATGCAACAAAACTCACCCGGAATCGAGCGCTTCTATCGCGACACTCTAATCCCAGGGAAGGCCCACATAGTTCTCCGCCAGCGCCTGGGATGCGGCGCGAGAACTTGCGACATAGTCGAGTTCGGCCAGTTGGCGCCGTCGGTCGAAAGGATTCTCGTGAGGAAAGCGATGCAGCATGGACGTCATCCACCACGAGAAACGTTGCACCTTCCACACACGGCGCAGGCAAGTCCGGGAGTAATTATCCAACTCGCTCTGACTGCGAGTCGAATAGAAGCTCTCCAGTGCCCGCGCCAGCACTCGCACATCCGCGACGGCCAGATTCAGTCCTTTCGCTCCCGTAGGTGGCACGATGTGGGCCGAATCGCCGGCCAGAAACAACCTGCCAAATTGCATCGGTTCGACCACGAAGCTGCGCATGCCAGTCACGCCCTTCTGCACAATAGGACCTTCGGTGAGCTTCCAGCCTTCACAAGCCAGTCGAACCTGCAGTTCCTGCCAGATAGCCTCGTCGCTCCAGGTTTCTATAGGTTCATCGGGGCGGCACTGAAAATAGAGACGACTGATCTGCGGACTCCGCATGCTGAGTAAGGCAAAGCCGCGGTCATGGTAGGTGTAGACGAGTTCATTCGAAGAGGGAGACGCCTCGGCCAAGATTCCCAGCCATGCGAAAGGATATTCGCGCCCATACTCCGTCAGCACGCCCGCGGGAACGCTGGGCCTGCAGATTCCGTGGAAGCCATCGCAGCCTGCGATGAAATCGCATGTCAACTCGTAGTCCGCGCCATCTTTGCCATACCGGATCTTCGGGCTGGAACCGGCGACGTCGCGCACACTCACGTCTTCCACCTCGAAATAGACCTGCCCCCCGGCGGCAATGCGCGCGGAATTAAGGTCCTTCAACACCTCGTGCTGCGCGTAGATGGTAATACCTTTGCCCTGGGTGAGTTCCTCGAAATTAATGCGATGGCCGCGGCCCTCAAACCGAAGTTCAATCCCGTGATGAACTAACCCTTCCTTCTTCAGCCGCTCACCGACTCCCATTTCGACCAGCAGATCCACAGTCCCTTGCTCAAGGACGCCGGCGCGAACCCGCTCCTCAACGTACTGCCGGCTGCGGTTTTCGACTACGACAGACTCGATTCCTTTCAGGTAAAGGAGGTGAGAGAGTACGAGGCCCGCCGGCCCCGCCCCGACGATTCCGACCTGTGTACGGTTCCTGATGATCACGAGCGGATTCCTCCATCCACATTACCAATCGGTCGCGCCGCGCAGCCGCGCTGTGCCATCGCCGCGGACCCTGTGCCGCAGAATTGTATCCGAGGCAGAAGACCACCTAGCGGTAACCTGACCACGTGTGCATTTCAGACAACCAGTTCACTCGTTCCGGCCGCCTTCGAGGCGTTCGCCTCATCCCCTTTGGGGATTCCCCTTTGCCGATCGAGATATATCGGCGCGAGTTCGAATCTCGCTCCCGGGAGCGGCCGCTGACAAGTTCCTTGCTCATCCGTCATAATGTGCTGTTTGCTCGGAGGCTCCGTGAAGGCTCTAGGTCTATTACTCTTATTGTTTGCCATGAACGCATACGCCCAGAACACTCCCCCGACCCTTGCCGAGGCGCAGGATTTCATGAACAAGGCCGAAGCCCGACTCTCGGACCTTTACGTGAAGGTGCAGCGAGCCACGTGGCTGCAGGAAAACTTCATCACCGACGACACAGAGGCCATCGCGGCTGAGGCCCTCGATGAGAACACCGCGGTTACAACCGAGTTGGTCGAGCAGGCCAAGAGATTCGAAGGCCTGAAAATGCCGGAGGATCTGGCCCGGAAATTTCTCTTGCTGAGACTCTCGCTCGTTGCGCCGGCGCCCAAAGATCCAGCACTCCGCAAGGAAATGACGACGATCAATGTAGCTCTCGATTCCGAGTACGGCAAAGGCAAGTATTGCCGCAAAAACGGCGAATGCCTGGACATCAATGCCATTGAGAAAATCATGGCCACGAGCCGCAACCCGGAGGAACTGAAGGAGGTGTGGACCGGATGGCACACGATCTCGCCGCCCATGCGTCAGCGGTACGCGCGTTTTGCCGAACTTTCCAACGAGGGCTCGCGCGAAATCGGCTTTAAAGATACGGGAGCCATGTGGCGCGCCGGTTATGACATGACCCCGGAGGAGTTTTCCGCTGATCTGGAGCGACTGTGGAACCAGGTGCGTCCGCTGTATCTCTCGCTGCACGCCTTTGTGCGTGCCAAGCTGGTCGAGAAGTACGGACCGAACATCGTTCCGCCGGAGGGACCGATTCCTGCTCATCTGCTCGGTAATATCTGGGCGCAGGAGTGGGGGAATGTCTATCCGCTTCTTGGCGTGAAAGAGGACGGTGGCGGCGTAGACGTCACCGACCTGCTGAAGAAGAAAAATCTGGATGCCAAGGGCATGGTGAAGTACGGCGAGGGATTCTTCACTTCGCTTGGATTTGATCCCCTGCCGAAGACGTTCTGGGAGCGCTCGCTGTTCACAAAGCCTGCCGACCGCGAGGTGGTGTGCCATGCCAGCGCCTGGGACATCGACGGCAAAGATGACCTTCGAATCAAGATGTGTATCAAGGTGCAGGGAGACGATTTCGTCGTCATTCATCACGAACTCGGACACAACTTTTATCAGCGCGCTTACAAGAATCAGCCGTTCCTGTTCCAGAATGGCGCCAACGACGGCTTTCACGAAGCGATCGGCGATGCGATTGCCTTGGCAATCACACCCGAGTATCTGCAAAAAGTTGGCCTTCTCGACAAGGTCCCGCAGGGGACGAACGATATTCCCGAGCTGCTGAAACAGGCGCTCGATCGCGTCGCGTTTCTGCCTTTTGGATTGCTGGTTGATCAGTGGCGCTGGAAAGTGTTTTCCGGTGAAGTGAAGCCCAGCGAGTACAACAAAGCATGGTGGGATTTGCGCCTGAAGTATCAGGGCCTGCAGCCGCCTGCGGCTCGTAGCGAAGCTGACTTCGATCCGGGCGCGAAGTATCACGTGGCGTCGAATACGCCGTACACGCGCTACTTTTTGGCGCACATCCTGGAGTTCCAGTTTTATCGCGCGCTCTGTAACGCTTCGGGATACAAAGGCCCGCTGCACAAGTGCACGTTCTTCGGCTCGAAAGAAGCCGGAACGAAGTTCAACAAAATGCTGGAAATGGGTCAGAGCAAGCCTTGGCCGGATGCGCTGGAGGCACTGACCGGGGAGCACCAAACTGACGGCAATGCCCTGCTCGAATACTTCGCTCCGCTGCAAAAGTGGCTCGACGAGCAGAACAAGGGCAAGAAGGTAGGCTGGTAATCAAGTTGGACTTGTAAGAGCTCACCCGCGACGGCAGACGCACCGGCCTGCGGAGAAACTGCCGCTCACTTGCAACGTACTTATCCGTCTGATACGAAAGGGTCTCGCCTCCCAGGAGTTTTCATGTCTCAACGCAACTGTTATGTCTGCCTCTCGATTTGCTTGCTTGTCACCACCGCGCAGGTTGCGCTGGCTTCTCAACCGACAGTCTGGGCCTCCAGGCCCGACGCGGCCGCATTCGAGAACATTGTCAACGCTCATCTCGCCGCCGGACAGAAGCTGATTGACAAGCTAGCCGCCCGGAAGGGAGCCCGCACGATCGAGAACACGCTTGTGCCGTTCGATGAGGCAATGCGCGAAATCAATACCGCGAACTACCTTTCCAACATGATGTTCCAGGTGCACCCGGATGCGCCGTTCCGGGATCTCGCCACCAAGCTGCTGCAGAAGGGCTCCGCAGTGCAGACGGCTATTGCCCTCAATCGCTCCGTCTACAACGGGCTCGCTGCGCTGGAGCTCTCGAAAGCGGATGCGGCAACTCGCTACTACGTCCAGCGGCAGCTGCTTGAATTCCGGCTGGCCGGCGTGGACAAAGAGGACGCGACCCGTTCCCGCCTCAAGCAGCTCAATGACGAGCTGACCCACGAAGTCACGATGTACGAGCGCAATATTGCCGACGACCCGCGGAGTGTAGAAGTTGCGAGTGCCGCGGACCTGGAGGGCATGCCGCAGGATTACATCGACCGCCACAAACCGGGCGCCGATGGCAAGATCAAGATCACCACGGATTATCCCGATGCTCTTCCGGTATTCAAGTTCGCCAAGAGCGCTGATTTGCGCAAGCGCCTCTTTGAGCAGTTCGACAACCGGGCATACCCAAAGAACCGTGATCTGCTCATGAAAATGATGCAGACGCGTTACGAGATCGCGAGCTTGCTGGGCTACTCCTCATGGGCTGACTACAATGCGGCCGACAAGATGGCGGTGAACGGACAGAACATCGCCAGCTTCATTCGCGATCTCGATGCCGCGACGCATCCGCTGGCTCAACGCGAATTTGCCATGCTGCTCCAACTCAAGCAGGCCAGCGATCCCGGCGCCAAGGAAATCTGGGATTACGAAAACGGGTATCTGAACGAGCAGTTGCGGCGCACAAAGTACAACTTCGACTCGCAGAGTGTCCGGCCGTATCTGCCCTATAACAACGTGAAGAAAGGCATTATGGACGCGGCCGCACAACTGTTTCAGGTGACCTTCCAGCCGGAACAGAACGTGCCCGCCTGGGATCCGACGGTCGAAACCTGGGATGTGATCGACCACGGCAGAATGATCGGGCGCTTCTACCTCGATATGCATCCGCGTCCGGGAAAATTCAGTCACGCCGAGATGGTGCCGGTGCTCGACGGTATTCGCGGCAAGCAATTGCCCGAAGCCACTCTGATCTGCAACTTCCCGAAACCTACCGCCGACGACCCTGGCCTGATGGAGTACAACGACGTCGTGGTGTTCTTTCACGAATTCGGCCACTTGATGCACCACATTCTTGGCGGACAGCAGCAGTGGGCAGGAATCAGCGGCATCACCATGGAAGCCGATTTTGGCGAAGCGCCCTCGCAGATGCTCGAAGAGTTCATTCGTAGCTCGCAGCTGCTCGCCCGATTTGCCCGGCACTATAAAACCGGCGAGCCCATTCCGGCGGAATTGGTAGCGCGTATGAATCGGGCCTCAGCATTCGGACGCGCTAGCTTCGTCGCCGCCCAGCTCTCTTACACGGCGATCTCATACGACATCTACAAGACCAACCCTCAAGACGTGGACCTCGACGCGGTAACACACGAAGATACGCTGCGCTACACCTTCTTGAAGCCGATCGAAGGCACGCACATGTACGCTTCGTTCGGACACCTTAGCGGCTACTCATCCGCCTACTACACCTACATGTGGGATAAGGTCATTGCTGAAGATTTCTTCGGTCAGTTCGATCAGGACAAGCTGCTGGCGGGCGATGCTCCGATGCGCTATCGGCGCGTGGTGCTGGAGCCCGGCGGGTCGATGTCAGCCAACGACCTGGTGAAGAATTTCCTGGGGCGTCCACAGAACATGAGCGCCATCCAGCACTGGATGGGCGAGCAGTTCGAAGGCGGAGCCGGTGGACCTGAACCAGCAGTCAATTGACGCGAAGCGGGATCGTTAGTGACTATGGTGCAAGGAAGAGTGTGGCGATCTAGGCGACTCGCGCAAGACCGCACAATGATAATTGGGCGGGGAAATTGCTATTCCTCCTCTTCCTTCACCTCGCCACGTTCCGCCTTCGCCTTTTCGATGATCTTCTCCTGCAACTGTGACGGGACGATGTCGTAATGATGCATTTCCATGGCGAACGAACCGCGGCCCTGGGTCATGGAGGTCAGGTCAGCGCCATAGGTCAGCATCTCAGACATCGGGACTTCAGCCTTTACGACCGTGTTGCCTGCCTTGTTGTCCATGCCCTGGATGCGTCCGCGGCGGCTATTCAAATCGCCCATGATGGAGCCGGCGAACTCGTCCGGCACGGTGATCTCGACGGCCATGATGGGTTCGAGCAGCGTGGGTTTCGCGATTTCCATGGCTCTCTTGAAAGCGATGCGGCCCGCCATCTGGAACGAGAGATCGTTCGAGTCGACATCATGGTAGGAACCGTCATAGAGCACGACTTTGAAATCGACTACCGGATAGCCGGCGAGATACCCGCGAGCCGCGGCGTCTTTGATTCCCTTTTCCACGGCGGGAATGAAGTTCTTCGGAATTGCGCCGCCAAAAATATCGTTGACGAACTCGAACTCGCTGCCGCGCGGCAAGGGTTCCATCTTGATCTTGCAGTCACCATACTGGCCGTGGCCGCCGGTCTGCTTCTTGTGGCGTCCCTGGACGTCGGCCTTGCCGCGAATGGTTTCGCGATAGGGCACCTTCGGCGCTTTCAGAACAACCTCGGCGTGATAACGCTTTTTCAGTTTTGAAACCGCGACTTCGATGTGTTGCTGCCCCGTGCCGGCAATAAGGAATTCCTTCGTCTGCGGATCGCGGAAGAAGCGCAGCATGGCATCTTCTTCCATCAGCTTGTGCAATCCAGCGCCAAGCTTGTCTTCATCCGCACGTGACTTCGGCTCGATGGCAAATGTGATGGCCGGCTCCGGCAGCTTCACCGTCGGGTATTGAATCGGAGCGTTCTTCTCGCCCAGAGTGTCGCCGGTCAAAGTATCTTTCAATTTCGCGACCGCGCCGATGTCGCCGGCGTGTAATTCTTGAATGGGAGCAGCCTGGTTGCCCTGCATCACCGAGATGCGCGCGAACTTCTCCGCCGAACTCTTGGTGAAGTTCTGCAGCGTGGCGTCGTTCTTCAGCACCCCGGAGAAAACCTTGAAGTAGGAGATGCGTCCTGCAAAAGGATCCGAAACGGTCTTGAATACGAACACGGAAGCTGGCTCGGCGTCGGTTCCTTTGCGCTCGGCCGGATTCCCGTTGCCGCCTGGCTGTCCCGAGATCGCGTGATGCTCACTGGCTGCCGGCGTGTAATCGACGACAAAGTCCATCAACTCGTCGACACCGATGTTCCCCAGACCCGACGTAAACAAAACCGGGAAGATCTTGTCCTCGCGGATGGCTTCGTGCAGAGCGGGCACCAGATGCTCTTCGGGAATGGTGCCCTTCTCGAAGAATTCTTCCATCAGTTCGTCTTTGCCCTCGGCAACGAGTTCGACCAATTTCTCGTGAGCTTCTTTCGCGGTCGCCTCAAGGTTTGCGGGGATCGGTCCCTCTTTGCCCTTGCCGCTCCCGCCCATCTCGTAGGTATAGGCCTTCATTCGGACGAGGTCGACAATTCCGGAAAGATTCTTCTCGCTGCCGATCGGGATTTGCAGCGGCGTGACCGCTCGACCGAACGCATTCGTCAGCGATTCAAGGACGCGAGTAGCATCGGAGCGCTCGCGG
>Ga0066903_100001448_pt1 | contig 17302 bp, 15 predicted proteins | sample PanSoiMetaGPlot1_FD_67491 | JGI IMG/M metagenome (GOLD analysis project Ga0066903, IMG submission 67491) | Tropical forest soil microbial communities from Panama analyzed to predict greenhouse gas emissions - Panama Soil - Plot 1 (version 2) | ecosystem: Environmental > Terrestrial > Soil >... | reverse complement strand
TGTTTGCCTTAGCCCTGAGTGCCTACTCTTTCCTCGGCGGATTCTATGCGCTGGCGGTGCCGGGTGTCGGGTCTGAGCGATTGAGCGAGACCTCCCGGCGTGCAGGTGTTGCCGTATTCATGATGGTGCTCCTCGCTTCTGCTGTCTTGGTTATCTCAGCCTTCCAGAACGACTTTTCGCTGGAGTACATTCGCCAGCACAGCAATCGCGATCTCCCAGCTGCTTATAAATTCGCCACACTCTGGTCTGGACAGGAAGGCTCACTGCTTTTCTGGTCGCTGCTTCTCGCGGCTTACGGATTTGTTCTCAGGATTCGCTACAAGACCGATACCCGCTTGTTTGCGCACGCATCCGTCATCATCGCCGCCGTTCAGGTCTTCTTTCTATTGCTGCTCAACTTTGCTGCGCGGCCTTTCGTTGGGACTCCGGGCGTCGCTCCGGCGGACGGAAATGGGCTCAATCCTCTGCTTCAGTATCCCGAGATGGTGATACACCCTCCCATGCTGTACTTAGGATATGTGGGATTCACTATCCCGTTTGCATTTGCGCTGGCTGCCCTGATCATGCGCTATCCCGGTGAGAAGTGGATTCACATCACCCGCCGCTGGACCATGGTGACGTGGGGCTTTCTTACTTGCGGCATCTTTCTCGGAGCGCACTGGGCATACTCAGTTCTTGGATGGGGTGGTTACTGGGGATGGGACCCGGTCGAAAACGCGTCGCTGATGCCTTGGCTGGTCGGCACCGCCTTCTTGCACTCGGTCATGATGCAGGAAAAGCGCGGCATGCTTAAAGTCTGGAACATGTGGCTGGTCTTCTTTACGTTCTGGCTCGCCATTTTGGGGACTTACCTGACGAGGAGTGGCGTCATCAGTTCGGTGCACGCCTTCGCGCAGTCGTCCATCGGTGACTGGTTCAAATATTTTCTCGCTCTTACCCTCGCCGTCTTTGCGTTTTTCTTTGTGAAGAACAAATCCCATTTGCGCAGCGAGCACAAGCTCGAATCACTTGTCTCGCGGGAATCCAGTTTTCTCTTCAACAATCTTCTGCTGGTTGTCGCTTGCTTCACCGTGCTCTGGGGCACTTGGTTCCCGCTGATTTCCGAATACGTGCAAGGGCACAAAGTCACCGTGGGACCTCCATTTTTCAACAGCGTGAACGTACCTGTAGCTCTCTTATTATTATTGCTGACGGCGATTGGCCCGCTCCTTGCCTGGCGCAAGACGTCTCTCGAAAGCCTAAAACGCAATTTCTTGTGGCCAACCTTGGGGGCGCTCGCGGTAGGCGTTTTATTGATGGCGACGCCGGAAAGCTGGGGTGGCCCCTTCGGATTGCGTCCGTGGAATAACTCCACCTATTTCTATTCGCTGATGACCATCATGCTCTCGGTTCTGGTTGCCCTGACGGTCGCTTCGGAGTTTGTCCGCGGAGGTCGCGTCATATCCCGTCACACCGGCCAGAATCTTTTTGCCTCGATGGTTCAGCTTTGCCATCGCAACACCCGGCGGTACGGCGGCTACATTGTCCACTTCGGCGTAATCGTGATCATGATTGGATTTGCCGGAGCTGCATTCAACGCAGATAAAGAACAGGAGATGGGTTACGGCGACAAGATGACGATTGGTGCCTACACGCTTGTTTGCCGTTCTTACACGCAAGAAGATAAGCCTAACTACAGCAGCGAATGGGCAATCATCGACGTATTCCGGGGCGGCAAGCAGATCGATACGCTTTATCCGGAAAGACGCTTCTACAAGGCCAGCCAGCAGACTTCGACTATGGTTGCCAATCGCTCCACCATGAAGGAAGACCTCTATCTCGTTTACGAGGGGTTGAATCAGGACACGAGCCGTCCCATCCTTAAAGTTCACCTCAATCCGCTGGTGATGTGGGTTTGGGTAGGCGTCTGGTTGATGATTGCTGGAACCGTCGTCGCCTTGATACCCAATGCTGTTGCAGTTCGGGTGACTGCTCCGGCTCGCGTTCAAACCGTACCCGCGGGAGCGGGTGATTGATGTTGGCCTCCCGAAAATTGACATTCAAGCGCGGACTCCACATTGGACTGCTCTGCATTGCCGTTTTCAGCTTTATGGGCGCAGGCGATCAGTCTGCCCGCTTCAGCACGCTGGGTCACCGCATGATGTGCGTTTGTGGGTGCAATCAGATCCTGCTGGAGTGCAATCACGTCGGATGCCAGTATTCCGATGGCATGCGTGCGGAGTTGATGGCCGCTCTTGATCGTGGCGACAGCGACGACCTGACTCTTCAGGCGTTTGTGCAGAAATACGGCACGACCGTAATTGCGGCTCCCACAACAACAGGCTTTAATAAGGTGGCTTGGATCATGCCTTACTTGGTGTTGGTCCTCGGTCTGATGACGCTGGCTTTGATCATTCGAGCCTGGAAGTCGCGTCCGCTGGTTCTTCCGGCAGATTCCGTTCGCCCAGTCCAAGGCGCTGAGTTAATGCAATATCGCGAGCAGGCGCGAAAGGACACCGAAATATGACCGTTGCCATCATGGCCTGCATGTTAATCACGACCGGAGCGCTGGTCTACGTGTTCTATCTTCCGGGCAAACTGCATCTGGGTCCGAAAAAGACGCGGCTTACCTACCTTCGCGAACGCAAGGAAGTTGTGTACGAGAATTTGCGTGACCTGAATTTCGAGTACAAGGCAGGCAAACTGCCGGACGCTGACTATCAGTCGATCAAGGCTTCCCTCGAAGAAGAAGCTGCGGCAGTGCTGGCGGAGATTGCGCGTTTGGAGCAGCTAGCCGCAACTCCTGAGCTTCACCCTACAAAAGGAGCAAAAGTTTGAAGGCTTGCATCTCCCAGGTTCGCGCCTGGATCATCTGCCTTTTTCTCTTCAACGCCCTTGCCTTGGGCCAAACTCTATCTGGCACCGTTCAGAATGGAACTACTAACCAGCCTGCGGGCGGCGACGACGTTATCCTCCTGAAACTGGCACGGGGGATGGAAGAAGCCGGTCGCACCAAGGCTGACGCGCAAGGCAAGTTCAGTTTCAAAATTGATGATGCCTCCAGTCCGCACCTTGTCCGCGTCGTACATCAAGGTGTCACGTACCACCGTATGGCTCCCCCGGGAACGGACTCGGTGAAAGTCGACATCTACGACGTCTCCAAAAAAGTCGATGGTCTCAGTGTTCAGGCAGACGTGATGCGCTTTCAGGCGCAAGGCAACGAATTGCAGGGAATCCTTCTGCTGGCAGTTAATAACGAGTCCAAGCCGCCACGCACGCAGATGAACGATCAGAATTTCGAGTTCTACCTGCCCGACGGCGCGACGATTGAGCAGGGACTCGCGATGACCTCCGGCGGGCAGCCAATCAACTCTTCGCCGGTTCCGCAGAAAGAGAAAAATCGTTACGCGTTCCTCTTTCCTCTTCGCCCGGGCCTGAGCCAATTCCAGGTCGTCTTTCGCATGAATTACAGTGGATCGCTCAATGTTGATCCCAAGCTCCTGTATCCGTCAGAACACTTCGTGGTTCTCATCCCGAAGACAATGCAGTTCGAGGCAGTGTCGGCTGACAAGTATCAATCCATGCCAGACCCGACGCAGGCAGATGCCACCGTCCAGGTCGCTTCGAGGACCACTGTCGGCCAAAATTTGTCTTTCAAGATTTCCGGAACCGGAGTGTTGGCTGATAGTCGCGACGAGAGCGCGTCACAAGGTGGGCAGATCGGCGGGCCGCAAGTCAGTGGCCCTCCTGGAACCGAAAATCGTCCAGGTGGCGGCATCGGCGCACCAATCGAAGGCTCTGATCCGCTGGAAAAATATCGCTGGTACATCTTGCCTGTTTTCGGCGTAGCCCTGCTCGTGGGTGCGTATTTCATCGTGAAACGCTCGAAATCTGCGCCTGCAGCCGAATTTGAAGATTCCGACATCCAGCTTCCACCCGCTCCGCCGCCGAAAAAATCTACCCCGGCACCTGTACGCGACGTGCCTTCTTCCGCGCGTTCGGGGCTGTTGCTGGAAGCTCTGAAGGAAGAACTCTTCCAACTGGAAGTCGATCGCAAGCAAGGAACCATCTCGCAACAGGAGTACGAAAAGGCTAAAGAGGCACTAGATCAAACGCTGGAGAGAGCCTTAAGACGGGAGACGGCGAAGACCTAGCCCTGCGTTTATCCTTCAGATATGGCCGGGACCAAAACCACCCCGCTCACCGATAAGCAGATTGCTTTGATCTCGCGCGCCTTAGCTGAACCGCGACGCTATCTCATTCTTAAGCAGATCGGGGCGTCCGATGAGCCAACACCCTGCAGTCATCTGCACAAGACTCATCGCATTACGCCAGCAACCCTATCGCACCACCTCAGGGAGTTGTCGATGGCGGGATTGATCGATATTGTCCGCCGCGGCAGATTTGCGGACATCATTTTGCAACGTGACGTCTTGCGCGCCTACGTCGACCGTCTGGCCAAAATCTAGAAATATCGAAGGATCATCGGAAAACGCCTTATTTTGAAACTTCGATATTCATCGAAACATCAAAGCGTGTAGATTTTTGAAGGAGAATCCAATGAGCAGTTTGAATGGCAAGGTGGCGGTCGTAACCGGAGCGTCCAAAGGTATCGGCGCAGCCATCGCAAAGGACCTGGCGGCGGCTGGAGCCTCCGTGGTTGTGAATTACTCATCGAGCAAAGACGGCGCGGAGAAAACGGTTGCCGAGATTAAGGGCAAAGGCGGTCAGGCCATCGCCATCGGAGCTGACGTGTCCAAAGCGGAAGACCGCAAACGGCTCTTTGCCGAAACCAAGAAGGCCTTTGGATCCCTCGATATCCTCATAAACAATGCTGGTATCTATCACTTCAATCCTCTGGAGAATGTCACGGAGGAAGACTTTCATCAACAGTTCAACACCAACGTTCTCGGACTCATACTCGCCACGCAAGAGGCGGTGAAGTACTTCGGACCCCAGGGCGGTAGCGTCATTAACATCGGTTCGGTGGCGAGTACGCTGACTCCGCCTACATCGGTGGTGTACTCAGCCACGAAAGGCGCAGTCGATGCGGTCACGAGTGTGCTCGCGAAGGAATTGGGCCCCCGGAACATTCGCGTTAATTCCATTAACCCTGGCGTGGTACATACAGAGGGATTTCAGACGGCCGGCCTCAAGGACACCGACTTCGAAAAGCAGGCTGTTACCCGCACCCCCCTCGGCCGGGCAGGTCAGCCGCGCGACATTTCGCAGATTGCGGTTTTCCTGGCATCTCCTGAGTCGGGTTGGATTACTGGCGAGCTTTTGGAAGTTGCAGGTGGGCTCCACTGAGAATATCGCGGAGTCAAGGGCGGAATGGGCCGTGTTCTCTTCAGGATGCGGCCCTTGCATCTTGAGTGTCTCAGGCGCATCTTATTCAAATAGGACAAAGCTATGGGAAACACCTTCAAGACCGCTTTCTTGTTGACCGCCATGACGCTTTTGCTGATGGCTATCGGCAGAGGATTTGGCGGCGAGAATGGAATGCTTCTCGCCCTCGGTATAGCGGCGGTCACGAATTTCATTGCCTATTTCTTTTCCGACAAAATTGCTCTGGCTACCTATCGCGCGCAACCGGTCACTCGTGAGCAGTTGCCGTATGTTTATGGTGTAGTTGAGCGCATCACGCAACGCGTCGGTCTTCCGATGCCCAAGATTTACGTTATTCCGACGGATTCGCCAAATGCCTTCGCCACCGGACGCAATCCGAAACATGCCTCTGTTGCCGTGACGCAGGGAATCCTGAATCTTCTCACGGAGGAAGAACTCGAAGGCGTACTGGCGCATGAAATCGGGCATGTCAACAACCGTGACATCCTGATCAGTTCGATTGCAGCCACCATTGCCGGCGCTATTACCTTTTTGGCGCGCTTCGGATTCTTCTTTGGTGGCATGGGTGACCGTGATGAACGCCGTGGTGGAGCAGCCGGCGGGTTGCTCATGCTGATTGTCGCTCCGATTGCGGCCATGTTGATCCAGATGGCTGTGTCGCGCTCGCGCGAGTACGAGGCCGATGCGACCGGTGCACACTTTACCGGCAACCCTTATGCTCTTGCGAGTGCTTTGGCCAAGCTGGACGCCTACTCTCGCAGAAGCCCACTTGCGGCCACGCCGTCGACAGCGCATCTGTTCATCATCCAGCCATTCCTGGGTATGAACTTTGGCAGCTTGTTTTCTACGCATCCGCCGATTGCCAAGCGCATTGAACGCCTGACCGGCCGCCCAGCAGAGTTCACCCAATAAACGCAGACCCCGAGATTGCCAAATGATTGCCTGCAAGTCTCGGGGTGTATAGCGTTCTTTGGGAGGAGCCTAAATGGTACGGGGACGCAGAGATTCGAAACTGAGAGTTGACAGCTGATAGGCGACAGCTGCAGTTCTATGACTTTCGTACTCCCCATCCGTCTCCTATTAAGGGTGAAGTGTTTTCTCCCCATAGTAGAATCGATCAGATGTCTCCCGAGACAGCGGTTTCCATTCATCGAGTCAGCCTGCTGGAAAATGCCCTGCGAACTGTCATTCGCGGGAAGGATGACATCGTTCGCCTGGCGCTAGTCTCGATTCTCGCTCGCGGCCACCTGCTGATTGAAGGCGTGCCCGGCGTCGGCAAAACGACCCTTGCTCAAACGCTCGCCCGGGCCATTGACTGCAGCTTCCAGCGTGTGCAGTTCACCAGCGACATGCTGCCGTCCGACGTGATCGGCATTTCGATCTATTCCGCTATCGAGCAGCAATTCGAATTCAAGCGCGGTCCTGTGTTTTGCAACGTGCTGTTGGCCGACGAGATCAACCGCACCACACCCAAGACCCAGTCCGCTTTGCTGGAAGCGATGAATGAAGGCCAGGTCACAGTCGATGCCCATTCGTATCCTCTACCGCAGCCGTTCCTCGTGATCGCAACGCAAAATCCGGTAGAGCATCATGGAACCTATCCGTTGCCGGAATCGCAGCTTGACCGCTTTCTGATGCGTGTGCAGATGGGTTACCCCGACAGCGAAGCCGAGCGCGAGATCCTGCGCTCCGAAGGCGGCACGGCGCAACTGGAAAATCTGCAATCCGTGGTTACCGGCGACGACGTTCTCGAGATGCAACGCGTCGTGACGGAAGTCAGAGTAGACGATTCGCTTGTGACTTACACCCTGAACATCGTCCGCAAGACCCGCGAGTCGCAGCATCTTTCACTGGGAGTCTCTCCACGCGGATCGCAGATGCTCTACCGAGCCGCCCAAGCGATGGCCTTTATTGACGGCCGCACCTACTGCATCCCAGAGGACTTCAAACCCCTCGTCGTACCGGTATTTGCGCACCGCGTGGCGATTAGCGGGCTTTACTCCTCAACCCTGAAGAAAGCCGAACAGGCCGAACAGGTTCTTCAGGAGATCCTGGAAACTGTCCCTGTGCCCGTGTAACCAGCCCGCCATTCAACAGGAAACCCCGAGATCCAGCCTGAGCCATTTCTGCGGTAAATTACGCGTTATTGATATCAGCTCGTTCTTAAGGAGGCTCTCATGCCCTTGGTTACCGAGATTGCTCCGGATGTCTACCGCATTTGTGTGTTGTATCCAGAAATCAATCTGCAGTTCAATCACTTCCTGGTGAAGGATGAAGAGCCCCTGTTGTTCCACACCGGCCTGCGCCGCATGTTTCCGCAGGTGCGAGAAGGTGTCGCCAAGGTACTTGATCCCGCCGAACTGCGCTGGATCAGCTGGAGTCACTTCGAGTCCGATGAATGTGGTGCGCTGAACGAATGGCTCACCATAGCACCGAATGCCAAGCCCGCATGCGGAATGGTTGCAGCGCTGGTCAGCGTAAATGACTTCTTTCAGCGAGAGGCCCACATCCTTTCACCGCAGCAGCCCTTACAGACGGGGAAGTACACGTTCCGCTACTACACCACTCCACAACTTCCGCATGGTTGGGATGCCGGCGTGCTCTTTGAAGAGAATCAGCGGACGCTGTTTTGCTCCGACCTTTTTCACCAGGATGGCGAAGTCGAGCCGCTCGTGCATACCAGTGTCATTGATCGTTGCCGCAAGACGTTAAGCGATTATCAGGCCGGACCGCTGGCGAACTATGTGCCCTATACGCCGAATACCGATCGCATTCTCGAAGGCTTGGCATCGCTTAAGCCGCAGACCCTTGCTATCATGCATGGTTCGAGCTTCACTGGAGACTGCGCCGGATCACTGCGTGATTTGTCGGTTGTGATGAAGGAAGTGCTCGACAAGCCTTCCTTCAAGTTCGGCGCTTAAAAAAGGACAATGTCGTTTCTGCGCTACCTGATGCTGCTTGCTCTCATAGTGTGGCTGGGCGGCATCATCTACTTTTCTTTTGTGGTCGCCCCCACGGTCTTTTCCGTGCTGCCCACGCGGCACCTTGCCGGAAACGTCGTCGCCCGCTCACTTACTGCGCTCCACTGGATGGGTATTGTCTCAGGGCTGGTATTCCTGATCTGCTCGATGATCTTGACGCGCGTCGGTACCAGGGCCGCCGAGCCACTGGCCGTTCGCCACATCCTTGTCTATTTGATGCTCGCCCTCACGGCGATTTCGCAATTCGTCATCTTTCCCAAGATGATCGCCATCCGCAATTCCATGGGCGAAATTGACAGCATCCCCCTTACCGATCCCGCAAGGGTCCTATTTGATTCACTACACGTCTGGTCAACACGACTGGAAGTGGGAGTGTTCGTCCTAGGGCTGGCGCTGGTCTTCCTGGTAGCACAAGCGATTCGTCCTCAATGATGTTGAGGTGGAGTGGGCCCCGTTTCTTCGACGGCGCGTGGTGGTTGGATGTCCAGAACAGCCAAGTATGCGATGAGCAGCCTGTAGCTCGTGAAATAGTCATCCATCTTGATCGCCTTTAGATTGTCGTCATGCGAATGCAAGATATTCCACGTTTCCTGGGTGATGGAGTGAACTGTGATGCGGGGAATCTTGTATTGTGCAAACGATTCCGAGTCAGTGGACCCGACGTTGTCCACGTTCACCACGCCTAATGGAAGCTTCATCGAATCCGCGACCCTCGACAAGAGATTGACCAGTCCAGCATCGGCGTGTGTGGCCCAAATCTTCGTGGGGCCGAGCCCAAGAGTATCGATGTTGACCATAGCATCGACCTTCGACCGCTGCTCCGCCGTTAATTGCTTGGCATAGAAAATCGACCCCGACATCCCGCTCTCTTCGTCGGTAAAGGCGACAAAAATCAGCGTGTGTTTTCGAGGGGTAGCCGTCAGGCTGTACATCAGGCTGGGAAGCAGGGAAGCGCCGCTCCAGTTATCTGCAACGCCATCCCCGGCGGCAACATGATCCGAATGAGCCCCGACCAGAATCACTCGGTCGGTTTCTCCAGGCACCACGCAGATCAGGTTGGGTGGAATTCGCTTTCTGACGATTTGTTTCTGGAGTTTGTCTCCGCTACACCCAGACTGCTTAAACATGTCCTCGAGAATCGATTCTCGTTCCGGATTTTTGTACGAGAAGCCTTTCAGTCGCGCGTCAATTACGTCGCGATCCAATATACGGAACGGCACCTGCCCTGGCAGGAGTGGCGCCAGGAACTGGATGACGAACAGGAGGAGAATAAAACGCGGAAAGTGCAATTTCACGAGCGCAACCACCTACGAACAGAGTAGCACGAGGCGGATACAAGGGGCCCATGCCTGTTATCATCACAGATTGTCCCAAGCCACCAGCTGGCAAATAGAAACTCTCATTTTATGAAAACTGGAATCATCGGCCTTCCCCAGGTGGGCAAGACATCTCTATTCGGAATACTGACCAAGGCGCACCTTTCTGAAGCCGCGTATTCCAATCCGCGCGAGGCCCACGTCGGTGTTGCCAAAGTTCCCGACCAACGTCTCGACAAGCTGGCTGATCTCTACCACCCCAAGAAAGTCACGCATGCTTCTGTGGAATACGTTGACGTAGGCGCCATCGGCCAGGAAGCCCTGAAAGAAAGCGGCTACATCGGCCATCTCCGCAACGTTGATGCACTGGCTCACGTAGTGCGCGCTTTCGACGACGACTCTATCCCGCACGTTGGTCCCATCGACCCTTTGCGCGATATCCGCAACGTAGAATTCGATCTCATGGTCAGCGATCTTGGCCAGATCGAGAAGCGCATCGAGCGCGTCGAGAAGGACCTAAAGAAGATGAAAACGGCCGATCTCGAAAAAGAATTCGATCTGCTCAAGCGGGCCAAAGCGCATCTTGAAACCGAGCGTCCGCTGCGCGAGATGGAGATGACACCGGAAGACAAGAAGCGGCTGCGCGGATTCATGTTCCTCAGCGAAAAGCCGATTCTCTATGTCGTCAACGTCAGCGAGAGCACCGACCTCGGCCACGATCTCGAAGATGCTGCGAAGAAATACAACTTGACCGAAGTTGCATCAAAACCCAACGCCGGCGCCGCGGCAATCTGCGGCAAAGTTGAGGCCGAACTCGCGCAAATGAGCGACGCGGACGCCACGGAATTTTTATCTAGTTACGGTTTGCACGAAAGCGGCCTCACCCGCCTTATACGCGATACGTATCGCCTACTGGGCCTGATCTCCTTCCTGACGGCGGGCGAAGACGAATGCCGTGCCTGGACGATCCCGATTAACACCCGCGCGGTCGACGCCGCGGGCACGATTCATTCCGATCTCGCGAAACACTTCATCCGCGCCGAAACCATTCGGTGGGATCAGTTACTGGAAGCCGGCTCGGAAGCCAACGCTCGCTCCAAGGGAACGCTGCGGCTGGAAGGCAAGGACTACATCGTGCAGGATGGCGACGTCATGCATATTCGCCACAGCGGTTGAGCAGTCAGGACACCGAACGCATTGTTTGCGAGCGATGAGAGCTCAAAGCGGCTCTTGCATCGCTGACGGCTAGAAGCTGAAGACTGACCAATGAACCCGATCCTTTTAAGCGTAGTCCTTGGACTTGGAGCCGCCCTCGCCAACGGTTTCGGCGGCGCACTCATCGTCCAGAGAAACTGGGATCGTTCCTACCTTCGCTACTTCATTGCCCTCGGCGCCGGATTCATGCTAGCCACGGCCATTGTCGAAGTGATCCCCGAGAGCCTGGCTCTGGGCGGAAAGAATGCCGCGTACCTCGTGCTCCTCGGGTACCTCATCATTCATTTCTTTGAGCATACTGTGACGCCACACTTTCACTTTGGCGAAGAGACTCATCACGACGAGTTCGTCCACCGGCACAAGAGCTACTCGGTACTGCTTGGCCTTTTGATCCACACCTTCTTCGACGGGATCGCAATTACCTCGGGCTTCATCGTCTCGAACTGGCTAGGATGGGTTATCTTCCTTGCGGTCTTCCTGCACAAAATTCCCGAAGGGTTTACCGTGGCTTCAGTGATGCTGGCGAGCGGCCAGAGCCGGCGTACTGCGTGGGGAGCCTCGATGCTTCTGGGAGCAGCTACCCTGGCCGGTGTCTTGACCATGGCGCTCCTCCGTCATGAGATTGGTTTTGGTTTACCGCTGTCGGCGGGAGTCACGGTTTACGTCGCGGCTTCCGACCTGATGCCGGAGGTCAACCGCGAGCCAGGCGTTCGGATGGCACTAGTAGTGTTCCTGGGCGTTGGTTTTCTTTTTCTGCTGGACCGCTTCTTTCACTTCTGATTGGCACGTGTAGCGCCGGCGCCTACTCTACCGTGTGTTTCGCCGTGTATCCATCACGTGTCGCGATCAGGACCTTTACATCTTTGCCCTTCTGGTCTTTGACCTTCAACGGTCCGCCGTCAGGTGCGATCAGTTCAACCTTCAATTTGCGGTAGGAGCCATCCAGCTTCGTGTTGGTTGGATGGTAGGCAAGGTTGTACTGATTGCGAATGTCGCCCGTGATGCTGTGGAAGATTCCCGGCATCTCTCCCTCGAATCGAGGGAAGTATGCGCGGCCACCAGTCAGCTTGGCGAACGTATTCATCTCATTGTCGGCCTGAAGATAGTCAATGTTCTGAACCGGGATTCCAATTCCGTGCGGCGCCGCTCCGCCTCGCGAGTCGTAATATTCACGTAATGCAAATCCCACACTGACCGGGAAAATTGTGACATCCTTCGTAGACTTTATTTTTTTCATGATCTGGTCGAGGTTAAGCTTGCTGAAGGTGTCAATTCCCGTCGTTACCAGGATGACGTACTTCCGGCCCTGAATGCTATCCAGCCTATCAAGGGTGTCGTAAAGCGCATCGAACAAGTTTGTTTCGGTGAATCCCGGTATACGCAGTTGGTTCAGGGCACCGACAATCGCGCGCTTGTCTTGCGTGAAGTCCACCATGATGTGCGGCTTGATGTCGTACGACACCACCGCCACCCAATCTTCTTTCTTCAGTGAGCTTGCGAATGCATACGAAGCATTCAGCGCGTCTACCATGAAGTAGTAGTTGGTAGAGGCGAACTCAACCAGCAGGACCGCCGTGATCGGCGCTTCCGAGACGTCGAAGTTACTGACGTTTTGCGGAACGCCATCTTCGTAGATGCGGAAATTCTCTTTCTTTAACCCGGGTATGAACTGACCGTCCTTCGTGGTTACGGTTACCGGAACGTTCACCAGCGGAACCTCTATGCTCAGTGAATAATCCGGCATTCCTTCGATCTTTTTCGGACGCTCGGGGGGCGGCGGAGGGGGTTCTTCTTTCTTCTTCGGAATGGCGTAAGGACCTACGTCGGTCTGAGGTCCGCCCGCCTCGGGCGGCGCTTCCTGCTTCTGCTGCCCCGACGCCGGTTGTGCTGACTGGTCCTGCGGCGGATTGTTCTGATCTTGTGCTGAGACCGCAATAGGTTGCAGGACAAGAGGTTCGAGAATCAGTGCGGACAGAAGAATCGTCGCCGCTCCGCGTCGCAGGCGTCCTAAGATGTGGGGGAATCCAGCAGAAAACATGCCGCTCCTTCTATACACCCATGCTAGTATAGACGCACTGCTTCGCGATTGGGATGTTCGCAGCAACCTCTCCTCCTACCCGGTAAGAAGCCGGGAGATGCCCACGCGAAGCCTTTCGAAAAATTAATGGTGGACCTGTTGGCGGTCCTCCGGGGCTAATCCATGAGCCGTAGTGTTCTCGCGTTTTTTGTACTCTGCTTTTCTGTGTTCCCCTCTGTCGTTCACGCTGAAAAGAACAAATCGGTCCAAACCATTTCCGTAAACGAGATTCACGCCGGAATGCGCGGTGTCGCCTACACTGTTTTTCAGGGCGTCACGCCGGAGTCCATGGGAGTGGAAGTTCTCGGAGTGCTCCGCAACGCTAACGGCCCCAAGGGAGACATCATTCTGGTCCGCTTGCAGGGAGAGAAAGCGGAGTATACCGGCGTGGTCGCCGGCATGAGCGGAAGCCCTGTCTACTTCGATGGAAAGCTTGCCGGCGCTCTGGCGTTCCGTATCGGTGAGTTCTCCAAGGAGCCCATCGCGGGCGTGACCCCCATCGGAGAAATGCTTGAAATCAACGCTATGGACCGCTCGCCCGTGCCTCCTTCCGGGCCGGTCAAAGCTGCGATCGAGTCGCCAACTCGAACCTCGGGTCCGGGTCTAGTCAACGCACCGGCGCAGAACATGGCGAACTACTTGAAGCCCATTGAGACGCCGCTTGTGTTCAGTGGCTTTTCTGATGCTGCGGTCAAAATGTTCGCCTCGCAATTTGCCGATGCCGGCATCACTCCCGTAATGGGCGCCGGGTCTGTAAGCGATGTCCGACAGCCCGAACCGATTGAACCCGGCTCCGCCGTGAGTGCCGTCCTAGTTCGCGGCGACATGGACATCGTTGCCACCTGCACCGTCACTTACATGGACGCAGAGCACCTCTTGGCCTGCGGACATCCCTTGCTGCAGTTCGGCATGGTCGATTTGCCGATGACGAAAGCGCAAGTGGTAGCAACGCTGGCGTCGCCAGCCAATGCCTTCAAGATCGTCAATGCCACCGAGCCGATCGGCGCATTCGTGCAGGACCGTCACACCGGAATCATGGGTGAATTTGGCAAGAAGCCCGACATGATTCCGGTCACGCTCAACATTCATGGCGGCCCGACCAACAAGCAATTCCACTATGAGGTGTTGAATAATCCGCGCCTTAGCCCGGTCGCTATGATGGCGACGGTCTACAACGCTCTTCATGGAATGAACGAGTACGGTGAAGAGATCACTTATCGCATGCTCGGGCACATTACGGTAGATGGCTATCCCGATGTGAGTCTAAACAACATGTTTTCCGCTACTGACGGGAGTCAGCCCGCCGCTGCACTTGCTGCCCTATCGGTTGGCGATCGCTTCAGCCGCATCTACGACAATCCCTATAATGCGCCTGATATTCATGGTGTGCAGTTGGACTTTGAAGTCGTGAACGATCGCCGCTGGGCACGCCTGGAGAGCGCTCGTACCGATATTACGGAAGCCCGCCCTGGGGACGAGATCACCATCGAAGCCGTTCTGCGACCCTATCGTGGTGATGGCATCGTGACCCAGATTCCCATCCACATACCGACTTCCACATCTAAGGGTCCCCTGCGAATTCTTGTGAGCGATGGCGATACCCTTGATCGCATCCGCCATGGCGCACCACTCCTTGGCCGCAAGCTCGACCTTGCCTCTACAGTCGCACTGCTAAATAAGCAGCACGTCAACAACCGGGTCTACGTCTCATTGCTCGAGGCCGATCCTGAAGCGATGATCGCCGACAAAGTAATGCCTACGTTGCCACTCTCCATCATGAATGTGATGGATGGCATGCGTGGCACGCAGGATATGGTCGTGCTCGGCGAATCTTCGGTCAACGAAGCTGCAACCGATCCATTGGATTACGTAGTGGCAGGCGCGCAACTGCTGACTCTCAACATCAAATAGATCTTGCCGTCAACGATTGGCTTTGGCAGATGCTAGTAGCCTTCGGCATTCATTTGCAGTAACTTGCTTTTCTCTCCATAAAAGGTTGAGATACCTCTATGATCGCGACAACGCGTAGAAGTGGGCTGTTTCTTATCTTTTTGATATCCGTCTTTGCTTTCGCAGAAGGCACCCGGACATGGGAACAGTCCAAATTCGAAGAGCTGATCAAAGGTACGCCAAGAGGTGTTGCCGTCCTTAGTAGCGGTGCGCTGGAACTGGCTCCAGCCTTCAAGGCCCTTTCCACGACGCCTTCCACTTTTATTTGGGCGATTGCCTCCGACAATGCCGGCAATCTCTTCGCCGCCGCGGGATCCCCCGCCAGGGTGTATCGCATCACGCCGGACGGCGCTTCCACCGCGATTTTCCAGCCCCAGGAACTCCAGGTGCAGTCGCTGGTCGTTGACAAGAATGGAGTGATCTTCGCTGCCACCAATCCCGACGGTAAGGTGTATCGCCTCGAGCACGTAAGCAGTGCAGGGAAGCCCTCCACCAACACACCCGGAGGTTCTTGGAGTTCGACGGTCTACTTTGACCCCGGCACCAAGTACATATGGGACTTAGGCCTCGATGGCTCAGGGAATCTGTTCGTAGCCACCGGAGATCGCGGCGAAATCTTTCGTGTCACGCCGAAAGGCGAACACACTGTTTTCTTCAAGAGCGACGAGGCTCATATCCGGACGCTTGCATTTGATTCTGCTGGAAACGTGATTGCCGGCTCCGACGGGAGTGGCCTCGTCTACCGAATCTCGCCGCAGGGTGAGGGCTTCGTTCTCTACAGCGCGCCTAAGAAAGAAATCACCGCGCTTGCCATCGACAAGGCGGGCAATATCTATGCTGCGGCCGCGGGGGAGAAGCGCCCAGGCGGGCCTCCAGCGCCTGTAACCTTCACAACTCTTCCGGCGTCGGCACCATCGGCCACAACCGCGCAGACTACGGTTACTGCTACCACTTCAACTCCTGCTGCCGCTCCCAATATTCCATCGCTACCTCCGATCACCACGGCCGGAGGATCTGAGATCTATCGCATCTCTCCCGACGGCTCTCCGAATCGGTTGTGGACCTCGCGCGAGGACCTCGTTTATGCCCTTTCTTTCGACCAGCAAGGACGTCTACTGGCTGGCACCGGCAATCGCGGCCATGTCTTCGCGATCAGCGGAGAAGATACGTACACCGATCTGCTCAAAGCCAGTGCCAGTCAGGTCACAGCTTTTGCCAGTGCTCCAGGGGGCGGACTCTACGTTTCCACCAGCAATCTTGGGAAAGTATTTTTGCTTGGCCCGGCTCCTGAGGCCGAAGGCACCTACGACAGCGATATCTTCGATGCGCGCATTTTTTCCCGCTGGGGACGGGCTCAGTTTCGCGGTGCCGGCAACGTTGAGCTTTCTGCTCGTAGCGGCAACGTGGATAATCCAGACCGCAATTGGAGCCCGTGGAAAAAGATCGACATGCAGAAAGACGGCGAAGTCAGCGTCCCTCCAGCACGCTTCATTCAATGGAGAGCCGTTCTTCACGCAGGTCCATCCGCGCCACGCGTGGACAGCGTCTTGCTGAATTATTTGCCTAAAAACGTGGCACCAGACTTTGACGACGTTTCGATTCAACCAGGAGTTCGCTACCAGGCTCTGCCGAGAGTGGACACGTCGCCCGGCCAGCCCCGCTTCGAGCAGCAACCTACAATGGTTCACGATTCCGACTCCATCGGAGTGAAGTGGACAGTCCACGATGACAATGACGATCAAATGGTGTATTCGGTGTTTTATCGTGGTGAGGGCGAATCCCGCTGGCTCTTACTCAAGGATGAATTGACCGACAAGTTCTATTCCTTTGATTCCTCGTTGCTGCCGGATGGCGGTTATACCTTGAAAGTTGTTGCCTCGGATGCCCCGTCCCACTCTCCGGATCAGGCACTCAGCGCCGAACGCGAGGGCCCTCGCTTTGAAGTGGATACCACAGCTCCTATGATTGAAGGACTGACAGCAACCATGGAGAACAATCAGCTTCACGTGATATTTCGGGCCATCGACGGATATTCAATGATTAAGCGGGCGGAGTTCTCGATCGATGCCGGCGACTGGCAGTTCGTAGAGCCGATCGGCCAGCTCTCCGATGCAAAAGCGGAGAGCTATGACTTCCGCGCAGCCCTGCCTGCATCTCCCGCAGCAGGAACTCAAAGCTCAGCAGGATCGATGGAGCACGTAGTCGTAGTGCGCGTCTACGATCGCTATGACAACATGAACGCCGCGAAGAGTGTGGTTCGCGCGGGAGTTCAACCAGCCCACAAGTAAAGTTGGCAGCCGGTTCTTCGCGGCAAATCAAAGAAGACTTATCGCACCTGCAATCCGTACTGTTGTGTAGGCGGCGGCACCATGCCGCACATCCTCAGGTACTCCACGGTTTGCCCGTAGTGATCCGCTATGTGCCAGACGGCTGTC
>Ga0066903_100001447_pt1 | contig 17314 bp, 15 predicted proteins | sample PanSoiMetaGPlot1_FD_67491 | JGI IMG/M metagenome (GOLD analysis project Ga0066903, IMG submission 67491) | Tropical forest soil microbial communities from Panama analyzed to predict greenhouse gas emissions - Panama Soil - Plot 1 (version 2) | ecosystem: Environmental > Terrestrial > Soil >... | reverse complement strand
TCGAGGAGCCTCCCGAGTTCGCAACGATCTTCTTGTTAGCAGATAACCCGGGCGAATTGCTGTCCACGATCCGTTCCAGGTCAATGATCGTGACCTTGGGTGCATTGCCCGGTTCCCAGGTCGAGCAGTACTTATTAAAGCACCGTTCAGAGTGGACTTCTCAGCAACGTGCGCTCGTGGCCCGTCTTAGCGACGGCGCAATCGGCAAGGCACGCGGCTTTGATCTGCAGGGATACATCAGCGCCCGCAACCACGCATTGGCGCTTCTCAGCACCGCGTTGCGAGGCGGTGACCATAGCGAAATGTTCAAGATCACTGAAACGTATCGCGCCGGAGCTGAGGGGCGCGAGAAGACCGACCACCTGCTCCGGACACTATATTCTCTGCTGCAGGACATCCTTTTTATGCAATCCTCTACGCCAGAACTGATCCGTAACATTGACATCGAAAATGACTTACGCAAGCTTGCCGCGGCCGCTGATTTCGCCTGGGTAGTACGAGCCGCCGAAAGATTGGCAGAGGTGGAACGTGGCATGCGTCGGAACCTTCTGCGCTCGCTCTCGCTCGATGCTTTTGCCGCTGCCCTCGAACCGGTGTAGCCTTCTTGGAGCCGTTCGCCTCTAGTCATTTTGTGAGTTGATGTGGTACCTTCTCTGCACTCGTATCTCCCCCTCAAAATCAGAGGCTCAGGATGCAACGTCCCACACTTTCCCTGCGTTTCGCCACTCTCGCGATCTTTTTGCTTACTATTCCGGTTTTTGCATTGCATGTAGTTGCCAACATTCCAGTCGGTACCGGAATAACAGCCGTCGCAATCAACAACAAGACCAATCGCCTCTATGTCGTCAACACGATTTCCGGATCGTTGTCAGTCATTGATGGCTTTTCGAACCACATCATTACCTCCATACCGGTCGGCCACCAGCCCGTTGCCGTCGGGGTCAACTACATCACCAATCGTATTTACGTCTTGAATTCTGAAGATGAATCCATTTCTGTCGTGGATGGCAACACCAATGTCGTGACCTCAACCGTCACCGGAATTCCCGGGGTGGCACTAGCGATCAACTCCCTGACCAACCGGATTTACGTCGCCGACCAACTTGGGAACCAGGTGCTCGTACTCGCCGGAAGCAATAATGCCGTGATCGCAAACCTGGGTGTAACAAGCCCTGGCGGACTGGCCGTCAGCCAGACGACAAACCGCGTTTATGGTGCGTCGTTATGTCAATGCGATGTATTCGTCATAGACGGTGCCACGAACGAGTTCCTCGACTCGATCCAGCTCCAGGGAAATCCCACTCTTATTCCACCCATGGCGGTCGACGACAAGACCGCTCTCTTGTACCTGGCCAACCACAATGGAGACACGTCAATACCCGACGTTTCCGTGATCAGTACGACCGATAACTCTCAATTGGGAATAATCAAAAGGGTCGGAGACGTGAATGCTTTGGGATTCTTGCCGGGCTTGAAACAAGTCATCACGAGCGGTGGCATCGATCCAAACCATCGGACCATAGTCCTGAGCGATGCAGACCGCTTCAAGGTAGTGCGCAGTCTGCGCGTCGGGCGCGGTCCCTCGGGAATTGCATTTAGTTCAGCCACACAGATGATCTATGTCGCCAATACCCTCGATGGCACGCTTGCTGTCATTGCGCGGAATTGAACTCTGGAAACTACTCTTTGTCTCAAAGTGAGCACGATGGAACGCGAGCATTGTCATGGCCGTACCTCGTGTGCTACGGTATGGGCAAGTTCACGCCTTCAGTAACCCACAATCACAGCAGCGCCGTGTTGTGGCCCGCTACAAAGCGTGTCGGACAGGTGATGCCATGAAAGATGCGACACAGGCCATTCCCGTCGATGGGCCGATCGAGCAGGAAGGGTTCGCCAACCGCAAGCTGATCCGGCCATCACTCAATCGTGGAGATCATAACCATAATCACAACCATATGCCGTCCCCCATGGCTGAACGACGCGATCGCCCTGAACGCAATGACCGCTCTGAACGTAATGAGCGGCCAGCCGGCGGAAGAAAGGCCCCTCCGGCCGAGCAAACCAACGCTGAAAATTTCTATTATCAAAAGCAGATGCAGACGCGTACGCCGATGGTGATTGTCTTACGCGATGGCGAGGAAGTACACGGCGTCATCGAATGGTATGACCGATGCTGCATCAAGATCACTCGCAATTCCCAGCCCAACCTGATGATTTACAAACCTGCAATCAAATATATGTACAAGGAAGGCGAGAACAGCAGGAAGTAGTTGGCCGTTGGTCCTTCGCCGTTCGTCCTTGGCCTCTTCCTTCTGCCGCCCCCGCCGTTCGCCACAGCGGCCGATTCGTCCGCCTGGCTTGCATTTTCAGCCCAGAGACCGACGACTATCGGCCAACGACCGTCTCCTACAGCTTCGGCAGCACAATCCCTTTCTGTGATTGATACTTGCCTTTGCGATCCGCATAGCTGGTCTCGCAGACCTCATCTCCCTGAAAGAAAATGATCTGGCAAAGTCCCTCATTCGCGTAGATCCTCGCCGGCAGCGGCGTCGTGTTGGAGATTTCCAGCGTCACAAAACCTTCCCACTCCGGCTCAAACGGCGTCACGTTGACGATAATGCCGCAACGGGCATACGTAGACTTGCCTACGCAAATGGTGAGCACATCGCGAGGGATCTTGAAATACTCGACCGACCTCGCCAGTGCAAAGGAGTTAGGCGGAACAATAGCCACATCGGTCTGCACTGTCACGAACGATTTCTCGTCGAAATTCTTAGGATCGACAATTGTGGAATTCACGTTGGTGAAAATCTTGAATTCGTCCGCCACGCGGAGGTCATAACCATAAGACGAAAGGCCGTACGAGACGACCCCCTGCCTCACTTGCTTCTCCGAGAAGGGGTTGATCATGTCATGTTCCCGGGCCATCTTACGAATCCAGCGGTCGCTCTTGAGCATGGAACTCCTTGAAAAATTGGTAATTGGGCAATTTTGCAATCTTGGTAATTTACAGTCGGTTTCGGCCTCCCGAAAAACGCCGAAATCACCTGACTGCAAAATGACCAAATAAAATTTCTTGGCTGGCGGACGGTTCCGGAAATCCGGTACTCCAAGGGTGCGCCCATATTACGGGAGATACGGGCCCGTTGACAATCTCCGTTATCTCCCTTAGCATCAATGACTTGATACAAGGTTTTCACTCCGACGCCGGGGGCCTCTCGTGATCAAGCTCGATATCATCAACGAAGTGGTCAACAAAACGGGAATCACCAAAACCAAGGCCGAATTGGCCGTGGAAACCGTTTTCGAGAGCATGAAGCGCTCGTTAGCCAAGGGCGATCGTATTGAATTGCGGGGATTTGGAGTGTTCAACGTCCGGCCTCGCAAGACCGGTATCGGTCGCAACCCTCGAACGGGGGCGGAGGTTTCCATTCCTCCCGGAAAAGCCGTTCGATTCAAGCCCGGCAAGGAGTTGCAGTCGATCGATTAACGCTGGCATGGTACCTGAAGTTCCCATGCTCCCGCCGAATCATCTAAGCTTGTATCTCTGATGTCTAGCTCCAGTTCCTCAATGTCTTCGAGTGTCGAGTACTACCGCCCAACGGAGGAACTGGTTTTACCGCCTACCTACCGGCCACGATATTGGCTCCACGCATTGCTCCTGCTGCTCACCGTTTTGACAACCCTAGTTGTCGGTGCGCGCCTCGAATTCAACTTCCAACACGGCTGGCCCGCGTTCTATATGGGCGACGGGAGCCCCGATCTCTTCCCCTGGAAATGGTTCTTTAGTGTCACGCATTTGGCGATGGGGATTCCGTTCTCGCTGACGTTGATGCTGATCCTGCTCGCCCACGAGATGGGACACTATCTCTACTGCCGGCGATACGGAGTGGCTGCAACCCTGCCGTTCTTTATTCCATTTCCGACTCTGATCGGAACGTTAGGAGCATTCATCCGCATTCGCTCTCCGATTCGCTCGCGTTCGGAGCTGTTCGATATAGGGATCGCAGGACCTATTGCGGGATTCATCCTCTCCCTCATTGTTCTCGGTTTTGGACTAAGCATCTCCAGAACAGTACCGATCTCGGGCGACGTCCTCGACTCATCGCTTCAGCCAACTTACCCCCTGATTTTTTCAGGTGTGCAATGGCTGCTCGTGATTCTGGGGATTAGTTCTCATGCTGTCCCAGTGGGTCGACTATTGGTACATCCGAGCGTCATCGCCTCATGGGTCGGCATGTTCGCCACATCGCTCAATCTTCTGCCCGGCGGACAACTCGACGGGGGTCACATCGTTTTTTCAATTGCTCCGCGACTGCACCGGACGGCATCGCAACTTACGATCGTTGCCCTTCTCCCCCTCGCATACTACTGCTGGGCTGGATGGCTGGTGTGGGCCATCTTGCTGCGCTTGAGTGGCGTGCGACACCCGGAAGTGCCGGAATTTCCGGCGCTCACAAAAGGGCGCCGCTGGTTGGCGTTCGCCGCCCTGCTGATGCTGGTTCTCACTTTTATTCCCGCCCCCTTCGGACAGAGTTCGCTTCAGGCCATTCTTCGTGAGTACCACTCACAGTAATCGTTTTTCGTTAGTCCGGTGCAACTGATGACCTAGATAGGCCGATTCAAAAGTAGATTCGACGAAAGTCACGAATCATGACCTCGCTTTTGCCGCAATTATTTCCCAAAAAATACTCCGCTTCTTTTTGCATCTTTCGTCTGCTTCCTGCATCTTGCGCTCCATTCCGAAAAGCCAACTTAGCCTCTTCGACTGTGTAAATATTCGTAAACATCTACATACTCTATGTGTTTATGGATTCACGTCCGTGAATCTGAAGATAGCCAGCGGCGTCTGCTTGGAGCACACCTCGTAAGTGATGAACAACACAAGCCTTCTTGCAAGGCATACTATGGCAACTCGCTTGCACAATTCATGGTCAGTTTGTATGCAGGTGTTGTTCACAGAGTTCACAGGGCTCAATTCCCCAGGGATCCTGCGAGGGCTTTATTGCAGTAGTTCTCCACAGGGCAACAGCCACTCTCTTATTGCTGCGGGCGAATCTGCCGCGACCGCGCAATCCGGATTACGAGATGCGTTTCTCGCGTCAGCGGGAGCTCTCGTAGAGAACTCCGAAACATTTCCTGCCTCACTCTGGCAACGTCGTTTTATTCCGCTCATTGGTTGCACGCCCCATAAGCGAGCCGCAACTCCGCGGCGGCTCACGATCTAACTTCGAATAAGACAGGAAAGGAAGAGGAAGTACTGATGTTTTCCAGAAAGTATTCTCTATTCGTTATCTTGCTGTCGCTGGCCGGACTTCTGGTCACGCCACTGATAGCACAAAATACCGTCTCCGGAGATGTCACTGGTATCATCTCCGATCCAAGCGGCGCAATCTTGACCAACGCGCAAGTGACGCTCAAGAACAGCGACACGGGCCAAACTCAGACCGCTACTACAAACGGCCAGGGCGTCTACCGCTTCTCTCTGCTGAAGCCGGGAAACTACACCATATCTGCTACAGCACAAGGCTTTCAGACTGCGCAAAGAAATACTTATGTCACAGTCGGCCAGGCTAGCACGATTAACCTGCAACTGGGTCTCTCGCAAACCAGCCAGACGGTAGAAGTCACTGCCGAGAGCGCAGTGGTGCAAACCCAGAACGGAAATATCACCACGACCTTTACGCCGCAGCAGATCGAGCAGACACCAAACGGTGGCAACGATCTGAGTTACGTCGTGCAACTCGCGCCCGGCGCCGTGATGAATACGCAAGCAGGCTATGGAAACTCTGCCATTTACGGATTGCCCGCGACTTCTAACCTGTTTACGGTGAACGGTCAGAACGAAAACGATCCATTCCTGAACCTCAACAACTCCGGCGCAACCAACCTTCTCCTCGGAGCCAATGATGTTCAGGAAGTATCGGTCGTGAATAACGGATACTCCGGGCAATACGGTGGATTAGCCGGAGCCAACGTAAACTACGTAACCAAGTCGGGTTCGAACACCTTCCATGGCAACGCCAATTACTACTGGAATGGCCGTGCCATGAACGCCAACAACTACTTCAACAAGCAAGCCGATGTAGATCGTCCATTCGTGAATGCAAACCAGTGGGGAGCATCGTTTGGCGGCCCCGTCATTAAGGACAAGACCTTCTTCTTCGTGAACACGGAAGGTCTGCGCGTGGTCCTGCCGACCAATCAACCGGTTAACATTCCGAGTCCGGAGTTCCAGGCTGCGACCCTCGCCAACCTGGCGGTGAACAGCCCGGGATCGATTCCCTTCTACCAGCAGATGTTCAGTCTCTGGAACAACGCTCCAGGCGCAAGCGGCGCTTCCACTACCGGCCTTGCGGGCGGCACCGACGCAAGCGGGAATCCGACAGGAGCCGGTTGCGGCAGCTTTTCCAGCCCGTTGTTAGTCGCCGGAACACCTTGTGCGTTGCAGTTCCGCTCCACGGCAGGAAACTTCACGCACGAGTGGTTGCTTAGCGCACGCGTAGACCAGAACATCAGCGACAAAGACCGCCTGTTCGTCCACTTCCGTACGGACCATGGGGTTCAGGCAAGCTACACCGATCCGATCAGCCCACTCTTCAATGCGGTCAGCGATCAGCCGCAATATGAAGGGCAACTGAACGAAACGCACACCTTTGGCGCAACGTCGGTGAACCAGTTCATCCTTTCCGGATCCTGGTACAGCGCGCTGTTCGCGCCATCGGACATCAACGCCGCCACGCAGGCCTTTCCCTATCGACTGGGATTTGCCGGCAATGCGTTCTTCGGCCTCGGTCGTGACTTGAATTTCTGGCCGCAAGGACGCAACGTCACCCAATATCAGATCGTGGATGACTTCTCTACCCTTCATGGAAACCACAACCTGAAGTTCGGCGTAAATTTCCGCCGCAATGACATCACCACCTATAGCCCGGGGTTCCAGTCGATCGGTTACAGCTCGTCGGAAACTCTGGACAACTTCTTCAGCGGAAATGGCACCACCTACCTGCAGAATTTCCCCACCCAGCCCACGGCACCAGTTGCTCTTTATGGCCTTGGACTGTACGCGCAGGACGAGTGGGCCATTCGTCCGAATTTCAAACTGACGCTAAGCCTGCGGGCGGAGCATAACTCCAACCCGGTTTGTCAGACCGATTGCTTCGCGAGACTCTCGGATTCTTTCCAGAACATCTCGCACGATCCGAATCAACCGTACAATGCGGTCATTCAGACCGGCCTTCACCAGGCGCTGAACGAGTTCACCAATATCGATTGGCAACCTCGCATCGGCTTCGCTTGGACTCCGATGGGTCCCGGGCATGACACAGTGATTCGTGGGGGCTTCGGACTCTTCGGCGACGCCTTCCCTGCCACGATCGCAGACAACTTCCTGAACAATTCCCCTCTGAACAACCAGTTCTCGACGGGAGTTGCTCCGCTGTCGCCCGATGTGGCGAACAACCAGGCATCGCTTGCGGCGCAGGCGAACACAGCCTTCCAGACGGGATTCGCCAACGGTGGCACTCTCGCTAGCATCGCTGCATCTTTGCCCGCGGGAGTTCCGTTCGTTCCACCCAATCTGTTTAACGGAGCCTCATCCCTCCACTCTCCCCGTTATCAGGAGTGGAACCTGGAGCTTCAACAGGGAATTGGACGCAGCATGTCGTTCTCTCTCAATTACGTCGGAAATCACGGCTTGTATGAAGCAGCACAGAATGGCGGCTTGAACGCATTCTGCGATGCGACGTGCGCCTCTGAGTTGGGTGTGGCCTCTTTCGCTGGCCTCCCGACCGCAGCTCCGGATCCTCGATTCGGCGCCATCACCGAGGTTCAGAGTGCGGCCGTCTCCAACTACAACGGACTGACTGCTTCGTTCACCAAGAGATTCTCTAACCTGCAGGTACAGGCCAACTACACCTGGAGCCACGCACTGGATGAAATCTCCAATGCCGGATTCCTGCAATACAACTTCGCAACCAACACCAGCGTTTTGAACCCTTCGGATCCCAACAATCTGTCACGGCTGAATTATGGCAATGCTGATTACGATACGCGCCATTACCTGAGCCTGAACTACGTGTGGAATACCAACTACGCGAAGTCTGGCTGGTTGAAGCTGCTTACCGATTGGACGGTATCCGGGACGCTGTTCTCGCGGAGTGGCCTGCCCTACACGGCCGTGGACTCCAATACCACTGGCGTTCTCAACGGCTTCAACTACTTCACGACGGCGGGATTCAATGTGTTCGCCAACGACACGATCGGTCCGGTTTCTTGCGATCGCGGGGCCCTCACAGCACCATGCGTTACCTCAACCGTCAACACTCCAGGTGGACAGTTCTCGCCTGCGGTCAATGGTTTCGGCAATCAACGCCGCAACCAGCTCTATGGTCCGAATTTCTTCGATACGGACCTGACGCTGATGAAGAACTTCAAAATCCCGCGCTGGGAAGGTTCCAACTTCGGCATCGGATTCCAGTTCTTCAACGTCCTGAATCATGCAAACTTTGATCAGCCGGTCGGCGACATCTTTGACCCGCAGTTCGGCAAGATCAATAACACGGTGAGCGTGCCTACCAGCATTCTGGGCTCGTTCCTCGGGGGCGATGCATCGCCGCGCGTGATCCAGTTGAAGGCGTCTTTGTCTTTCTAAGCTGAAGCAACGTTTCAACTTCAGGCGGCTCCGGACTTCCGGAGCCGTTTTTTCTTGCCTTTCGAGTCACATCGGTTCGTGACCGCCATCACACCGCGCTGAGAGAACCCGCGTCGATAATTTATTTAGCTTCGAGCAGGGGGATACGTGCCAAAGGGACGGGTTTCCATCATCGTCGAGCGCTGCAAGGCCTGCCAATTCTGCGTGGAGTTTTGCCCCACCAAGGTACTGGCGCTCTCCTCGGCCTTCAACTCCAAGGGATACCATCCGCCGCATGTCGTTCATCCCGAGAAGTGTAGTGGCTGCGATCTCTGCGGGATGTATTGCCCGGATTTCGCCATTCATGGCACCCGCATCCCTGGAGGTGAAAAGTGAAGGCGGATCCGCGCGGAGTACTGACCGGCACACATTTTCTTGACGGCGATCATGCCTGCTGCGAAGGCGCACTCGCAGCGGGAGCTCGTTTCGCCTCAGGCTATCCGATCACGCCATCCACAGAGATTGTCGAGCGTTTTGCTGCGCGAGTACCCACTGTCGGCGGAACCTTTATCCAGATGGAAGATGAACTCGCAGCCTCCATCGCACTGCAAGGTGCGGTATGGGGTGGAGCCAAGGCATTTACGGTCACGTCAGGACCGGGCTTCTCCCTCATGATGGAGCACATCGGCTACGCCGCTATGACGGAGACGCCCTGCGTGTTCGTCGATGTGCAACGCGGCGGCCCCTCCACCGGACTTCCCACTCTCCCGGCACAGGCCGATATGATGCAGGCGCGTTGGGGTTCGCATGGAGACTACGAGATCATCGCGCTCTGTCCGAATTCTCCCCAGGAATGCTTTGATCTGACCATTACGGCATTCAACCTGGCTGAAGAATTTCGCGTCCCTGTCATGTTCATGATGGATGAAGTTGTCGGGCACATGACCGAGAAGGTTGTTATTCCGGTGGCGGACCAGATTGACGTTACTCCCCGCCGTCATACCAAGGCTCCTGTTGAAGAGTACCTCCCTTTCGCAACCAATGGCGATCTTGTACCCGAAATGGCGCATGCTGGAGAGGGATACAAGTTCCACGTAACCGGACTGACTCACGACGAACGTGGATATCCCAACATGACCCCCGCCGTTCAGGACAAATTGATCAAGCGCTTGCAGAACAAGATTCGGAACGCTGCCGATCGCATCGTTCGCTATGAAGAAGAGGCCACCGACGGAGCGGATGTAGTGGTCATCTCCTACGGAATCACTTCGCGCGTTGCACAACGGGCGATCGACCTCGCGCGGCGTGAAGGGCTACGCGTCGGAAAGCTGCGCCTGCTGACGGCTTGGCCGTTCCCGGAGAAGCGCATTCGGGAACTTTCAGAAACCGTAAAAGCATTCGTAGTTCCCGAACTCAACCTCGGGCAGATGGTTCACGAGGTCGAGCGCGCCGCGGCAGGACGCTCCCGGACCTTGTCGGTTCCGCATGCGGGCGGAAGCGTACATAGCCCCGCAGACATCTTGAATGTGATCGTGGAGGCGAGTCGATGAGCATAGTGGACAATCCGGTTGAGGCATTCCTTCGCACCGATCGCATGCCCCACATATGGTGTCCCGGGTGCGGTATCGGAACCACCGTGAATTGCTTTGCGCGGGCACTCATCGAATCGAAGGTTGATCTCCAGAATGTCGCTCTGGTTTCCGGTATCGGTTGCACGGGACGGGTTGCCGGCTACGTGAAGCTCGACTCGTTTCATACCACACATGGACGCGCCATTCCATTTGCCACAGGATTGAAGCTCGCCAATCCCAAACTTAATGTCGTGGTGTATTCAGGGGATGGCGATCTCTCAGCGATTGGCGGGAATCACCTGATTCATGCTGCCCGTCGCAACATCGACCTCAAAGTGATCTGTGTAAACAATCTTATTTACGCGATGACAGGTGGCCAGACCGCGCCCACCACTCCTGATCATGCCATCACATCGACATCGCCCTACGGAACCTGCGAACCAGCATTCAACCTCCCCCACCTCGTGGAAGCGGCCGGCGCAGTTTACGTGGCTCGCTGGACAACATTTCATGTGCGTCAACTTGCGCGCGCTATGGGCGAAGCCTTCCGAAAGAAAGGTTTCTCGTTCATTGAAATCATCTCGCCTTGCCCAACGCTTTACCAGAGGCGTAACAAGCTTGGCGACGGGCTCGACACGATGAAGTACTACAAAGAAAAGAGCAAAGTATGTAACGGCGCCCGAACCAGTGATGTCGGCCTCACCATGTCCGGCGAAATCATTGTTGGCAAGTTTGTGGATTGCGACCGCCCCGATTACCAGGATCTGGTTCGTAATCGACTCTCGGAATCATTGGGGGATCGTTACGTCGAACAGGAAGAGATGGTATGCAGCTGACAGAGATACGAATTGCGGGTTTCGGCGGCCAGGGAGTGATTCTATCGGCAATCATCCTAGGCAAAGCAGCATCAATCTACCAGCAGGGTTTCGCAACTATGACCCAAAGCTTCGGGCCCGAAGCGCGTGGCGGAGCCTGCAGCGCTCAACTCGTGATCTCGGACACGCCGGTTCTCTATCCGTACGTCACGCATCCGGACATTCTCGTTGTAATGTCCCAGGAAGCGTATGGAAAATTCGCACCCGAGTTGAGGCACGGCGGCACGTTGATCGTCGAACAAGATCTGGTTCGGGTCACTGACCTGCCTGCAGACGTCAAAGTTCTCGGTATCCCTGCCACGCGCATCGCTGAAGAACTCGGCAAGCGTATGGTGCTGAACTCGGTCATGGTCGGCTTCGTTGCGGCAACAACCGGATTGCTTCCGGCTGACGCAGTTCGGAACGCCGTCGCAGATTCCGTACCTGCATCATTCAGAGATCTGAACCTGCAGGCGTTTGACCGAGGATTCGACTATGGCTGCACAACCCAAGCTGAACCACAGGCGCACGTGGGCATGGAAAACGCTGCCGTGTACTCGCAGGAATAGCTAGCTGTTCTCGAATCTGCTTTCTTACTCCTTACTTCACTGCTTCAGGTGCTCCGCCTTCCATTGCATAGCATCGTGAATCCGGTTCCTCCCACTGGGGTGGTCGAAGAAAATGATCTCTTCCCATTTTCCTGGACTCATCTTTCGGTACTCACCTAAATGGATCGCCGCCTGCGCGAATCCATCCGGCTGTGCGCTGGCATTCAGCCCGTACATATCCGCTTCGTGTTCCTGGACGCGAATCAGCGTGTTCTGCACAGGAGTTGCGAGAAAGGAGAAGAACGAAGCCCATAGCACCACTAAGGGCAAAACAGCCGTGTCTCCGATGCCTCGAATTTGCCACTTCTCACCCCAGCGCGTTAACGAACGATTGATCGCGATGTACAGCAGTCCGAATCCGATGAAATACATCACCCCGAAGAACACGATGCCCTTATAGACATGATTGAGCACGTAGTGCCCCATCTCATGTCCCATAACTGACTCGATCTCTTCCAGCGAACCCCTCTTCAGAAGGTTGTCATTCATGGTGATGCGCATCGTGTTGCCAACGCCGCTGACATTGGCGCTCATGCGTGTTGTCTGACGTGACGCATCGATCTCATAGACATCATGCGCCGGAATTCCATTGGCGCGGGCCATGCTGAGCACGGGTGTCGTCACCTTGGGATCTTCCAGTTTGGTGATCTTGTTGAAGATGGGAAAAATAAACACAGGCGCAATCAGGGCCACAAAGGCGGTAAACACCGTGAAGACAAGTGCCCCCCACGCCCACCACGTGCGTTGGGTCTTGCGAACGATGCCAAACAAGGGAACTACCAGGACTCCCCCGAGAATTAAGGCAACGAGCAATCCCTTGACCTGATCTCCCATCCACTGGCCGAAGGTTTGCGTCGCCAAACCATACTTCCATTCTCGAGTAAACCCTTCATACACTGCGAGAGGAAAGCCTAGGATCGTCGTTACGACCAGGTACTGCGCCCAGTACACGAAGGTGTGCACGGGCTTGAATCGAGTGATACGCTCGGATAAGTCGCGCATTTTCGCTGACCAGCGCAGATTCAGCAACAAGAGGCTGATGGCCGCGCCATATAGGAAATCCCAGAGAATCAGCCAGTATCCGCCCTCAAAATATGCATCCGACTTCGCCCGTGACTGCGCGGGTATCTGGGCGAGATAAGCATTGGTTGCGGCGTCAACGTTGAAATTTGGCGATGCCTCCGCCTCGGGCGGAATTGGTATTACATCTGGTGTGGCTGTTGTTGGACGCTGGCCCGGAGTGGGCGAGCTTTGCGCAAAAACAAAGAACGGCAGTAACAACACAGACATGAACGCCAAGCTGCAGAACAGCTGGGAGTGCCTCATCATCGTTCCCCTTCGCGACGGACGAAAATGGAATACCAGATATATACGTGCGACAAGGAAGAAAGTCGCAGGCGATTGCGAAAAAAGGATGCCGTATCCGCCAATTGTTTGCAACAACCCCGAAACATGGGTGTCACACGTTGTCTTTAGGAATCTTCCACTACTCGAGCGGTAATCTCGACCGCCGGTTCGCCCCCGGCAACCGCCTGAGCCACGATCAGGCGGCGGGCTTCCACACGAATCTGCGGCAGCACTCGCGCAAACCATAGAGCACCGCCGATGGCCGCCAGGCCGCCGACGACAACCGTCATTGGAGCTCCCACACGATCGGCGAGGGCTCCTCCAAAGAATGCTCCAAAAGGTGCCATTCCCATGAACATCATCGAGTAGAGCGCCATCACACGCCCTCGAAGGTGATCCGGAACCATCGACTGAATCAGCGTGTTGGATGAGGACATTTGCAGCATCATGCAAAAACCCACCGGAACCAGCAGGGCCGTAGAAAGCCAGAACACTCGTGATAGCCCAAAGACAGCCAGGAAAAAGCCAAAGCCCCCGCAGGACCACGCGACCCAACGGCCTAGTCCTCGCACACCTGTGCGCGATGCCAAGGTCAGAGCACCAAGCAGCGCACCCACTCCTGTCGCGCCCATCAGGATCCCTAGTCCGCGAGCTCCGCCGTGGAGGACCTTGTCCGCGAATATCGGCATGAGCACCGTGTATGGCATGGCCACGAGACTGACCAGCCCGAGCAGCAGCAACAGTGCTCTTATCGGACCAGTGTGTCGGGCGAACCGAAAGCCCTCGATGATGTGTGCGAGATACGACCCCTCCGGAGCTGCGCGAGTGCGGCGTTGCACGCGCATAACGACAAGGCCGATGATGACGGCGATATAGCTCACCGCATTCGCAAAGAAGCACCAGCCTTCGCCAATGCGGGCAACCAGAATTCCTCCGATCGCCGGCCCAACGATGCGTGCTCCGTTGAACATGGAGGAGTTGAGCGCGATCGCATTCATCAAGTCTTCTTTGCCAACCAACTCCACCAGGAACGCCTGGCGGCCGGGAATATCGAAAGCGTTCACCACCCCCAGCAGTGCTCCCAAAACATAGATGTGCCAAATATCTATGACATGGGTTAAGGTAAGCACCGCAAGTATCGCTGCCAGGATCATGGACGCAACTTGCGTCCCGATGACAATGCGTCGGCGGTCGTAGCGATCTGCTGCAATGCCCCCGATCGGCGCCACAAGAAAGACCGGAATTTGGGTCGCAAATCCTACAGAACCCAGCGCGAGCGACGAGTTGGTAATTTGATAAACCAGCCATGACAGCGCAACGCTTTGCATCCAGGTCCCGATCAAAGAAATGAACTGTCCACTGAAAAAAAGCTGAAAATTCCGATGTTTGAGCGCGCGCAGCACTGTGGGCAGCGACGCCGATACTCCGGAGGATGAACGATTTGGGCCTGCTTCACTTTCCGGTCCGCTTGGGGTGGTCAATTCAGGCACTTTTAATCTCAAGTTATTGATGCTTTTCGAATTGCCGCAGATGCGCGTACTCGCGACAGGCGCTTGGCGGGTCTCATCCAGGAATTTTTCGTCTCACACAGATAATTAACTCCTTCCAAAGCAAAGCCACCTGAGGTAAAGTTTGCGTGGTTAAGATTTGTCTTCGATGCGGACAGTCTCACCGCACTGGCTAGTATAGTGGCCGATATGCCAGCCAGCCGTGTTGTTCCGTTATCCACTTGTAGACAAGAAAACCGGCCCACAGTGTCGCCCATTGCATTTCATTTCCACACGGCTTAGCCGCGCGGAGAACGTATGAACATGGATCCGGTTCAACTCGAAAGGCGCGCAGCGCAGAGGTTCGAATTCCATCTCCCAGTCGGAATCAGGTTGGCAAACCGCGATCAGGAAGGAAGTGGCTTCACGCAGGATCTCAGTGCGCGAGGTGCGCTTCTCTATACGGATTTTTCGCTGTCTCCTGGGGACGCAATTGAACTAACCCTGGTGATGCCGTCTGAGGTCACGCTCGCCGAGAACATGCGCGTTCGCTGCCAGGGGAGAGTGACTCGGGTATCCCCGTCGGGCGGGAACAAGTGCGGAGTGGCAGTGCGACTCGACGGCTATGAATTCTTGCCAGAACACAATAGTGCCTTGGATGTGTCTAAGGGGTTCGCCCGGGTTTCGCCATCATCGGAACCGGAATCCGATGTCCCGAAGCTGGACCCCCAAGTCTAGCGACCCGGCTTGACCATCCGTCGAAATCCTTGACTGGCAGGCATTTTGGAGTTTTAGGCCCAATGCGCATCTGCGTTGTTTTTTTGCTAGAATACCCAGCACAGGATGACTCCTCGGTTACGACTCCTGTCGCATATCAAGGCCAAGCGTTCCACTAGCAAATTGGTCTGTTTTGGGAAGGGACAGCTGCGATTAATAGTCGTGTTAGGTTACTGTAGTCACTTGGCTCTTGCACTATCCCTTCATAACATGCTCGTAACGCACTGAATTGAGATTCCAGCCATGCATGGCTTAGCAGTCGCGATCCTCACCGAAGACCGGGAAAGACTGGCCACGCTTCAACATCGCGTGGATGCCACTCAGATGGGACGCACTGTCTTTGGTCATTTAGGATTTCCCGGCGGACCTGCCGACCCGGTATTACGCCAGATACAGGATGTGCGGGCAGAAGTCGTGCTCGTTGATGTTGACCCCGAAAACGCAGACCGCGCTATCCATGCCATTGAATTGATTCGGGCAAACACCACTGATATTGGCATTTTCGCAGCGGGTGAAATGGTGCATCCTCCGACGATTGTCTCCGCCATGCGTGCGGGCGCGGGGGAATACATCGAGAGAAACACGCCGTCTGAAGGATTGCTGGAGGCCTTCAATCGCTTTGCCGCTGTACGCGGCAAGATGCGCGCTACAACCGGCCGTGCCCGCGTCTTTACTGTAGCGAACGCCAAAGGCGGTGCCGGGGCTACCACCATCGCTGTCAATACCGCGATCGCCTTGCAAGAGCTTCATGGACGCGTACTCTTGGTTGACTTTGCTTCTCTGGGGCACGCTGCGCTCCATTTGAACGTGCGACCGTCCTTCGGTGTGACCGATGCCCTTCAAAATCTGCATCGGCTCGACTCCTCGCTGCTCGAAGGCCTGCTTACCCAATGCAAGAACGGGATGCAACTCCTTGCAGGTCCGCAACAGCCGCAGGTACTCGCTCCAACCGCCGGCGAGTTAGCACGCTTGTTTGACTTGTTGGTCTCGAATTTCCGCTATGTCGTGGTCGACTCCTCCGGCCGATTCGACCAGACAGGACGTCTGCTCGCTGACTTGTCGAACGCCGTACTCCTCGTGGCTCAGACCGATGTCGTGTCGCTCTGGAGCGCGAGCAGGATTCGAACATTCCTGGAAGAAGGAACAACCAACGGGCGCGTACGTTTGGTGCTGAATCGCTACAAGAAGATTCCGGGCTTCTCCGAGGAAGACGTAGAAGCGGGCACAAACTGCAAATTGCTCTGGAAGGTTCCCAACAACTATCAACTCCTTGCTCCGGCCATCGACAAGGGCTCCCCTGTCGCTTTCCACGAAAGCCAGGACCTGGGACGGTCTTTCCGTTCCTTGGCGACGATGCTGGCGGACGCATCCACGAGTAGCGAAGGATCGCTGGATCTGGTTTATCAGCACGACAAGGACGCCAAGAAGAAAGCCTCCAGCCGACTACTGATTTCGCCGATTCGCGCCGGCCAGTAAGTCCTCCCAACCATCACAGCCTGAGGGATTACAATGTCCTGCTCGGATGCTGTGGATTCCGATTTTCTTATGAACCAGGCCACACCGCAGGCCCGCCCTCTTTCGAACATTTTGGTCGCAACTGATTTCTCTTCTGCATCCGGCACTGCACTGGAATACGGCCTCTCCCTGGCGCGCCGGTTCGGCGCCACTCTTTATCTCGCTCATATCGTCAGCGATGGCGCAGGCACAGAGCAGGCATGGCGCGATGGACAGCATCTCACGACCGACCTCCTGATTTCAGGTAAGCTCCGCGGCGTCCCCCACAAGCTACTTGTTGGCCAGGGGGAGATTTGGGCTGGCCTTGCCCCGATGGTCGAAGAACACAAGATCGACATGATCGTTGTCGGAACCCACGGCCGCACGGGATTGGCAAAAGTCATCTTGGGTTCGGTCGCAGAAAGAATCTTCCGGCAGGCATCATGTCCGGTTCTCACTGTCGGCCCGAACTCTCGCGCGTACCCGCCTCCCGGTGGCCTGTGCAACATTCTGTACGCGACGGACTTCACACCGCAGTCGTTGC
>Ga0066903_100001446_pt1 | contig 17315 bp, 15 predicted proteins | sample PanSoiMetaGPlot1_FD_67491 | JGI IMG/M metagenome (GOLD analysis project Ga0066903, IMG submission 67491) | Tropical forest soil microbial communities from Panama analyzed to predict greenhouse gas emissions - Panama Soil - Plot 1 (version 2) | ecosystem: Environmental > Terrestrial > Soil >... | reverse complement strand
CCGACGTGACCCGGCGACGAGTGGTTTCACGGAATTGCTATGATTGAGCCCTCCTTGGACAAACCAACGAGCAGCCGACCATCAGCTGACAATCCGCGTTCGGCGAATCTGTCGGCGCTCGATCATGACCTGCACGACGAAGCGCTCGACGTGTTTGCCAGTCCTCAGCCGCACACCGTCGAGTCGCTGTCGAGCGACGTGCTCGCCGAAGTGGCCGCCGCATGGGATGCGTTCGCCGCGGACGACCGCCCTCCGCAGAATTCGGTCTTTCATTCGGCCGAACACGCTCGTGCGCTCAACGAGCTGGTCACCTCGGTCGCTCGCGGCGACGCGGTCGTCGTGCTCACCGGTGAACGCGGCGTCGGCAAGACGACCGTCTGCCGGGCGCTCGTCGAGCATCTCGATCGTCGAATCCTCGTCTCGTGTCCCGGCCCGACGACGTCGGCCGACTATCTGCTGAAAACGCTGCTCGTCGACTTCGGCGTGATCTCAAACCACGAGACCGCGCGGAGGCGGCTCGGCTCGACCTCGCGCGAAGATTTGTTGCGGGCCTTCGACAGCTTTCTGGCGTCGCTCACCGTTCTCCGCGCCTCGGCGCTGGTGATCGTCGACGACGCGCACGCGTTGCCGACAGAGGTGCTGATCGAACTGTGTACGCTGTGCCAGAACCCGACCGACCGACGGCAGTTGCAGATCATGCTCGCGGGCGAACCCTCGCTCACGGATCTGCTTCGAAAGGGCAAGCTGCGATCGCTGGACGATCGCGTCGCTGTTCGAGTCGAGCTGGGGCCGCTCGCGCCAAACGAAGGACCCGAGTACGTCGCGCATCGTCTCGTGGTGACCGGCAAAGGCGCGCGCGTGCAAGTCGATGACGACGCGCTACGCGAGATGTTCGTCTACTCGGACGGCCTGCCAGGCGTGCTCAACCAGCTGTGCGATCGCGCAGCGGCCATGGGCGCGCAGCTGAAAGCGGGCCGGGTCGACGGGCAAATCGTCGTGCACGCTGCGCATGCGCTCGGCATTGGACGGCAGCGTCACGCGTCAAGCTGGCGCGACCGCACGTTGATCACCACGCTGCTGATTCTGATGCTCGTTGCAGGTGCCGTCGGGGCAGGCTGGGTATTCCGCCACCCGCTCAGTCGGGCGGTGACACAGTGGCTCGATGCCTATCGGTCCACCAGCTCCACCACAAGATAAGTACGCTTCCTAGAATTCCGATCCAGTAGATCGCCGCGATGGACGGCGGCGGGCCGCCGGCGAGGTTGCCGCCGTACGCGATCAGAAGAAACAGCACCAGCCCGACAAACGACCAGCGGCCGATGGTGTCGCGCGCGCGCGTCGTCTTCGCATACAGCCAGACGCCCGCGGCAAACATCGCGATCTCGACCAGCACCGTCGCCGGCAGGGAATTCCACAACGACAGACCGTAGCGCGGGCCGCCTGGATAGATGGGCATGTCGGGGCGGTGTGAGACGAAGTCGAGCACCCAGTGGCTGATCACAAGAGCGGCGACAACGACCGACGCGGTGAGGTCACCCAGCAGCCACCAACATACCGCGCCAAATGCAACCGCATAGATGGACAGCGCGACGAGCGAGTGCGAGTACGGATAGCTGACGAAGTCGAGCGGCGTGACCGCGGTAATCCCGGGCGCGATCCGAACGGATTCGAGGCCGATGGCGACGAAGATTGGCCACAGGACGTCGGCGAGCTGCGCGGCCAGAAACAGGACGGCGAGCGACACCCTCGGCGCGACGCGCTTGGCCGCGAATCCGGCAGCGAAGTGGCCGATGAACATCGGCTACTGCGGTTCCTTGTCCAGATAGCTGAGCCACTGCTTGATCAACGGCTCGTTGAGTCCGCCGGCTTTCAGGTACATGGCCGCGTATTCATGCGCAAGCCGCAGGTCTTCGGCGCGGCCGTGCACGAGGGCGCCGCTGCGGTGGGCGTTGAAGATCCATTCGACGGCGCGGAAAAGCGAGGCCTGATCATCCTGCCGGCTTTCGAGTGATTTCTCCAGCAGTTTCACGGCGTCGACGCCTTTGCCGAAGGTCGCATACAGAAGCGCGAGCGGCCGGGTGAACCGGCCGTCGTCCGGAAACTTCGTCGACGCTTCTTCGAAAATCGGACGCGCCTCGCCTGACGACCGGAGCCGCAACAGCGCCTCGCCGAGCCACTCGTACAACTGCGGCACGTCGTCGGCGCCCCCCATCGCCGTCCGCCAGGCGCCGGTGGCCTGCGTGTCGCGTCCGGCTGCGGCATACGTGACGCCGAGGTAGGCAAGTGCGCCGGAGCTGTCGGCTTCCGGTGTGATGGCTTTCTTGAAGCTGACCTCGGCGTCGCGATACTCGCGTTTCTGGAGATGCGCGACGCCTTCGTCAAACGTCGCACGGGCCGAGGGCGGCACGCGATTCTGGAACAGCGCGAGCGTGTCCGGTTTGAGCGGTGCGTCGCGATCGAACGCGCGTGCGAGGTCGCGTTGTTCCACGGGCAGATACAGCGGTGCGCCTGGTGCTGCCGCGGCGACGGCCTCGATTGTTTTCGCACCGGATCCGGCGGGCGGTCCGATCTCGAACACGCGTCCGAGCGACGTCACGAGCGTATTCCCCTGCATCACCATCGCGCGAAGCCGGTACGAGCCGGGCGGCAGCGCCGACACCAGCATCGTCTGCGTGAAGACGACGCGTTCTTCGCCGACGATGGCGCCGCGCACGTCGCTCGAGAGGATGGCCGGGCCGCGTTCCTCGGCCGCGATCTCGAACTTGACGCCGAGGGTTGCTGCATCAGGACCGTACGCTTCGAGATAGCCGTGGATCGTCCCGAAGCTGATACGGGTGCCGACGCTCGGCCGCAGCAGGTTGATCGGCGGCGTCGGACCGCCGGCGAGCAACTCGGTGAGGCGCACGCGGCCGAGATCGAGCAGCGAGGCGCGAATCGGAAGATCGATGCTGCCGATGCGGTCTCCGTCGGCCACCGCGATCTTGATGGTGTAGTCGCCAGGATCGACGCTCGCCCCTCCTGTGAAGATGAGCGGCGACGGGATGCCATTCGTCTCCGGCGCAAGCCGCACGTCGGTGACCTGGCCGTCGACGGACTTGCCGTTCTTGTCGAACACGTAATACGCGAGCGGCAGGCGCTGCGGCGCGGTGTAGCCGGTGCCGATTTCCGCGTGGATCAGCAGCCGCACCTTGGATGGCTCGAGGCCGCGGAACGGAAATGCCGCTGCGCGAATCGGCAGACCTGAAGCGGGCAGCGGCGAGGACAGTGCGGCGGTCACAGTTTGCTGCGGCGAGCGGGACACCGGCGCCGTGGGATCGGTGCCCGACAGCATCGTGCGCCGTGCGCGAATCGTGACGCTTTGCCGGCTCACGTCGACGCGCACGGGATGTGGCTTTCCGTCGCGGTCGCGTGCGTCGGCTTCGACGCCGACCAAGTAATATCCGGACAGTTCGGTGTTGAGCCGTTCGAAGGCCGCGGCGCCGTTGCCGGCCAGGTTGAGCATCGTTCCGCCGGCGGCCTCGGTGAGTGCCTCGAGTCCGTAGCGCTGGATCATGAGATCGTCCGCGTTGGTCGGCGCCATTTTCGAGCGCGACAGGTCGACCGTGTCTTCCATGCGCAAGGAGTAGATGCTCGTGCGAGCACTGGCGGCGAGCTCCGCGACTTCGTTGACGCGTCTGAGTTCCTCGCCCCGCCCGCGATCGACGAAGAATCCCTGCGACACATAGAGGAGCGTCTTCGGCCCGTCGATCGACTTCATGCTCGTCAGCAACTCGCGCAGGCCGAGCATCGTCAGGCTGCCGGCCTGGCGCGTCTGCTCGGCGAGCGCGACGGCATCGCCGCGAATTTCTTCCCTGCAGATTTGGTACTGCTTCTGTCTCGGATTTCCACAGTCTCTCGCCGCCAGCTGTTCGAGCGTCGAGTCGTCGCCGTCGGCGATCGACATGGCCGCCGAGGCGCTGACGTCGTGCTGTGTGGTGGCCGCGCTCGAGGGTTTCTGCCCAGGAATCCGTCCGATGGCGTCTTTGATCTGATTCTTGTCGCCGAGAAACGGCGTCGTGACGCTCGGCTGGCCGAGGCCGATGACGGCGAGACGATCCGACGGCGCGAGCCGATCGACGAACCCGTTCATCGCATCGCGCAGCGGACGGACGTCGCCGAACGGGATGTTCGGCTGATCGATCACGAGTGCGAGAAGCCGTCCTCCCGCGGCGGTCTCGTTCGAGACGAAGCCCTCGGGCAGCGCGGGGGCTGACGGTCGTGTCGTCGCGGCCGCCGCGACCCACTGCGTGCTGATCACACGCCTGGCGCGGCCATCGATTCGGATGGTGAAGTCGGCGGCAATCAGATCGCGAACCGGCTGCCCACGGTCGTCCAGAACGACAACGTCGATGGGCAGCGCTTCGACGCCCGCACGGAAGCTGGGCGTTTGGGCGTCCTGCGCGTGCAGGACGGCGACGAGAGCGACGAACAAACCGGACGCGACCGCTGCTGTTCGTTTTCGCATTGTTTGTTTTTGTTACTTCATGGCTTCGGTGCCACCGCGCGATATCCCTGCCGGGCGCGCACGCGGCCCTGGCCGTCGACCCGTACCGAGATCTTCCGAAACGTCTCGTCGCGTTTGCTGTTGGTCGATTCGTACCCGAGCAGGTACTGATTCGACAACTCCTCGAGCAACTCCGAGAACGCCAGATGCAGCTGGTCGATGTTGTCGGTGAAGAGCGCGCGTCCCCCCGTCGGCTCGACGAGGCGCTGCATGATCGACTTCAGCGCCTCCACCTGCACGCCGCGCCCCTGGCCGATCATGTAGAGCGTCACATCGCTGGCCTGCAAGCGCCGCTCGACGTCCGTAATCGAGGCGTGGCTGCCCTGGTCCTCGCCGTCGCTGAAGACGATCATCGCGCGGCGTCCAGGCTGTTTCCCCAGCATGTCGACGCCTTGGAGGATGACGTCGTACAGCGCCGTCGCACCCCACGGCGCGAGCCGGTCGACGGCCTTCATGCGCTGCGCCGGATCCGACGCACGTCGCGTCAGCGCGAAGATGGTGTCGTTGAAGCCGATGAGCGTCACCTGATCGCGAGTCGGCACGGCCGCCAGGAATTCCTTCACCGCCTGCTTCAGACGCGACATGGCTGGCGCCATGCTGCCGCTCACGTCGCAGGCCACAATCAGCTCGAGCGGCACGTCTTCGGCGCCGAAATGCGAAACGCGTTGCGGCTTGCCGTCCTCCTCGACGTGAAACGCCGTCTTCGGCAGCCCGGTCATGAAATGGCCGCCGCTGTCCACGACGGTCGCGATGATTTGCACGACGTCGACGTCGACCTTCTCCGCATAGCCGAGCGATTTCGTACGCACTGTCCTGATTACGCGCCCGCCGGCCTTGAGATCGGCGACCACGCGAATCTGATGCGCGTTGACGGACGGCCCGGCTTCCCAGCTGCACTCGAAGGGCGGCGCTCCGGCTTCGCATACCTGCTTTCCGTCGACCGAGAACAGGACGCGCGTCGCCGCGTCGGACGGAGTCAGCGTCGCTCGAAGGATCGTGGTGCCGCTGATGTACGCGTCGGCGCTGGGGCTGACGATCGCGAGCTCCGGTGCCGGCGCGGAGGTCTGCGCGACCAGGATTCCGGCGAGCACCAGCAGCACCCCGCGCGCCATTTATTTTTCGTCTGAATCCGCGACGAGCGGACCGTCAGTCGTCGCCGACGCCACGTAGTCTTCGAAGCGGGTACGGTCGACGGCCTGCGCGGCGCGTGCGAGCGTCAGCCAGTCGTTCCCGTCGGTGGGATTGATGCCGTCCACGAAATCCTGCATCGCTGCGGCCAGCACGGCTCTCGCGAGCACGGCCGGCAAGTGCAGATTATGGAGTACGACTGCGACGTTCAACGGCAAATCGGCGACCAGAATCGCCGGCAGCCCGGCTTGAGACAACCCCGACCAGCGCCGCCAGTCGCCAGGCTGCGCGAGACGCGAGCAGAGACAGCCGGCCGTGCGGAACCCGTACGTTCCCCACGAGTTGAACGACGCGGCGCGTCCACCGCCGAGCACGAGGAACTCCGTCATGGAGAAGAGTGATCGCGTGCGCGACGGATCGTGCGAAACCGTCCAGGTCAGCGCGCGCGTACGCCATCCGTCGAGGTCGGTTTCCCGCGCCAGGACGTCGACATGTTCGCGCCCGTCGGCGAGCCCGTCGACACGCTGGCGCCCACGCTCGATGGATTCAGCGATGCGATCTCGATCCGCGTCCGACAGCGCAGCGCCGTTCATGATCGCGACGGCGGCAGCGAAGCCGTCCCGGTGCATCAGATTGAGCATCGGCGCCTCCGGCACGCGGTCGACGCTGATGCGTCGCAGCGCGAGCGGTGCCATGGCGACATCGAGCCCGAGAACCGAGCCGACCAGGTGCCAGGGACCACGGCGCGTTTCGATGGCGGCAATGCCCCACATCGCCTTCGTGCGCCCGTCGCGCCCTGGCAGGTCGTAGCCGTAGTCGTGGCGCCGCGCGGGATCGCCCGCAATGAGAATCGTTCCCTCGGGATCGCCGAGCTCGCACGCGTACGCGAGCGACACGAGCGCGTGCGAGAGCAGCGTATCTCCGATTGCTCCGAGCGCCGCGACCGCGCGACGGGCATCACCCGTATCGGCGGCGCGCCGAATCGAGGCAAGCGTCCGAGCCGTCTCGCGCAACGTCTTGATTACCGGTTCATCGGCCGGCTGTTCGGCCGCGGCAATCTCCATCGCCGCGCTTTCAAGCGCCCGTGCGGAGTCGCGCAGGACGTCGAGTGTCGGCGTGGACGTCATGATCGTGCGGACGATGTCGCGAATGTTCAACGCGGTCGCGAACGTCACGCCGTCCTGACGCTCGCGCGTACGTCGCAGCCGCTGGAACTCTGCGGCCCCGGGATCGACGCGGTACCGCTGGCCCTCCCACTCGACACGCGGAGCCGCCGAACCTCTCTCGAGTCCCGCAGCCGCCTGCAGGATCACCTCGTCGATCGACGCCGTCCGTGCGACGTGCGTGGTCGTACGCAACCGCTCGACGAGCGTCGCCAGCCATGCCGCGACGCCGCCGTCATAGCGGCCGTCGTCAATCCGCACAGCGAACAGCTGACGCGCGAACGCTTCGGCCGACGCCGTGTCGAGCGTACGCACGCGCGTCATGCGCTCGAGGAGCGCGAGCGCTCCTTGAAAGGCTCCGAGCGCGACTGCACCGCGCGACGCCTCGAGTGACGTGAGCTTCTCGGCATGCTGCACCGCGGCGACGTAGACGGCCGGCGCCTTGATGCCGATGCGCTCGAGCGTCAGCATCAGAACCGGGAAGCCGCCGAAGCCGTGAGCGGCCGCGATCACGTCGTCGTCGCCTGAGGCGGTTCCGAAACCACGCAGGGTGAAGCTGAAAAGATCGAGACGGCGCTCGCGCTCGCGCGGCGGATGAGCGACGACGGTTTCCGCCAGCCAGGCGATGTCGGCGCGGGTGGGAGCGTTCGCCGACTCGTCGAACACCCGCTGCCAGAACGCCGTAGTCCCGAGGTCGGAGCCGCCTGGCCGATCGTCGCTCGCGGCCCGAAGTCGACCGAGGAACGCACCGAGATCGGCGGCGGGTCGGACAAACGGCGCTGTCGCCACCTCCCACTCCGGGAACGCCCTGCGCACGAGCGACGCCAGCCTCTTGAGCGAATCGCTGTTCGGCGACGCGAACACCAGCTCCGTGGTCATTCGGTCGGCATGCGACAGCAGGTCGAACAGATATGCGATCCGCCCCCGATCTGCTTCGAAGAGCTGCTGCACGAATCGTTCTGGGCGATCGACTTTCTCTCCGACGACCGCCTCCCACGCCGGCCGCGCGACATCTCCTCCCGGCACGACGACACTGCCGTCGCGGATGCGTACGCTCTCGCCGAACGCCGCGAATGGCGCCGCTGCATGCTCGGCAAGGCGTGACACGAGTCCGGGGTGATCGACAAGAAACTGCAGTGTCTCGTCGTCGAGTCCGGCGAGACCGTAACAGAGCATCGCTGCGGACCGATCGCCAAGAATCGCAGCGATCAGTTGTTCGCGACTGATGGTCTTCCGAAGGACCTGACTCCAGACTGCGGCGGTCAGCGGAACGGGCACGTCGTCGGACGCGTCAGCCGACGACGTGGAGGACAAAAACGCAGCGATGCGTCCGCGCATGCCTTCGTTCGAGTACGGACCGGTCTGCGGCCACGAGTACACGACGCGAATCGCTTCGGCCAGGAAGCGCGCGCGGTCGGGCGCCGGAGAAATCGGAATGGCTTCCGCGAGCGCGGCGATTCCGCCGCGCACGGGGACGTCTTCAGAGACGGTGGATCCCGCGGCCTGAGCCGCCGCGGGAAGAGACAGCGCAAGACAAACGACGAATAGTGCCGGAGCGACGGATTTCACCGGCGTCGCGGATCACTTCTGACCCGCCCGCCAGCCCGCAGCGCCCGCCTCGTAGGTTTCGCGCACGACCTTCGAGTACGGCACCGGGCTTACGACGACGCGAACCTGAAGCGGTTTGTGACGTTCGACAGTGGCCTTCCTCGTGCCGCCGCCTTCCTCTCCCCAAACAAGTGTCAGCTCGTCGCCGGGTTTGACGTCGGGATCGACGATGCCGAGTGACAGGAACGACCGCTCGTTGTAGCTGTAGCCGGAGAACATCGACAGGCCGACCGTCTTGCTGCCTCTGTTCACCATGTCGAACGACGAGGAGCCGTAGTTGGTGAGCGGCATGTCGAGGAACTTGTACGGATCGCCGCCTTCGAGCAGCGATTTGAACACCTTCAGCACGTCGTCTGGATTCCAGGCGAAGGTCACCTTGTGCCGCTGCGGCGTCTTCGACTTCTTCTCGAGTTCTTCGCGGCCGATGAAATCGTGATCGAATTTCACGAACGGACCGTAGCCAAGCTCGTACGGGTTCGTGTAGTAGTCCTCGATGTTGTTCGACACGAAGCTGCCGGCGAGCGATCCGGTCGCTTCGTAGCCGTTGGCCGGGAGCCATTGCCGGTACGCCTTGAGCTTGTCTCCCGTGTAGATCGCGGGCAGCGGCGAGGGAATCCATCCGGACTCCAGCGTGTTCGACGGATACGCGCGGCTGCCGACCTGGTGCAAGCCGAAATCTTTGCCCGCCTCCACGATGGCCGCACGAATTTCCTCTCGCTCTTCGTACGGGCCCCAGATCTCGAGTCCGGGCGCGCCGGCCATGCCGTGCCGCAGCGCGCGCACTTTGCGGCCTGCGAGGTTGATCGCGTCCATGTTGAAGAACTTGATCTCGGGTACCGGACCGCCATTCAACTTCTCGATGACGTGCTTCGCGTTCGGTCCCTGAATCTGGTAGCGATAGTGATGCCGTGTGACCGCCTTGCCGCCGGTGATGGACGGCGACCGGTCGTCGCGCGTCGCCTTGACGTCGAATCCGCCGGTTTCGGCGTGAAACTGAATCCAGTTCGCGGCGGGCGCGCGGCCGACGTAAAGGAGCTTGTTCTGTTCGAGGTGAAAGAGAATGCCGTCGCCGATGACATGGCCGTAGGGCGTGCACGGCGCGTACTGCTTCGCGCGATCCACGGGGAACTTCGCGAAACTGTTTGTCGCGGTGTGTGAGAAGAGCTTCAGCGCGTCAGGCCCCTCGACGAGCACCTCGGCCATGTGGTGGGACTGATCGAACAGCACGCAGCTGTCACGCCACGCGCGTTGTTCGTCTCGCCAGTTGGAATACTCCGCGGGGACGACTGGATAGACATAGGCGCCGATCTGCGAGTTGCGGAGCATCGTGACGGGATTGCCCGCGGCGCGCAGCACATCTTCCAAGCCCTGGTGGCCCATGATTCTCGTTCACCTCTTGAAGTGGAGTCTCTGTAAGTGACCAGTAGATACCCTAAGTAGCTGTCCGGCCGTGCGGACAGTCGGCTAATTTATCACCGAGTCCTATTGGGAGTCGATGCACAATATCCGCGGGGTGTGGACATGACCAAGCGTCTTCGTCTTTCAGCGCCGTCAGCGCTCGCCATTGCCGTTCTCGTGGTGACTGCAGCAACAGCTCTTCACGGGCAGTCTGCACCGGCGCCGACAAAAGCGTTCGTCCCGACAAAAACACCAGATGGCCAACCAGATTTGCGCGGCACGTGGGTGAACTTCGACAGCACGCCGTTCGAGGCGCCACCGCCGGCTGGTGGCTCGAATGGCGCGCCGATTCCAAGCGCGCCGGGGATCAACCCGCCGTCGCACTGGGCCGATCACGATAGCCCCATGAAAGCCGCACGACGATCGATGGTGATCGATCCAGCCGACGGCCGCGTCCCTGTGATGAAGTGGGCGGAGGACAAACGCGCGTACGATCTCGATCACGTGCAGGATCACTGGACGCATCAGACGTCGTGGGAGCGCTGCATCACGCGCGGCATGCCCGCTGGGATGTTTCCGGCCGGATACAACAACGCCTACGAGTTCATACAAGTGCCGGGCTACGTCGTCATCCGCTACGAGATGATTCACAACGCGCGAATCATTCCCCTCGACGGCCGTCCGCGTCTCGGCGACAAGATTCGACAGTGGGACGGCGAGCCCCGCGGCCACTGGGAAGGCAACACCCTCGTCGTCGAGTCGACGAATTACAACGACAAAGGGATGATCGCGACGAGCGCGGCGACGCAGCGCATTCGCGGAATTCCGCAGACCGAAGCGCTGCATGTCGTCGAGCGCTTCACGCCGGTCGATCAGAACACGATCCTGTATCGCGCGACGATCGACGACAAGAACGTCTACACGAAGCCGTGGACCGTCGAGATCCCGCTCACGCGCGATCCGAAGTACCGCATGTTCGAGTACTCGTGCGAGGAAGGCAACTACGCGACGCCGAACATTCTTGCGGGTGGTCGCGCCGCCGAACGCGCGGCTGCCAGCGGTACGAAAGACTAGTAGGGCGGGATAGGCTGGACGGCGCCCACGTCACCCCTTGACTGTGTAGCCCTTCTTCTCGAGGACGGCGCGGACGCGATCGCGCAGGTCGCCCTGCAGTTCCACCGCGCCGTCGAGCACGGCGCCACCCGTGCCGCAGGCGCGCTTGAGCTCTTGTGAAAGTTCTTTGAGGAACGCCGAATTGCGCGGCAGGCCGTCGACGATGGTAACGGTCTTGCCGCCGCGGCCCTTCTTTTCCATCCGCAGCTTCGCGACAATCTTGAGCGGGAGCGGCTGATCGAACTGCTTGCTGCACTGACAATTGTTTTTGGGCCAGCCGCAGTCCGGGCACATGGCGCCGATGCCGGTGGAGTAGACGAGCCGTCCTTTGTCGGTCACGCCTGAAATCATGCTCGAAATCCTGTTCGAAGACGAGTACCTCATCGCGGTGAACAAGCCGGCAGGTCTCGTCGTGCATCCCGCATATAAGAATGTTGACGGCACCCTGCTCGACGCCCTGCGTTCGAGTGCTCCCGGCACGCCGTTCTCGGTGGTCGGACGCCTCGACAGGCTGACGTCCGGAATCGTCGTGGTCGCGAAGAGTGCGCCAGTTCACGCCGCGTTGCAGAAACGCTGGAAGGAAGCGGACAAAGAATATCTCGCCGTCGTCGCTGCACGTGTCGAACCGGTGTCCGGCAGCATCGACTTACCGCTCGGCGCCGATCCATCGGATCGTCGCCGCCGTATCGTGCGCGCGGATGGCGTACAGAGTCTGACGGCGTTCGATCGCATCGACTACGACGAAGCCTCAGACCGGTCGTTGCTTCGATGCCGATTGCTGACCGGACGCCGTCATCAAATCCGCGTTCATCTGTCTGCTCGCGGCTGGCCAATCGTCGGCGACGCCGTCTATGGAGCGGCGCTCGCCGGTTTTCCTCGCCACGCCCTGCACGCCTGGCGCTTGTCGCTCACGCACCCTTCGTCGAATGTGCGGTTCAGAATCGAGGCGAGGCCGCCAAAAGAATTCGTATCGCTGTACCCTAACAGTGATACAGTGGCCGGGTGAACTTCCGCGTCAACGCCACGTCGACTCAGCCGCTCTACCTCCAACTGACGCAGCAGATCCGGCACGCGATCGACACGGGCGTGCTGCAGCCGGGCGACTCGCTGCCGGGAATCCGCACGCTCGCCGAACAGCTCGTCGTCAGTCCCAACACGGTCGTCAAGGCGTACTCCGAGCTCGAACATGAAGGGCTGCTCGAAATGCGGCAGGGGTCGGGCGCATTTGTCGCGGGACGGAAGGCGACCAAAGCGAAAAGCGATCGCGTCCGCCAGGCACAAGAGCGTGTCCGCGCGCTCGTCGAGCGTCTGCAGACGGAGGGGTTTTCCGAAGACGAAATTCAGCGGCTGGTCGAAGCAGAGCTGTTCTACCGCGCGCCGGCGCAGAAACGGTGAGCGTCCATGCACGACGACGCCTGGGTGATTGAGACGGAGTCGCTGACCAAACGCTACGGCGCGCTCGAAGCGGTGCGCCAACTTGATTTGCGCGTGAGCGCTGGACGGATTACGGGCTTCCTGGGAAGAAACGGCGCCGGCAAGAGCACGACGATCAAGATGCTGCTCGGAATAAGCCATCCGACGTCCGGCACGGGACGTCTGCTCGGCCATCCGATCGACGACGCGCGCCAGTGTCGTGAGGCGCGCCGCCATGTCGCGTACGTGGCCGAGGACAAGCAGACCTACGCCTACATGTCCGTCGGGCAGATGATTGCGTTCACGCGATCGTTCTATGACGACTGGTGCATGGACGTCGAGGCGCGGCTGCTCAAGCAGTACGACCTGCCGGTCGCTCGAAAGGTGAAGGCGCTATCGAAAGGCATGCGGACCAAGCTCGCGCTCCTGCTCGCGCTCGCGCGGAGGCCGAAGCTGCTCATCCTCGACGAACCGAGCGAAGGGCTCGATCCGGTCTCGATCGAGGAGCTGCTGCAGTCGCTCGTCGCGGCCGCAGCGGAAGGATCCGCGGTCTTCTTCTCATCGCATCAGATCTCGGAGGTGGAGCGCATCGCCGATCACGTCTGCATGCTCGATCGCGGCCGGCTTGTCCTTGACGCCTCGCTCGACGCGATCCGGCGCGACTTCCGCCGTCTCGAAGTTGGATTTGCGCACGAACCGCCACATGTCGACTGGCCGGCGACGGACGTGGGATCGGTCCGGAGCACGGGTCGGCTGGTCTCGATTCTGGCCAAACGCAACGTGGACGCGATGATCGAGCGCGCATACGGCGCCGGCGCCGTGTCGGTCGAGAGCTCCGCGGTCAGCCTGCGTGAGGTCTTTCTCGATCAAGCAGCGGAGCGGACGTGATGCTCTGGTACAAAGCGTGGCGTGAAAGCCGCAGCCGCTTTTGTCTGGCCGTTGCGGTGGTGACGGTGTACTGCCTGACCGTGCTCGTGCGCGCGCGGACAGCGTTTCCGCCGCCCGAGGCGCCGCACCTGCCGTATTCCGCGTTCGTGTGGGGGGAGCTCTACGCGCCGTTCCGGGCTGTCGCTTTCAGCTTCATCGCGCTCATGCTCGGTCTCGGCGGGCTGCAGCGCGAGCGGGGAGCCGGCACGGCGCCATTCACGCTGGCGTTGCCGGTTGGCCGCGGCCAGCTCGTCGCGACTCGCGTTCTCGTCGGGCTGGCCGAATTGATCGGCGTCACGCTCATTCCCATCGTGATGGTGCCGGCTCTTTCGCCGATACTCGCGCACCAGACCTATCCTGCGTCGCAGAGCGTTCTTTATGGGGCGCTGTTCCTGAGCTGGGGCATCGTGTGGTTCGCTGGTGGCGTGCTCTGGTCGGTGCTCTTTCGCGGAGAGTTCACGGCCGCGACCGCGGCAGTGCTGACGCCGTTCGCGTACATGGCCGTCTACGGCGTCTCGCGCGGCGACCAGCGGTACCCGGTGGCGAACCCGTTCTCGATGATGAGCGGCGGCCTCGATCGCAGTGTCGGCGGCAGAATGCTTCTCACCGAACCGCTGCCGTGGAACGTCATGCTCGTTCTTGCGATCGTCGCCGCAGCGCTCGTTGCCGGCACCTGGCGGATCACCGCTCGACAGAGCTTTTGACCGATGCTGTATTACAAAGCGTGGCTCGAGAGCCGCGTACGATTCCTTGCCGCGGGCGCCCTGCTGTCGTTGTACTGCCTCACGTTCGTGCAGCGGGCGCACCTTGACTTCCCGCCGGTCCTTGAGCCCATGCTGCCGTACACGGCTCACGTGTGGCGCGGAATCTACAACGGCTTCGACGCGGTTGTCTTCGTGGTGATGTCGGGCGTGCTGGGGCTCGGCGGTCTCGAACGCGAGCGAGAGTCGGGGAGCTCCGCGTTCACGTTGGCGCTTCCTGTGAGTCGACTTCAGCTGTTGTGGCCGCGAGTCGCCGTCGCGATGCTCGAGATGGCCGTGCTCACGGCGATTCCGCTGGTCGTCGTTCCCTGGGCGTCCGCGAGCATCGGCCGCGAGTATCCGGTCGTCCACGCCATGCGCTTTGCCACGCTGTTCGCGATCACTGGAACGCTGTGGGTGGCTGCGGGCGTGTTGGCGTCGATCGCATTGTCAGGCACCTACGCCAGCCTCGCGGCAACCCTGCTGGCGCCGGCGATTTGCGCGGCAGCGTTCTCGAGCACAGCCCTCAGAGCGCGTCCGGTGCTGAGCCCATTGAACGTCATGAATGGCTCGCGTCTGCCGTTCCTGAATCCCGTGACGGCGCTGGCTGAAGGGTCGCTGCCGTGGGCCGCGCTATTGTCGTTTGTCGTCGCTAGTGTCGTCCTGCTCGGCATTGCATCGGTGCTGGCGTGCCGACGTGATTTCTGACCGAGATTCCAGCGCGGCTTGATCAACAACCTACATATGTAGTAGATCTATCCACATGAATAGGAGATGGGCGTGTCCCTGCCGAAGCTGACCAAGATCGAGCTCCGCGTGATGGACGCCATGTGGCGGCTCGGTCCCGCGTCCGTTCGTGAAATTCAGGAAGCCCTGCCAGCGAAACACCGTCCCGCCTACACGACGGTGCAGACGATGGTCTATCGCCTGGAAGCGAAGGGCGCCGTGCGCCGCGTGAAGAAGATCGGCAACGCGCACGTCTTCGAGCCGGCCATCTCGAGGGAATCGGCGCAGCGCCGCCTTGTTGACGAACTGCTCAGCTTCTTCGGCGGGAAGATTCAACCAGTGATGGCGCACCTCGTCGAATCCGGCCGTCTCTCGCTCGACGACGTCAAAGAGGCGGAGAAGACGCTGAAGAAGCTGTCGCGGAAGGAAGGGGACAAGTGATGGCAACTGGCCTCGTCAATCATCTCTGGCAGTCGACGCTCGTGGCCGGTCTCGCCTGGCTGTTGACGCTCACGCTCCGACGCGATCGCGCGCGCGTCCGCTACGGCGTCTGGCTGGCGGCGTCGTTGAAGTTTCTCGTCCCGTTCTCCATGTTCACAGGCGTTGGTGAACGCTTTGGATGGCGGCCTGCGGTGCTCGCATCGTTCACGCCGCACGAAGTCTTCGTGGATGCTGCAGGGACCGGGTTCTCGGAGCGAGCGATTCGCATTGCGGCGCACCAGTCGGCCGGCGCGGCTGCCACGGGTTCGATCTGGCACGTTGTGCCGGACGTGGTGTTTGCCGTCTGGGCGATTGGCGCGGCCGTGTTGCTGGCCACGTGGATCATTCGCTGGCGGCGCGTCGCGGCGATCGCACGCCGGTCGACGCCGCTCACGGCGGGACGGGTCGTCGACGCGGTCAGGAAGTACGAACGCCAGGTAGACCGCATTCGCCAGGTTGTGGTCGTTAGCTCGACCAGCGCGTTGGAGCCCGGAGTGTTCGGCATCCGGACGCCGACGCTCGTCTGGCCGTCCCAACTCGATGCACACCTCTCCGCCGAACAGGTCGAGGCGATCGTCGCGCACGAGATGATGCACGTGCGCCGCCGCGACAACCTCGCGGCCCTCGTGCACCTGCTCGCGCAGGCCGCGTTCTGGTTCCATCCGTTGGTCTGGTGGATCGGCGCGCGGCTCATCGACGAACGCGAGCGTGCCTGCGACGAGGCGGTGCTCGGCGGCGGAAGTGCACGGCACGCGTACGCGGAGAGCATTCTGAAGACGTGTCAGCTCTTCGTCGAGTCGCCGATCGCCTGCGTCTCCGGTGTCACAGGCTCGGATTTGAAAAAGCGAATCGAGCACATCATGACCGGCGACCTCCGTCCCGGGTTGACGCTGTGGAAGAAATGTCTGCTCGCCGCCGTCGCATCCGCCGCAATGACCGTTCCGTTCGTCGTCGGTGTCATGACCGTGCGGCCATTGCTCGCGCAGCAGCCGTCGACGAACGCCGCGTTCGACGTGACATCGGTCAAGGCCAACACAAGCGGTGCGGGGATGGTTCGGATGTTGCCGGCGGCGAATGGCGGCTGGCAGGCTGAGAACGTCAGCGCCGGGATGCTGGTCCGCCTCGCGTATCAGCTGCAGGACAACCAACTCGTGGGCGGCCCGAAGTGGCTGTTCGAAGATCGATTCGACGTCGTGGGCACCGGAACGGCTGCTGACCGCGACGGTCCGATGTCTGACAAGTTGAAATCGCTGCTCGCCGATCGATTCAAGCTCGTCGTTCACATGGAAACGCGCGAGCAGCCGATATATGCGTTGGTCCTCGCCCGCCGCGACGGCAAACTCGGGGAGAAGATCACGCCTTCAACCGTGGACTGTACGCCGCCAGCGAATGGCCGCGACCCTGCGCGGTTCGCTCCGCCAGCGCCGGGCGTGCGGCCGCGGTGTGGTTTCATGATCGGCCCGGGACGAATCAACGTCGGGGGCCAGACGATGGCGTCGTTCGCGCAAACGCTGTCGCGCTTTGCCGGGGGAATCGTCGTCGACAAGACCGGACTCACCGGGGCCTATGACGTCGAGCTGACGTACGCACCGGACCCCGGCATCAGTCTGACCGGACGCGATCTGCCTCCGCAGCCCGGCGCGGCGCCGCCAGTCGCGAACAGCGACGCGCCGTCGATCTTCACGGCAGTCCAAGAGCAGCTAGGGCTGAGGCTCGACTCAACGAAGGGCCCAGTCGACGTGCTGGTAATCGACAGCGCCGAGAAGCCGACCCCGAACTAACGCCCGAGGTGGCGAGTGCGGTTGGGGTTGCCCTTGGAACCAACTAAAGCCCAGCGTCGAATACTGATAATCGCGGGGTGAGGCGACCAACCGAACAGGAAGCCGGATCGTCTGAACCGGTGTCAAACGGAGGGCAGTTAACCCGCGCCTGCGCGGCGACGTAGTCCGGGCAAATCATGAGAAGCCCTCTTCTCACGTCGATACCGTACTTACTCGCCATTCATCGCCGCATGCCGATACAGGTTGTTAACAATCGTGCGCTGCGTGAGGTCAATAGACCGGTCCTCGTCGCGGC
>Ga0066903_100001445_pt1 | contig 17332 bp, 17 predicted proteins | sample PanSoiMetaGPlot1_FD_67491 | JGI IMG/M metagenome (GOLD analysis project Ga0066903, IMG submission 67491) | Tropical forest soil microbial communities from Panama analyzed to predict greenhouse gas emissions - Panama Soil - Plot 1 (version 2) | ecosystem: Environmental > Terrestrial > Soil >... | reverse complement strand
CGCGACCGGCAGATTGCAAAACTTCGGTTCGGTGAGGTGGGCACTTCGCTCCACACGCTTGGCACGGCCGTCCTGATCGAGGACCAGGTGCAGCAACTGCGCCGCCAGACGCCCGACTTGCCCCGCGGCTATTTCCTGCGCGAACCGTCGCCCAACGCGCCGGTCACTCACTTGCTCCTTCGCGGTCAAGCCTCCAAGCCGGGACCGCGCGTCGAGCCGGGCGTTCCGGCTGTCCTGGTTTCGTCCCAGCCGGCATTCCAGCCGCCGGGCGAACGCACGAGCCGCCGGCGCTTGTCGTTGGCCCGGTGGATCGCTAACCGGGACAATCCGTTGACCGCGCGCGTGATCGTCAACCGAGTCTGGCAGTTCCACTTCGGCGAGGGACTGGTGCGAACGCCGAGCGATTTCGGCGTCGTGGGCGAGAAGCCGACGCATCCCGAGTTGCTCGACTGGCTGGCGAACTGGTTCGTCGAGCAAGGCTGGTCGGTCAAGAAGCTGCACCGGCTGATCCTGACCAGCAACACCTATCGCACGAGCAAGCGGATCGTGCCCGAGTACCAGGAGAAAGATCCGGAAAATCGCTCGTGGTGGCGGATCCCCTATCGCCGTTTGGAAGTCGAAGCCATCCGCGATTCGATGCTCGCCGTCAGCGGCCAGCTCAATCCGAAGATGTACGGCCCGAGCATGAATCCTCCCGTGCCGAAGGAAGCACTCGAAGGAAGCAGCGATCCCAACACAATCTGGATAGCTTCGAGCGAAAAGGAGGCGTCGCGACGGACGATCTACGCCCACGTTAAGCGGTCAATGATCGTTCCCCTGTTGGAAGTGCTCGACCTGTGCGACACGGCCCGGACCACGGCTAAGCGCAACGTGACCAGCATCGCACCGCAAGCGCTGACGTTGCTCAACGGCGAGTTTACGAACCAACAAGCGCGACACTTCGCGGATCGACTCCGCAAGGAAGCCGGGGCTGACCCGGACAAGCAGATCGAACTTGCTTATCGGTTGGCCCTTTGCCGCCCGCCCACGGACCCGGAGCGAACCCGGCTCGTGCAGTTTCTCGACAAGGAACCGCTGGAGCAGGCATGCCGGGTGATATTGAATTTGAACGAGTTCGTTTATTGTGATTAGCTAGCCCGCGGCGGATATAGCTTCTTGGGAGATACCTCGAGTCAATGCTTGACCGAGCCCGGGACGTTCGTCTCTTCGAGCGTGCAGCCATCGGGCGACTGGCTGCCGCGGCATTCTTGCTGCAGCACGGCTTTCGTATCGACGCTGTTTACTTGGGGGGCTACGGCATCGAATGTGCCCTAAAGTCACTCGTCTTGAAGAGGGCTCCTGGTAATGTTTACGATGATTTCTACAGACGGATCACGCGTGGCAGCCAAGCCCACGATTTTGAGGTGTTGGTCGGGATTCTGAAGAAGAAGCCGCTCAATTGCGTTATTCCCGCAGACGTCCAGGCCGTGCTGCGGCGCGCGGGTTCGTGGTCGACCAATCTGCGCTATCAGACAGGATTCGTGAGAGAGCGTGAAGCTCGGCAGTTCTTGGATGGTGCCGAGCGAGTCCGAGCATGGTGTCAGGAGAGTTAGCCATGGCACTTAGAAAGACACGCGAAACGTGCATGATCGAACAGGTTCTTGGCAAGAATTTTCCTGATTGCCCTCCGGAGTTTCCACCCAGGGCCTACCGCTACAAGCCAAGATCCATTCGAGTTCGTGTAGTGAACGAGCGCTTCAAGGGGAGGAGTCTAGGCGAACGCGAAGAGCTGGTTTTGCCCGTGATCCATTCCTTACCAGAGAAGACACAGGCGGACATCACCTTGCTGTTGTTGTTCACGCCCGACGAAGCCAAGCGATCCATAGCGAATGAAGTATTCGAATATGGATCGCCGATCACGCTTTGACCTCGTAAGGGAACCTACGATGATTCAGCCAGGACTTCGCTTCATCCCCAATCCCACACCCTGTCGGCGCACTCGCCGCGAGCTTCTGTGGCAGGTCGGCGGCGGGTTTGCCGAGCTGGCGCTGATCGACCTATTGTCGCGCGACGGCTTCATTTCCGCGGCGCGGGGGGTGGAATCTGCCAGCGCGCTCGCGCCCAAGAAGCCGCACTTCCCCGCCAAGGCCAAGCATGCCGTTTTTCTCTTCATGAACGGCGCGCCGAGCCACGTCGATACATTTGATCCAAAACCCGAGTTAACCAAGCACGACGGCCAAGCGTATCGCAGTAAGGACGTGCCGGTCGTTGGCTCGAACGGCCGGCCGGTCGGTCACTTGATGGCGTCGCCCTTCGAGTTCCAAAAGCACGGCCGGAGCGGCCTGGAAATTAGCAGCCTGTTCCCGCACACGTCCCGATTTGCCGACGACCTCTGCGTCATTCGCTCGATGTATACCGACACGGCGGCCCACGCCTCGGGCTGCCTGCAGATGAACACCGGCAGCGTCCTGATCGGCAAGCCCAGCCTCGGCGCGTGGCTAAGTTACGGCCTCGGCACGGAGAATCAAAACCTGCCCAGCTTCGTCGTTATGACCGATCCACGCGGCGGGCCGATCAGCGGGCCGTCGAACTGGACGGCGGGCTTCATGCCGGCCGCTTACCAGGGCACGCTCTTCCGCGGCAAGAGCACGCCGTTGCTCGACCTGGCCACGCCCGCGGGGACCACCGACCGGACTCAGCGCCGCGCTCTCGACTTGCTCGGCGAGCTTAACGTAGACCACCTGAAATCTCGGCCGCAGGAGTCGGAGCTGGCCGCCCGCATCCAGACCTACGAGCTGGCCTACCGGATGCAGACGAGCGCCGCCGAGGTCGTCAATCTGGACAAAGAGGATGCGAAAACGAGAGAGCGGTACGGCCTCGACGACAAGCGGACGGCTGACTTCGGCCGCAAGTGCCTGATCACGCGCCGCCTCCTGGAGAAAGGCGTCCGCTTCGTGCAACTCTACTCCGGCGGGGGGCACCTCGAAGAAACGTGGGACGGCCACACCGATTGCATTAGCAACCACAAGCGCCACGCCGGGGAAACCGACAAGCCGATCGCGGCCCTAATGGCAGACCTGAAGGTCACCGGATTATGGGACGAAACGCTCCTGATCTGGGGCGGTGAGTTCGGCCGCACCCCGACCAGCGAAGGCGTCGGCAAACCGGGCCGCGATCACAACTGGTACGGCTTCTCGATGTGGCTAGCCGGCGCGGGCGTCAAGGGTGGCCAGGCCATCGGCGCGACCGACGAATTGGGCTTTCGAGCCGTCGAAGAGCCGTGCCACGTCAGCGACCTGCACGCGACGATCTTGCACTTGATGGGATTAGAACACGAACGTCTGACGTACTTCTATGGCGGGCTGAATCAACGCTTGACGGGATTTCGCGGCAACGTGATCGAAAAGGTGTTGGCGTAAGCGACGCCCACAGTAGGAGAAAGCCCCGTGACTATCAACGAAATGGTGTTCGTGGGTCTTAATGGCAAGGTCGTTGCGCTGAACCGCGACACCGGCGACGAAGTGTGGAAGTGGGAACCGACCACGCGCGGCCACCAGGGATTCGTCGCTTTGGTGGTCGACGGTGACCGCCTCGTCGTCTCCGACAACGGCTACATCTATTGCCTGGAGGCGACCACCGGCCGGCAACTGTGGCACAACCCGCTCACGGGCTACGGTACGGGTATCGCCGTCGTGGCGACCGCTGCGAGCAGCAGCGGGCAATCTGCCGCGGGTGCCGCCTCGCTAGCGGCGCAGCAGGCGGCGTCGGCCGCTGGCGCGGCCGTCATCGTCGCTTCCAGTTAATAGATGATTATCTTCCGTGGAAACCGATTCCGACTCCGACCGACACGGGCGGCGGAGGCGGCGGTGCCTCGTAGACGACCACCGGCGCCGGCGTGTACACGCGGCGCACCGGCCGATACGCCGTCGCTTGCATTTCAGCAATAACGGCTTCGCTCACGCCTTGTTGCCGCAGCCAGACAATCTCGTCCGCGGACAAGTGATACACCGATCCCGTCGTGCGGATCTGGTTGATGATGATCCCGTCGCTGACGTGCTGTTGAGCCAGCGAGGCGACGTCGGAAATGTTCAGGTGCCGAGCCTCCGCGGCGGCAATCCGCTCTTGCCGGGCCTTCTCCTTGTCTATGTCGTTGCCGACTGCGCCGCCGAGCAAGCCGCCAGTCAGGCCGCCGATCACGGCGCCGGCTCCCGTGTGACCGGTCGCGTGGCCGATGAGCGCGCCCGCCCCGGCGCCGATGCCGCCGCCGGTCAGGGCCCCTTTCTCGGTATTGTTCATCGACTGGCAGCCGCTCACCAGGACTACCGGCATGGCGAAGCCGGCAAGCCAACGTGCGATCCGCATTGCTCCACCTCTTCGGGCTGAGTGGGACGCGCGAAACCGGTCCCGAGCCTTGTTCCCGCAGTCGTATACACCAGGAATACGCGCGGGGTCAAGCAAGTTGCGCAGGCCTAGCTCGTGCACGGAGGATTCCGTCTCTCTTTAGATCGGCAAGGCAAGGAGTGCCGCTTGAATGGATTCGGCCGGGGCCACCGACGGGGTAAGAAAGGTGATCAGCGCGACCTGGATGGGCCGATCGCGCCCGGAAAAACGAAGGTTTCCCGGCAGCGCGGGCAAGCCCCGTGGTGGCCGGCTTGCTGGGGCTTATAGCGCAATCGGCGGCTGCAACTCGGGCAGTTGAAGTGCAGCATTTCTACTTCTTCGGCCGGCCGATTGCGGAAATAGACCACGACGCCGGCGACCGCCAGCAGGGCGACGATTGCCAACAGGGTGATGACGAGCGGATCCATGGGGTTACGCTTCTTCTACCTGCACTCTAGCTAAAGTGCAAACGAAAAACCGCCCGGGCGCGCACTCCGAACGCTTTTTGCGCCGCACCGCGATTTTGGAGGGGTGGGTCGCAATGAAAGAAATAAATCCGGGCGGCCGCTCGATTGCCAGTGTACCGAGTGCCGGTGTTGCCCCGTGAGGTCAGCAGGTGGGCTCGAGAATGCTCGTTCCGTCCGGCTGCTCGTAGCGAGCACGCCAGCGGCATGCTACCCTGTTTGCCTGTGAGGTCGTGTTCGATGCGTGGCGTGCTCGCGCGAATCGATCGATCCGTGTCGTGCGAAAGGAGCGTCCGTGGGTGAACCACCCGAACCAGGGGGATTACGGCTCGACGACTTGCGGCCCGAGGAGCGTGCATTCGTCGAGCGGCACGCGCTGAAGAAGCCGTTGCGCGTGCGCGACATCTGGGCGCTCGGCGTCGGCGGCGTCATCGCTGGCATGTACTTCGGCTGGAACCTCGGCCTGGACGGCAACGGCCCGGTCGCCGTGCTGATCGCCTCGCTCGTTATCTGCCTGCTGTACCTGTGCTGGGTGTTGGCCCTGGCGGAATTGTCGGTCGCCCTTCCCTTCGCCGGCGGGCCTTTGGCTTACGGTCGCCGCGCGTCCGGCCCGTCGCTCGGCTTCGTCATGGGCTGGTCGATGGTCCTCGAATGCCAGTTTGCCGCCATCGCCACAGTGCTGGCCATCGGTGGTTACATTGCCTTCCTGGTCGATCCCGATCATCCCGACGACACGATCAAGGTCGTGGCCGGCCTCGTGACGGTGCTCGTCTTCTTCCTGCTTCACGCCTGGGGCGTGAAAGAGCAATCGACCGCCATGACGCTGATGACATACGCGGCCATCCTCGGCCTGGTCATTTTCTTCGTCGCGGCGGCGACGCACTTTTCCTGGCGACGGATCTGGACCGATCCGCTGTTGCCTGAGGGAAAGGGCTGGAAGGCGGTGCTGGACGCGGTGCCGTACGCCCTGTGGTGGCTGGTCATCATCGAGACGGTTGCCCTGGCGGCAGAGGAGGCGCACGAGCCGCACCGCACGATTCCCCGCGGCATCGTGTGGGCGCAGCTAACGCTGATCCTGCTCGTGGTGTTGACGTGGCTCTTCGCTTGCGGCGCCGTCGATGATTCGCAGGATTTGGCAAAAGACCCCGTGCTAGATGCGCAGGGGCAGCCGGTGCTCGATGAAGCGGGCCAGCCCAAGACAGAGGATGTCTCGTATCCGCTCGCCAAGGCCCTCCGGATGATACCTGCCGGGCAATCGCCGTGGCTCGTTTACGGCTTCGGCGTCATTGCCCTTTTCGGTTTGATCGCCAGCTACCATGGCATGCTCTACGGCGCCAGCCGGCAAGCATTCGCCCTGGGGCGGGCTGCGTACCTGCCGCGCCTGCTCGGCGAAGTGCACGCGACGCGGCGTACACCCGTGCCGGCGCTGCTGGTCTCCAGTGTCATCTCGGCGGGGTTCGTCGTGGCCAACTACTGGTTCAAGGATGCCATTGCGATTGCGGTGCTCGTTTCGACATTGACGGCACTGATCTGGTACGTGCTTGCCATGGTCTGCCTGTGGCTGCTGCGGCGGCATGAGCCGGGCCTATTCCGCACTTACCGCGCGCCACTCTTTCACGCACTGCCGGTCGCTGTCGTGGTCCTCGCTGCGTTCGCCCTCGTCATGTATGCCGTCATTCAGAAGGACGTGATTCCGTTTACCATTGTCCTGTACGCCGGGGCGCTTGCCTATTTCGTCGTCTGGGCTCGCCACCGGATCGAGAAGGCGGCTCCGGAGGAATTAGCAGCGCGGGGGAAGCTATGACGAGTCCGAGATTGGTCGAAGCGTTGACAATCACCGTGTTGCTCGCGGTGGCCGTGTTGCTGGCCTGGATCGTCGCAGCTAGTTTCGTGCCGGCCGTCGCAAGTTGGGTGTCCACCGAAATGGCCGTAATCGTCGTCAGCCTGATGCTGACGGCGGCCTTGCTCCTGGTAAGCGCGGCAGCGCTGGGGCAAACGCGCTCGCGCGATCTTCCTTGACCGCCACGCCACTTGCTTTCAACTTCATCATTTTTTCGGCGAGCGCGAGGATGCGCGGGACCGCTTCTTCCGGCGTCACGCCCCGGGCGTGAATGTTCGAAATGAGGTTGCGCTGGGCGTCTGTATGGCCCGGCCGCGGCCGATACGCCAGGTACGCGGATAGACTTTCCGCCGTCGCCAGCCCTGGGCGTTCGCCGATCAGCAGCACGACCACGGCTGGATCGAGCAGTTCTCCCACATCGTTTAAGACGCCTACCCGACAATAGCGCACGACGAACGGCCGGCCAAACGACCAACCGCGCGCGTCAGCTCCTTTTGCTAAGCACGGCAAGAGTGATGGAACATGTGCTGCCACGGCCGCAGCGGACAAGCCGTCCCCGATCACGACTTGCAAGTCGACACCCTTGCGACAGCTTCGCATCACTTCGTCGCGCGACGCGCTGGCCAAAACCCGCCCCGACTCCGGCCGCATCAAGAATCGCTCCTTGGTGTCCGCCTGCGTCCGTGCCTCGAACAATTGAAAACGCTCGATCAACTCCGTGCCGAGATCACGATGGAGATCGATCTCCGCGTGAACGGCGTCACGAGCAAAGGCATGGTCGCGCCGCAGGTCGAGCTGCGTCGCCGTCGGATATGCCAGACCTGAGCGCCCGACGAAGATTCTCGCGGGCGTGCGGGCGCGTAGCACGGCATCCATGGGCAGCGCGGCCGCAGGGGTGGATGATTCTGAACGAGGGTCCGTCATGGTTTATCGTGATGGGCACGCCCGTTACATCGTCCCTTCGCCGCGCTTCGACCACCACGGCAGCGCGCCGCCGCCGTCCACGGACAGCGTGCCGCCGGTCACGTATTCGGACGCGGGATCGACGAGGAAGAGAATGCCGCGGGCGATCTCCTCGGGCTGGGCCAGTCTTCCAAGTGGCATTTGCGCTCCGCCCTGTTGGAGGGCTTCTTCGCTGAAATACTTGCGCTCGCCCGGCGTGTCGGTCCAGCCGGGGACCATCAGGTTGACGCGGATGCCGTGGGGCGCCAACTCCAGCGCGGCGGTGCGGCCGAGCTGATCGACGGCCGCCTTCGCCATGTTATAAGCGGCGCACGTCGGGATCGCCATTTGGGCGTGAATCGACGAGACCAGGACGGCACTACCCCCCTGTCCTTGGCGGATCATCACGTTGGCGGCCGCGCGGAGGGCGTAAAACGTGCCCCACAGCGTTACGTCCACTGTCCGCCGCACGCCGGCCATGTCGGCCCGGCAAAAATACTCCTCGTCGGCATACACGGCGCAGGTGACGAGAATGTCCAGCCGTCCCAATTCTTGCACGACCCGTGCGACCATCGCCTCGACGGCCGCCTGGTCGCTCACGTCCACGGGGCAGAGCAACGCCTTGCGGCCAAGAGCACGAATCTGGTCGGACGCTGCCTCGGCGCCCTCCGGCCACGTCAGGAAGTTGAGGGCCACGTCGGCCCCTTCGCGCGCAAGCGCGAGGGTCGTCGCTTGCCCGATGCCGGCGGATGCGCCGGTGACCAAAGCGACTTTACCTGCGAGTCGCATGTTATTCCCACGTTCGGCGGCCGCTCGGGGGGCGGCGCGTTGCACGCCCGCGCCGCCCCGAGGGCGGCCGCTAAACGTGGTATAGTGACACCATGTTGCAGGGCAACGAGCAATGGCCCACGCCGCGGGCCGCTTACGTTCACGTTCCGTTCTGCGCTCATCGATGCAGCTATTGCGACTTTGCCATCGCGGTCGGACGCGACGAATTGATGGACCGTTACCTCGACGCGCTGGCGGCCGAGCTAGCCACGCTGGGCGAGCCCCAGCCGGTGCAAACGCTATTTATCGGCGGCGGCACGCCGACCTATCTAGGCGCAAGTCAGCTTCGACAATTGTTGCGCGACGTCACCCGATGGCTGCCCTGCGAGCCGGGACACGAATTCTCCATCGAGGCGAATCCGGGCACCCTCGATTCGGAGAAAGTCGCTGTACTGGCCGATTTCGGTGTCACGCGAGTCAGCCTCGGCGCGCAGTCCTTCCAGCCGCCGCTCTTGCAGGTGCTGGAACGCGATCACGCTCCGGACGACGTGCCCCGCGCCGTGGAGGCCATCCGCCAGCGGATTCCCGAAGTCGCGCTCGACCTGATATTCGGCGTGCCCGGCCAGTCGCTTGCCGCGTGGGACGCTGACTTGCACCGCGCGCTTGCACTGGCGCCGGACCACGTCTCGACCTATGGCCTGACCTACGAAAAGGGCACGCCGCTCTGGAAACGGCGGCAGCGCGGCGCGATCACGTCACTCGACGAGGAGGCCGAGCTGGCACTCTACGCCCACGCGATCGACACGCTGGAGGCGGCCGGATTCAAGCATTACGAGATCTCCAATTTCGCCAGGCCGGGACGCCGCAGCCGGCACAACCAGGTTTACTGGGCCAACGAGCCGTACTACGGCTTCGGCATGGGAGCGGCCCGCTACGTAGCCGACCGGCGCGAGCTGAACACGCGCGACCTGGGAACGTACATCCGTAAGGCGTTGGCCGGCGAGGCGACGACGTTTCAAGCGGAAGCGCTGCCACCCGAGGAGCGTGCCCGCGAAACGATGGCCATGCAACTGCGTCGCTGCGACGGCATCGTGCGGCAAGCATTCCGCGCGCAAACGGGTTTCGATCTCGACTCCCTCGCCGGGCCGGCCATCGCCCGCCACGTTGATCTCGGATTGCTCGAAGACGACGGCGAGCGCGTGCGGTTGACGCGGCGAGGAAAATACGTCGCGGACGCAGTCGTGACCGGATTGCTCTGAGAAGCACGGTGTTGCCTCCCGCCACCTTGGCCTGCTCTGGCCTCGATGGCGCCAAAAAACGAATGAGGAATGCAGGAAAGTAGGAAAGAGGCAGTGTTTTCTTGTTCCTGCTTTCCTACCTTCCTCATAGTTGTGGAAGCCTTAATCCTATCCCGCCTCTCCGTCGGTAGAGTTTGCCCCATCCGCATCGTGCGAGCGACGCGGGCGGTCGCCGCGTTCTTCGGCTTCTTTCGCGTTTGCCCGGGCGGGCTTTCGGGCGCATGATTGGGCGTCGGCGGCGATTCCCATCTAGCGCCCGCCGCGTGGCCGAGTTCGTCCCGTCTCGACAGAGGTTCCCATCATGTCACGTTTGCGTTGGGCCGTCGCCGTGTTGACCGGCGGCCTCGGACTGATCAGCGGTTGCTCCACGTTGCGGGACCACCCGTGGTTTAATCGCGCGCGGCCCGCGGCAGCACCCGCGTGCTGCGATACGCCCGGCGTGCCGATCGCCGACGGGCCCATCGTGGAGGGCGGGCCGGGCATCGTGCCGCCGCCAGGGCCGCTCACCCCCGGCGCGGAGCTGCAGCCGCCCGGAACGAATGGCACGATCCGCCCCGTGCCGCAGCCACAGGCCCAGCCCGTGCCCGCGCCCCCCACGTCGCGGCGAGCCCCTGGTCTAATAATCGACCGCTGGAAAGAGTGATCGTTCGCCGGGATTGCCTTCCCGACCGGCCAAGGTGGCGATATGCTCACGGCATCTCGCCCGAAGTCCGTGCGAGAAGGGTCGGCGACGATCATGCAAGATGCCACGACCAGGAAGCTGCTGCGCTTGTTGCGTCCGGATGCCGCGCCGGAGTTGCGCCGCGCCGTCGCCGTAGTCCTCGGCGAGGTCGGCACGCGCGGCGGCGAGCTGACGGCCGCCTTGACCGAAGCGCTCGACGATGCCGACGGCGGAGTTCGGCTCGAGGCCTTGCACGCGGCCGGCAAGTTGCGTATCGAGCAGACCCTGCCCCGCCTGGTGCAGCGCATCGCCGATGGCGGACCGGAATCGGAAGCCGCCGCGCTGGCCGCGGCCAAGATGGGCGAGAAAGGGACGCGGGCCCTCCGGCAGTTGATGGGCCACGTCGCCCCGGGCCTCCGCAGGCGGATCGCGTCGGCGATGGCCAGCTCGGGCACGGTCAGTGCCGAGACGGCAGCGGTGGACGCGCTCCTCGACAGCGATCCCGGCGTCGTCGACGCGGCGGCGCGATCCCTCGGCGCCGAGATTCCTTCCCTCACTCCCGCCAACCGCAAGACGCTGGCCGATCACCTCCTCGACCTGCTCAAGAAGAAAAAAGGGGAACCACTGCCGCCCGCTTCGGAGACGGCCATCGTCCGGCTCGTCGCCGCCCTCGGGGACGAGCGGGCCAAGGCCGCGCTGTGGGAGCGGACGTCGCCGGGCTATCGGCCCGAAGTGCGCGGGGCGGCGCTCCAGGCGCTCGGCCGCTGGGCCGAAAATCCGTCGAAAGAAGAACTGAAACGCTTGTTGAAGTGCGCCGCCGATGCCGATTTTCGCGTCGCCTCGCCTGCCCTGATGATTCTCAAGGACGTGACCGTCAGCGATCGGCACTTGCCCGATTGGCTGCCGCTGCTCGACGCCCCGGACGTGGCTGTCCGCCGCGCCGCGATCGACAAGGTAGGTGACCGCGACCGGCCCGACGTGGCTGCCGCGTTGTTGCGTCAACTGGCGCATCAGGACCGTGAGTTGCGCGATCACGCGCTGGCGCACCTGACGCGGCTGGCGAAGGGTCGGCAAGCGTTGGCCGAGACGGTCCTGGAGGCTGCGACGCCCGACGAAACCTGGATGCTGGCCCGTGCTATGGCGCCGTTCTTCGGCGAGTTCTCGGCCGCGACTGCGAAGGCCGTGTTCGCTCGCGCCTGCAAGTACCTCGACGCTGGCGACCGCCGGGCAGACCCCTTGCTCTTCCTGCTCCGCGAGGCCGACGCCCGCGCGCTCCGCGATCGCCTCGAAGAACGAGGCCTGGCACTCCGTAAGAAGAAAGACTACGCGCGGGCGCTTGCCTACTTCCGCTTGCTGGCCCGCGACCCGGCCGCCGCCGCGCCCGTCCGCTTCGAGCTGGCGGCGTGCGGTCTAAAGCAATCCACCAAGGACCTGAACGCCGAGGCCCGAGCCGCCGATCCCGTCCTGCACCAGTTCGCCGCCCTGATCCACGGCCACGAAGCCGAAGTGACCGCGGCCCTGCAGAGAGCCAAGTGGCTCGACCCCGAAGACTTCTTCTACCTCGGCTTCCACTTTGCCGAGAAGGACCACCAGGAACAAAAATTCGGCGGCCTGGCGCTGAAGCTCGTTGTCAAACGCTCCCCGAAATCGAAGCTGGCGAAAGATGCGAGAACGAAGCTGAAGCGGGAAGGGTTGGATTGAGCGTCCTTAACGCAGCCTCTCTAGCAGTTCGTCGTTCTCTATCCAGACCACGAAGAAAGGATGCTTGGCGTCCCGTTTTTTAAAGTAGAGAAGAAACGGGCGGTCGAAGTGATACTCGTGGTGGCCATCCGCCCACTCACTGCCTGCTCTAGACGCGAGCAGTGCACCGCCGCGATCAAGTTTGAATTCAATAACTTGGAAGGCTGAACTAATATAGAGCCCACGAAGGGGCCCATCCAGCACTCTCTTCTCTGGACCCTCCAACTCACGAAACTGATGCGCAATCCGCCAATTCATGTTGGTCACGCGCAGAGTATCGTCATCATCGAGACCACGTTGTTTCCATCGAGGCGTTTGCCCGATCTTGGTCTCTACTGCAATCAGGGTCTCGCCCAGCGTGTTGCCGGGTTTGATGCGCGCAATGATCAGCTGGTTCGGCTGCGAAGTCCTGCACAAGTCCAGCGCGTATTCGGTCGTGGAGGATTCGTACAGCACCTCTACCTGAGCCCGCAAGCGCTTGTCGGTATGTTCTTCGATTAGTCCGAAGCCACCGACGTTTGCTCCGGGTGAAAAGGCGTTTGTTCCACGGGGAAACCAGAAACCGTTGGGCTCCTCGAAAAATGGAAGCTCGAACTTGACCCTTGCTTGCAAGTACGCGTAGGCAGTCACTCCATTCGGAGCTTCGGGCAAATCGGATACTGGTACGCCTGGAAAGAGTCTTCCCATATCGGCGCGGATGGTGTCGAGGATGCCGTCCGAGTTGCGGCCAGCTGCCGTGTAAAAATCTCCAGGCGAGATGTCAGCTTCCGATTGCAGCGCGGTGTTCAGGGATTCCGAAATTGCCTCAGCGCCCAAGACCTTGATTGCACCGCCCGCAACTTTGATTTTCAGCTTGTTCCACGAGAGTTGAAACGACGAGCACCATACGGCATTTTTTCCTTCCGGTACAGGCGTGTCGAGGGTTGGCACGATCACGGTTCGCCGGAGTTGGTCGGATGAACCATCGAAGGTTTTTGGAGTCGTCCTGTCCGCCAAGTCACCAGGAATCGTCGGGTTTGCAGATCGGACGAAGAACCACACGGCAAGGAGCACCGCGAATGGGGCAGCGAAAAGGCGTGTGAACACGACGGAACGGAATGGGCGACGGACTTTCTGGTGGCTGTGCTCGGTCATCGCCGGGAGTCCGCTTACCTCGTCACTCTTAGGCCATAGCTTGGAGACGAGAACGTAAGTCACTTCTGGGATTTCACCAGTTCCGCAAACGCCTTGCACAGGATCGGCGCCGTCTCCGGGCCCACGCTGTTGATTTCGCCGTACTGGGCGCTCTTGCGGCCGTAGCAGTAGGGCGGCTTTTCGTCCCACTGGCGTTTCGGGATGATGTAGCCGATCTCGTCGTTGGCGAGGCCGATCAGCATGCGGTGCGGGCCTTTCAATTGCTTGTAGACGGCCGGCTCGATCGGGGCGTCGGGGAAGTCGGCGCCGGGGTCGGGCGGGTCTTGCACCTTGTCCAGCACGAGTTCCGGATAGATTTCGCCGGGGATGGCGGCAAGGTCGAGTTCGCCTAGACGAATCCAGGCGACCTCGGTTTGCAGGGCGACGCGCTTTTTCGTTTCCTTGTCGTCGGCCGGCTCGGCCTTGTAGGGGTCGTCGGCCCACAGGTAGGCGTTGCGTTTGAGCGTGCCAATCTGGCGCAGGGCCAGGTAGCCCTTGTTGTCCAGGGGGATGTAAGTCTGACGGCTCCGCACCGCGATGGGCGACAGATCGAGCGGTTTCGCCTTCGCCAGGGCACGGTCGGCCAATTCGCCGACTGCCCGGCCGTAGCGCTCGGTCTTTTCAAACGTGCCATCCTTGAGCGACATGCCGTTGTCATCCTTGATCGGCACGTGCAGCGAAGTCATCAAGCCGCCGACCGTGCCGGTGAGATAGACGACCGGGCACGCGTGCTTTTCTTCCAGGTGCTTGACCGTGTAGCCGACGAAATCGGCGCTGATCTCCGTGTTCTTGCTGTCGAGCGTTTCGGGGTGGCAATTCCACTGGACCACGATGCCGACGGGCTTGTTCGAGTCTTTCTCGAGGAACTTCAGGGCCACGATTTCGTCGTGCTTGACATATGGCTCGCGACCGTCGTGGAGCAGTTCAGGGGAGTTGGCCGTGCCAATGCGTGCCGTGACGGACTTGGTTGCCGTGTCGGCGTCCTTGACTGCCTTGATGATTTGCGACTCGACGTGGGCGATGTAGTCCGGATCGACACCGCTTTGAGACAGGTCCTTGCCCCACAGGCCGATGGTATCTGGACCTTCGTGATTGTGCGTGCTCGAAACGAGGACGTAGGTGAAGCCGGGGAGCTGTTTGCGGATGCGCACCACGTTCGGATAACCAAAGCCGACCACGTCGATGGAGACAAGGGCGATCTTCGTTTCGCCGTCCTTCAAGACGACGGCTCGGGCCATCAGCGGGTCGTGGATCTTTTTGGCCTCACGGTTGTTGCCGAAGCCAGCCATGTAGACGGGCTTGTCGCCCAGCTTCGGCGTGATGTCGGCCTTGCCAAAGCCAGCCTCGATAGCAAAGGCCGCATCGCGAATCCCGAGCGACACCGCGAAAACGAAGAATAGAGAACGGAGAACTGGGAATGAGGAACGACGAGACATCTCTACGTACCGTTTTTCGTTCTCGATTCTCCGTTCTTCGTTCTTCATTGCTGGCCTCCTCCATCACCGGGCGTTCGTCTATCAAGGCTTCTTCTCACATTCCCGCATGTAGCGAATGCTTTCCCGGGCAATGGTTTCCGGGTCGGGAGAGTAATCGAACACTTCGACCGAGACCCAACCTGCGTAGTTCACCTCCTTCAAGGCGCGGAAGATGGGCACGAAGTCCGTTGTACCGAACCCGGGGCCGCGCCGGTTGGCGTCGTTGGCGTGGAAGTGGCCGGTGCGGGCGGCGTGGCAGTGAATCAATTCGGGAATCGGAGTGCCTTCCGAACTCATGGCCTTCACGTCGAGGTGGAGGACGAAGTTCGTGTGCGGCAGGCGATCCAGGAGCCCGACGGCCTCGTCGCAAGTGTTGATGAAGTCGGCTTCGGCCGGCGCCAGCGGCTCCAGGCAGAGCTTGACGCCGCACTCGGCAATACCGGGCAGCGCTCGGTCAAACGTGTCGAGGGCGTAGTCGGCCGCCTGGGCACGAGTTGCACCGGCCGGAATGCGGCGCTGGGCAGGCGAGCCGAAGACCATCAGGTCGCCGCCGAGGTCCCGGCAAGCGCGGGCCAGTTCGGTGAGGTAGGCCGCTGTGGCGCGGCGCACCGCTTCGTCGTGCGACGTGATTTGCAAACCCTCGGTCTTCGCCAGCAGCCAGTGCAAACCCAGAATACGCAGGCCGCTGTCCTCGGCTTGCCGGCGGATGGTTTTTCGCTGCTCGGCCGTCACGTCGGTGATACGCGAGGCCAGCGTGAAGGGCGCCAGTTCCAGGCCCTTGTAGCCCAACTCGGCGGCCACCCGGCACACCCGGGCGTGATCCCAGCCTTCGAACGTTTCGTTGCAGATCGCGTAACGCATCGGAGTTCATCGCAGGTCGAGGTGAACGCGTTCCGAACGTCCCTGAATCGTCAAGTCGAGTGAGCCGCCAGCCGCGTCCACGGCCACGTAGAAATCCGTCGGCGTGGCGACGGGCCGGCCGTTCACGTGGGTAATGACTCTGTCCACCGCGAGCTGAGCCTTATCCGCAGGGCTGCTGGGCTGCACTTCGCGGATGACGACGCCGTGAGGGATGGGAGTCTCGCGAAAAAATCCCTGCAGCCGAGGGGCCAGCGTGGTGGCGTAATCGACGCGCAGCCCGCCAACGAGGGGCCGTTGCTTGGTGGCGATGAAGCGCTCGGGGGGCATGTAGATCTTACCCAGCTTCACGGACGTAGAATTCGATCGTCCGCCGCCTGTGGGGCGCCACTCGACCTTTACGGTGTTGCCGGCCAACGCGGTGCCAATGAGGAAGGACAGCTCGGACTGATCGCGCACGGTCACGTCCTCGATGGACACGATCACGCAGTTGTTCGGCATACCCGCGATCGCGGCCGGGCCGTCGGAGATCAGACGTTCGATCGCCACACCTGGGCCGCGAGTTTCCGCGGCCCGCTGTGGAAAGTAGACGCCGAGGAATCCGTACTCCACTTCCTCCCCGCGCCGCAGTTTTTCGACGATCGCGCGGACGCGCTTGTCCATGGGCAGGGCGAAGCCGCCGGGCGTCTCGCTGCCGTTGAGGGCGGCTACGGAGGTCGTCAAGCCGACGAGCTTGCCGTCGAGATCGATCAATGCGCCGCCGCTGCAGCCGAGATTCAAGCGCGCGTCAGTCTGGATCAGTGTGGCGAACTGGGAGAGTTGCTTGTCAGTCTGAATCTCCTGCCGCAGTTCCCCTTCTGAAAGCGGCCCGCGGCGGCGCAAGTTGCTGACGATGCCCCACGACGCGCTGGGACTGCCGTCGCGGAAACCCGCCGCGAACGGATTGGCTAGCGACAGCACGAATTGGCCCTTCCGCAGCTTCTCGCCTTGGCCGAGCGCGATCGCTTTGAACGACCCGCGGCGGGGATCTTCCACCTTCAACACGGCCAGGTCACTGCGCTGGTCGGCAGCAACGATCTCGGCGGTGCCCCCGCGCTCGCCGGGCAAACGAACGAAGATATTCGTCGCACCCCGGATGACGTGCTCGGCCGTGAGGACCAGTCCCCCTTCGTCGATGACCACACCGCTGCCATACAGCTCCGGGACGAACGACGACTTTTCCGGCTCGAAGCCGCGGTCGCCTTCTTTTCGCGTAGCGAGGATGCACGCGATGGACGGCTCGGCCCGCTCGATCGCCTTTTGCATGGCGGTCTGGAGCGCGGTCACGTCCGGCATGCGAGACGATTCGTCTGACCGGGCGGCCGCCGACGTCGAGAGGAGCAGGAACAAGCTCGAGATGCGAACGGCCGACCTCATGAGATGCTCCCTCGGCAGGCGGATGCGACTGTCTAGTTGTACCGCGAGGGACGAGGCATTTCCAGCAGAGAGGAGAACGAAGACCACGAAAAACACGAAAGACACGAAAAGGGAGAGGGCAGCCTCAGTTCCCGTTTCGTGTCTTTCGTGTTTTTCGGGGTTTATCTCGAGGACTCTATTCAGCGGCGGCGGTTGCCGGTTGCTTGCGAGCGGGCGTTTCGTTGCGTGGCGGTTCCGGCTTGGGTGGTTCGGATTGGCCGTTCTCCGCGGGAGCGCCGGTCGTCGCTGTCAAGCCGCGCTTGTCCAGAACTTTGCGGCTGATTTCCTCTGTAAGGGCG
>Ga0066903_100001444_pt1 | contig 17342 bp, 11 predicted proteins | sample PanSoiMetaGPlot1_FD_67491 | JGI IMG/M metagenome (GOLD analysis project Ga0066903, IMG submission 67491) | Tropical forest soil microbial communities from Panama analyzed to predict greenhouse gas emissions - Panama Soil - Plot 1 (version 2) | ecosystem: Environmental > Terrestrial > Soil >... | reverse complement strand
CCGACGAGCGTCTGGTCGCTGCGTTCTGCGCGGGCCTGATCAGCAAGCTCGACGCCCCGGACGGGCTTGTCACGCTGGACCAGGAACTGCAGGCGGCTGAGTTCGTCTCCCGGCCGGGCGGGCCGGCCACCACGGACCGGCTGATCCAGGGCGACAGGGTCGCGGCCGCACGGGCGAAGGCCGACGCCGCGAGCGGCACCCAGAACACGATGCAGGCAGCCCGGGGCAAGAACGAGCTGCTCAGATCCGAGCGCGACTCGCAGTTCCTGGTGATGGGGCCAAGCTTTGACACCATCGACGTGCACCAGCGCAAGACGGAGGCCCCGAGCGCTGCCGCCCAGCTGACGCCGCGTGAACTCACCGTTGCCGCGCCGGCGTGGCTGTTTCCCGCCGACCCCGTGATCACGCTGCGGTCGGTCAATCGGTCGCTGCGGCACGGATACGACGGCCGGTACAGCAGCGATGACACTTTGTCGTGCCGGGCCAGCGGCGAGGAGCGCACCCAGTTCGCTGGCCTGGTGGACGGCTCGGAGCTGGTCGCGCCGCTTGGCAACGGCGGGCTGCCGCCAGAGTGCGACGACCTGCTGCAAGAGCTGGTGCTGGACGACCCGACGCAGCTTCAGCAGACCGTCACGTACGCGGCCCGGGCAAGGTCGCTGCCTGAAAGCCAGGTGTCCGCTCGGCTCACTGCGGAATACGCGCTCCGCTGGGATACCACCGCGGCATCGACCGGCAAGGACCTGCTTCGCGCGGCGTCGCTGTGGAAAGGCACCGAGCCGAGCGGGGTTGCCGTCACCTACTGGCAGCAGCCGTGGATCCCGATGTTCCTTGAGTGGGAACTGACGCTGTCCATCGACGACGCGCTCGATCGCTGGCAGCTCACCGAGGTCGACCTGGATGTCTCGCAGGGTGCTTCCCCCGCGCCCGGTTCAGCTGTCCCGCCGATTACCGCCAGTGGCCGGGTGCTGCTGACCTCGATGGTGGCCAGGCAGTTCGCCGCGCAGGTCGCGGACTTCGTCGCCGCTGAGGCGCAGCGCGGCCAGTCGCTCGCTGTGCTCCAGCCCGACGAGCAGGCCGCGCTTTCCGCAGTCGCGCAGGATGGTGCGCTGTACGACGTGCTGAGCGGCGGGCTGCAGGGCCTGCGGGAGGAGCTGCTGGGCCTCGCCTGGGCTGATGTCGGGCGCGTCACTGTGGACGGTGATGGCAACCGGACCCCGCCTGCTCCGGTCTCGCTGCCGCACCTGCTGCGCGGCGGAGTCGCCAGTTTCGTCAGAATGCGTGTCATCGACGCGTTCGGTCGCACAATCGAGATCCCGGCCGCGAGCATCTCCGGCGCAGCGGTGGCCGAACGACTGCAACCGCCGCCCGGGCCGGCTCCAGCACCGCAACTCCTGCTCCGTCCGCGACTTATGCGGCCGGCGCGGCTGGAGCTCGACTTCGTCGACCCGGTAGCCGCGGACGGGGCGGTGCCGGCTCTGGCTACTGTCGACCAGATCGACCCGACCCAAGCCATCAACCCGGTGTGCGGCTGGCTCCTGCCCGACCATCTGGACGGATCGCTGGAGATATTCGACGCCGCTGCGCAGCAACTCGGCATGCTGCTCGAAGACATCGACGGCCGGGTCGCCTGGGAGGGCGCGCCGGGACTGCCCGGGCCGATAGGCGCCCCGCCCGCGCCGCTGCCAGCCGATGACGCGGGCACCCGGCACGTGGTTCGGCTAGCCGCGGGCGTCGTGGCTGCTGACGCCCGGCAGCGCAACGACGCCGCGGCGGCGGGCGTCGCGCCGCCCGATGAGAGCGCTCTTTCAGCGCTGCTGCGCACCGTCGACACAACGTTGTGGACGGTAGACCCGTTCGGCACCACGGGCACCGAGCACGTGGCTGGGCTCGTCGGCAGGCCCATCGCCGTGGTCAGGATGACCCTGCAACTCAGCGTCCTCGATGATCTATCAACTGGTCCGGACGCCGAGCTGACCCTGGACGCCGCCGCCCTGGCCGCGCGACAGGCCGCCTACAACCGGCTGGCCAGTCGGCAGATCACAGTGCGGCTGGGCGAGCTGACCCGCACCGACGACGGCGTACTCGGGTACTTCGTCGATGACGACTACACCAGGTTCACGCCGGTGTCGCCTGAGGTGCTGGCGGCTGCCCGCGCGAGCGGCCGGCACAGCGGCCAGCTGACGGTGCTCGGAGCAGGCAGCGCCCGCGACCCGGAGCTCCAGCCGATCACGCATCCATTCGTCGACGACTCCGAGCAGCCGCTCATCGTCAGGCCTGGCCAGCTAGTCCGGCTCACCGTGCTAATTGTGCCGGGCGGTGCCGCGCACGCGACCTGCGGAATACTTCCGAGGATCGGCGTCCGGCTCGCTCGCGACTGGGTAGCCGACGCGCTGACGAAGCTGTCGCCGTCGTTCCGGATCGGGCCAGCCCTTGTCGATCCCAAGACTGTGCGCCTGCCCAAGATCACCGCGCTGCCGAAGAATCAGGCTTTCACCGTCAGGATCACCGAGACCACCTGGCACGACGACACGATCGCGGCGGCAACGCAGACCGCGCTGCTGCCCGATGATCCGCCGCTCTTCCGCGAAGGTTATATCCGCGTGCAGCAGACGCCGGCCGAGGGGACGGGGTCATGAGCTGCGAAGACGAGGCCCCGGTCCCTGCCGCGCCGCCGTCCTGGCCGCTGGTCGAAAAGCGTTACCAACTCTCCGACCGCTACGGCTGGTTCGCTGACCCCCGGACCGACATGTTCGGCGCCATCCGGCCCGGCGCCCATTTCGCCGCGCTGCAAAGCCGTATCGCGGGAGAGTCCGCGCCACTGGCGCAGCCGGGCGCTGGCAACGCGGCCGGTGCTGGCACCGGCGAGCCCGGGCCAGTTGACACCACGGGCACGGACGAATTGCCGTCCGCCCTGGGACCGCAATGGAATCCGCTTGGCCCGGCAGGAGTGGGCCGAGGTCAGGCCGACCAGTCGCCTCTTGTGTCCGGCCGGATCGTGTCACTCGCGGCGCATCAAGACGGTCAGCGCTGCTACGCCGGGACAGCCAATGGCGGGACCTGGTACACCGATGACGCTGGCGTGCACTGGCGTTGCCTGGATACCTATGCCGAGACCGCGCCCCTGACCGGGCGCGCGATCGGGCAGGCGGACGCCCTGGCGGTCGGGGCCGTGGCGGTGGAGTGGGGCAACAATGCAAGCACGGACGTGGTCTATGTCGGCACCGGCGAGCCGTCGCGGGTTGTCGACAGCTTCTTTGGCATCGGGATCCGGGTGGCCACTGGTCCGGCGGCCGCCGACCCGCTCGACCCGACCATATCTACGTGGCATCTGGAGGCACCCGACCTGGTCAACAAGGCGATCTACCGGCTGGCTCCCGACCCGGTGCAGAAGGGCGTGGTATACGCGGCCACCACGGTAGGCCTGTGGCGGCGCGGCCTCAAGGCCGATGGCAGTGCCGCGGCCGACCCCACCAAGTGGGAGAAGGTATTCGACCCGAACCCTTCTGGCGGGTGTACCTGGTTCGACTGGCTCACTGGTTCATCCAGCCAGTCTGGACCGGTGCTAGTCGAGACGGACGTTGTCATCGCCCCCGCCCAGGACGCCAACCAGCAGACGATCTATGTCGCGGTCCACGACGTCACGACGGGCAGTAGCCAGCAGGTGTATCGGAGCCAGACTGGCAACTCCGGTAGCTGGACCGCCGTACCCGGCTACAGCGCTATCAGGAGGACCTCGCTGGCGGTCGCGCCGACCGACCAGTCAGTGGTCTACGCGATCAGCCGCGGCCCCAAGCCGCCCCCCGCGCCCGCCGCTGGAGGTGGCGCCCCGCCCCCGCCGCCGCCAGTGCCGACAACGGCGGCGCGCCTGCACAACGGAACCTTCGAGCCCATCTCAAGCATGCCGACTAATTTGTCCGGCGACATCCACCACGACCAGGGTGACTACGACATTCTCGTCGCTGTCGACCCACTCGATGCGAGCGTGATCTGGCTGGGCGGTTCAGCGATGAAGAACCCGGCAACCGGAGTATGGAACGCGGCGCTGTTCCGCGGTCAGGTAACGGCCGGCGCCACCGCGGGCACCTGGACGTTCGCATTCCAGACCGCCAACAATGCCTCGCCGTCCAGCGACCCGAGCTTCGTGGGTGCGGGCGCACACTCCGACGTGCACGCGATGGCGTTCTCCGGGCCGACCGCTACCTCAACCGTGTGGCTAGGGTGCGACGGCGGAGTCTTCCAGGGGACGGTCCTGGCCGTCACCCTGCCGACATCAATGCCTGGCGTGGCTCTGAACACCGCGGCGGGCGGGTGGAGCCCGATGAACAACGGGCTGGCTATCACGCAGCCGAACTACCTGGCACAGACACCCGTCGCCGACTCGCTCGTGCTGGCCGGCACTCAGGACAACGGAGGCGAGGAGCGGATCGGCCCGGGCGTCTGGAAGGTGGTGACGGGTGGAGACGGCGGCGGCTGCGCCATCGACCCGGCGCACCCCAAGAGGCGGTTCATGCAGTACACGAGATTCACCTGGTACATCCAGACGGACCCGGCTCACAGCTACTCCCAGATTCTGACCTACGCTCTGCCCGCGCAAACGACGGACCTGGCCACGGAGACGAAGGACTCGCTCTTCTACAGCCACGCCGCGGCCAGGCAGCTCGCCAACGGCAAGACCGCGCTCGCCTTCGGTAGCTTCCGGGTGTGGTACTGCGAGGACTGGGGCCAGACCTGGGTCGCGGGGACTCCGGCGCCAGACACCTGGCGCACGCTGCCGACTGGCTCCAACCCATACGAGGCCAAGAACGGGGCAGGTCAGCCCGCGCCGAACATCGAGCAGGACACGCTGCTGAGCAGGGTGATCCGTCTCGCCTTTATTGACGATGATCGCCTGCTGGTGCTGACCAATGCTGGATACTCGCGGCCCAACCGCCGGTCAGCCGGCCTCTACCTGTTCACCAGGGGCACGCCCTGGACAGTGAGCTGGCTGAGCCCTCCGGACCCGAGTAAGCCCGCGCCGCCGCCGCCGGCGGGCGCGCAAAATCGCCTGCCGACCGGCGAGATCCCGATGGGGCTGGCCGTGGACACCGTCGGTCCGCCAGGCACCTGCTACGTCACCCTGGGGGAAGGTCAGAACCCCGACAAGCCGGAGATCGATCATGTCTGGTGGTACGACGGCACGAGCTGGTGGCCGTGCAAGTTCGACAAGACGGTTGCCGACACGCCTGTCAGCGCCGTCGTCGTAGACGCCGACCGCACGCTGTACATCGGCAGCGACGTCGGCGTGTGGAAGGGCGTGCCGAATTTCGCGGCCACCCCGCCGACCTGGACGTGGACGCATTTCTCGCACGGGCTGCCCGAGGCGCCCGTCCTCGACCTCGTCCTGTACATCAAGCCGCACCTGCTCCGCGCGGCCACTCACGGGCGAGGCATCTGGGAACTGAACCTGGACGAGGTCGGGGCCATTAACGAGACGTATTTGCGCGCTCATGTGGCCGACACCAGGCGGCTGTTCCCGGCTGGCGGCAACGACCCCACGACATCGACAGACCCGCCGTCGGCCGCGCGCCTGGACGCGAGTCCCGACATCGTGATCAGCGGGCCTGCCAACCCGGCGGTACCCGCTGACCTTCCGCTATCGAAGCGGCCACGACCAGGCTATTCAGACTCGGTCCGGGTACTGCAGTACGCGCTTCGGCGCCGCCAGATCGCCGCCTCCGTGGCGCCCGGCAAGCTCGTGACAGTGACCGGCTTCTTCGATCAGCCGACGAAGGACGCGGTCATCACGGTGCAGGCAGCGACCTCCGGCCTGACAGCGAACGGCGTCGTCAGCGCGGCCGACTGGGCGGCTATCGTGACCGCCCCGTATGTCGACTCGGTTGCCGGGGCTAGCGCGACCTACCTTGACATGGCGTTGCTCGACCGCATCAACCCGGTGAACGGCCCGGCGGGAGGGCCGTCACTTGCCTCGCGGCCCACCAATGCCGAGGTGTACATCCAGGCAAACGCCCGAGGCTGGAAGCGCCGTCCAGTCGGCTCGGTGAACGTCGGGCTGCTGGCCACACCCACGTTCGACGCCACCCTCGCCGGCCTGCCTGACCTGCCGGCCGACTGGGTCGGGCAGTTCCGGACCGCCGTCAGCACACCGCCAGGGACGTGGCTCACCGGCAGCACTCAGTGGGCCTGGATCGGATCGCCTGCCACGTTGGCAACGACGCGTCCCCTGCACCCAGAGGAACCACAGGTAGTCAGGTTCGTGGTGACATTCCCGGTGCCGTCAGGCGCCTCGAAGGTGCCGGATTCCTGGACCCTTCTCGCGTTTGCCGACGACCCGCTTGATCCGCTCAATTCGACTGTGACTAGCGTGCACGATCTTGCGCTCAACGACCGGCGCGCGGCCGTCCGCTCGGTCACACTTGTTATCTGACGGGCGCCAACGACGGGAGGCTGACATGGCGCTCGCGGACCTCGTTACCCAGCGCTGGAGCGCAGGGTGCCGTCGATGCCCCAAATCCGGGCCGTCGTGTCCTGGCTCGCGGTGGCCAGCCACGACCCGTCCGGCACGATCGCCACCCCGGTCACAGGACCGGTGTGGCCAGCGTCCAGCGAGATGGTGTAAGTGATCTTCACGCCGCTGATCAATGGGATTCATGTTCACAGTGCCGTGAGACGTGGCCGGGGAGTCAGACATCTCCCATCGGCGACGAGCCCTACCCCGGGACAGGGCCCGGTGTGTGGGGACTCTAGGTCTGGGTGACGTGCTGCTAGATGCCCGGGATGTTCCCGGCCCAGCGCGCCGACCACGATCTCCACCAGGGCCGGGGTACCGCGATCTTGATGCTGACCACCGAGGCGAGCAGGGCCATGCCCAGACAGATGGCCGCCACGTAGTAGATGTTCATGCCGCTCCTGCCAGGTACGTCCTGGCAGGAGCTAGCGCACTGGCCAGCGCCAGGAGGATGTCTCCCGGTAGAAGCCATCAGCCACAGCGGCGGTTCGGGCACCCAGGCCCGCCGGAGTTTCATCCGTCCAGATCGCATCGTAGCGGCCACAGAATCCGCCGCTGAATCGGGCAAGCCCCGGGCGGCAGAAACGAGAAAGGCATGGGCGCCGAACAAAACAAGCTCCTGGTCCGCCGCCTGGTTGACGCAGTCAACCGGGGCAATCTCGATGTGCTGGATGATGTAGCCGATGGCGAGCTTGCCTTGGCTGTGCGGCAGTGGATGGGTCCCTTTCGGGAATCGTTGCCCCGACTTCCGGATGGAAGTCATCGACCTCATAGTGGAAGGTGACCAGGTCGCCGCGCATCGCCACTGCCTGAGGTCGCGCCAGCACGTCGACCTTGACCAGCGCGGCGATCTCCAATCACAGGATCCCCTAGCCTATGCCGCCGAGGTGGTCAGACGCTCCCGACACCAGCACGCGGTTCCCGCTCACCGCCGGCGCCGACTGCGGCCATCCAGTCCGGCGTAGCCACGCAGATGTGCCACAGATCAGACCTGGTCTTGACTGTTGCCTTATTCGAGGTGTAGACCGGTTTATGCGGGAAGGGGGGTCATGCCGTCAAGTCTACGTTACCGATTCTGGTTAGAATCCGCGTTCGCGACGGTCAGCGGGGTGCTCGCGGCCGTTACGACGTTCTGGTACGACTGGATCGAAGCCGTCTTCGGAGTAGATCCCGACAAAGGCAACGGATCAGTCGAGTGGCTAGTCATCTTGATCCTGCTAGCCATTACAGTGGCGCTCGTCGCCGGTGCGCACCTTGAATGGTGCCGCGCCCAACTCGCTGAGAGATAGGGTGCGCCGAGGCTATGCAATCCATTCCCGAGCTCGTACAGGCTTCCACGTTCATCTTCAGTGGTACCGTGCTCGAACTCCAGGCGTCGGTGCCAATCGTGACCGCCAATGAACTGCTGATCACCGTCCGGCTCGATAGAAGCTTGCGCGTCGATCCGGTGCTCGGTGATATGCGTGGGGAAACGATCATCGTTGCAGTTAGCTCCACCGAGCAATTCGAGGTCGGTCAGCAAGCCGTATTCTTCGCCAACAGCGCCGTCCACGGTCGCGGAATTGCGGTGCGCGAGGTCGCGCATGTCGATGTGGGACAAGCGGACCTCGTGGCCGCGGCCGTCGCCCAGTTGCCGCGACGTCATCTGCTTAATCGCTTGCAGGACGCGACCGTAGTCGTCGATGCCACAATCACAAAAATCGACCCTCCCGGCTTCACGTTCGATCAGCATGACGGGCTATGGGCAGCTGCGCACATGCGGATTAAGGCCACGTTGAAGGGCACCGCGCCTTCGCCACGAGTCTTCTATTTCGCCACGGCTGAGTGGCCGCCGTTCGACCGAATGCCGCGATTCGAGCTTAGGCAGGCGGGCATCTTCATCCTGCATGTTCCGCCGGTCGACACGCCCACGCACGGCGGCACCCTGCCCGGAGGAAGCTTGGTAGCTATCGACGCCTCCGATTTCCAGGAGTCGTCGGAGAGCGCGAGCATCGGGCGACTGCTGGCCGCGTTGGAGTGAGGAGAGCGTTCCCATGAGAGTGGCACGTATCGTCAACGCTGTCCCCAACAACCACAGCAACGAGACGAACAACGACTCCGAGCCTAATATCGCTGTGAATCCGTCCAACCCTAACCAGATGGCGATTATGGCTTTTATGTCTCCCGATCCCGGCCTAACAAACGGCCCGATCTACTACAGCACCGACAGGGGCGAAAACTGGAGCTTGCTGTTCGACGTGCCAGGGAATGGCTCGCAGGATCAAACCATCGGGTTTGCCTCGTCTTCGAACGAGCTCTTCATGGCGACGCTGCGCGCCGATACGTCGCCCATAACGCTTAACGTCGACCGCAGCGCAGACCCGACGAGCGGCGTATTTCCGAACATTGAAAATCCTCCCCGCACGAAGCTCGATCAGCCCTGGGTGCACGCGATCACCGTGCCGAGCGGACCCAATGCCGGTAAGGTCTGCACGTACGTCGGCTATGGTGATCAGACTTCCGGTTATTGGGCTACCGTGGACGTCTGCTTCGATGCGCTAGCCGCCAACCCTACGTTCACCAAGGTCAAGCTCAACCCGCGGGCTGCGCAGCGTGACGGATTTCACATCCGTCCGAAACCGCACGCTGATGGCACCGTGTACGTCGGCTATCAAAGCTGGCAATCCACGTCGGGCTCAAACGTCACCATGAACATGGTTGTCGCGCGCGACGACAACTGGGGCAACAACAGCTTCGGCGATCTCACCGATCCCAGCGACAGCAAGGCCGGCCGCCTGGTGGCCAACGTCACGATCGATGAGAGCACGGCGCTCGGCGGTCAGCGTCCCGACAACGGTTTCGATGTTCAGGTCGATCCAACCAACAGCGATATCGTGTACCTGTGCTGGATTGACAATGGTGGGACGGGCTTTCGCCTGCACGTTCGCCGCTCGCTGGACCGCGGGCAAAGCTGGTCCGGCGATCTCATCACGGTGGACAACGCCGCCCTCGCAACGATGGCTATTAACAGCCAAGGGACGGTGGCGCTGACTTATCTCGAGTTGGTCAGCGGCCAGTGGGAAGCGCACTTTCGCACCACGACGGACGGCAGCACGTGGGATGATCTGCTGCTTGCTCGTACGGCGACCAGCGGCTTCATCGGCGACTACATGCGCATGGTCACGGTCGGCCCGCACTTCTACGGCGTCTTTCCGGCCGTCAACACGCCAACGGCGGGTAACTTCTTCCCCAATGGCGGGGGCACGGTCCGATTTCAGCGGAACAATAACGGCACCTCGCTGCTCGGCACGGACAGCACCACGATTATTGCTTCATCTATCGACCCATTCTTTTTCAAGGTTGAAGAAAAGGACGTAAACTTCATCCTGAACCGCAATCCAATCGGCCAGGATGAAGTCGACGCACGCCGATTGCAGCCGCATGGCTCCACCGGCGGCCTGCCGATTCAGGATGCCTTTCGCGTGGTTGTCGACGGGTTCACCGCGGCCGAGCTCGGGTTGACTGGACCGGCGTCAACGTTGACGGTGACCTCGTCGCTCTCGAATACGGTGATGCCGATCACGTGCACGGGAAACACATCCGACACCGGCAACTATGGCGCCGAAGTCCAGCGCTTCACGTTCCATTACAGCATTGACTTTGATCCGGCCGATCAGGCCTTCAATTTCTCCGGGGCGACGTCCGACGTGACACTCAGCTGCACGGCCGGACCGGTGCCTGGCTCGGCCCTGCTGACGCTTATCAAGCAGCCCGATCCCTTTATGCTACATGGCGATCCGTCGTGGCTTAGCATCGATTTGCGTTTCGTCGTCGCGCGGCAAAATCAGTCAATGTTCGGCGTCTCGGGCATCACGGGTGCTGCCGACGCACCGCGCTTCATCCAAGAGCTGATCGGCGCGATCACGCCTGCGCAGTTCGACGCGCTCCCCTCCGGCGAGGATGACACGAAGCTCTACACGCAGCCGAACGACGAGCACGGCGTTCCCGTGTTCAACTTCGCGCTGGCGAAAGTGCACTACATCGGCCTCATCGGCGCGAACAAGGTTCGCGTGTTCTTCCGGCTATTCCAGGCGCAGACGACGACCTCGACGTATGACTATCCGCCTGGAGCGCAGTACCGCCGTGCCACCAGCAATCCGCATGGCCAGCCGATCCCACTGGCCGGCATCCTGGGTCCGGAGTACGTCACGATCCCGTTCTTCGCGGCGCCGCGCGTCGACACGATCTCGGTTGCCATGGATCAGCAGACCGACGATCCCTACAACGTGCAGGACATCACGGCGCACGCCGATGGTTCTGAGGTCGACAAGATCTTCGGTTGCTGGCTCGACATCAACCAGCCCTTCAAGCCGGACGGCACGACACCGAACAACGTCCTGCCAATCTTCGTGCCGCCGGCAAAGGACGGTCCGTTCGATCCGAACGATCCGAACCCGCTATTCCGGCCGCTGCCGATCGGGCAGGCGATTCAACGTGCGCTTCACCAGTGCCTGATTGCCGAGGTCGCGTTCGATCCGGCGCCGATTCCGGTGGGGAAGGACACGTCCAACTGGGACAAGCTGGCGCAGCGCAACATCGCGTGGAGCGACGTCAACTCGGCGCAGGCGGGCACGACCTTCGAGATTCGTCCTACCGCAGCGGCGCTCCCGCCACAACAGACCCCAGACGAGCTGATGATCGACTGGAACAACACACCGGCCAGCGGCGTCGCCACCATCTACCTGCCAGCGGTCGAGGCCGCAGACCTGTTGACGATGGCGGACCGGCTCTATCCCGTCCACAAGCTCGCGCGTTTCGACGAGCATACGATTCGCTGCACCACGAGCGGCATCACGTATGTGCCGATTCCGCCAGGCAATGCGGTCAACTATGCCGGCTTGCTCAGGGTCGACGTTAATGCCAGCGGCCACCAGGGCGAGACCTTCGACGTCGTTGTGCGGCAACTGACCAATGCCGTTGGCCACCAGCCACCACCCCCGCCTCCCGTGCCGGAAATCCAGGGACGAACGGAAAGCGCCGCGCAGCCCGCATCAGCCGTAGTGGACGAGATCGAGTGGCGCCGCGTGATCGGCGCGTTCCAACTCTCGATTCCCGTCAAGAACAGGGAGACGCTAGTTCTGCGTGAGGAACGCGATCTGTCCGTGTTGCGATGGATCGCCAAGGCGATCCCGAACACGAGTCGTTGGTACGAGGTGTTTCAGCGATATCTCAACCTCATCGGCGGCCGTGTGAGCAGTTTCGGTGGCGAGCCCGGCACGATCGAACCGTCACCGACTGGCGACGGCGTCCCGACGCGCAAGCCCCACCATGAGAAGGGCGAGCGCAGCTTCACGGGAAAGGTCGCTGATCTTATCTTCGATTCCTTCGGCGACTTTATCGGCTTCGTGCTGGAAATGGAGAGCGGCGAGCGGCGAGTATTTAGCCGGGAACCCGAAATCGAGCGCCTCGCCGAGCGCGCCTGGCGCGACCGACTGCGGATCTCAGTCATCGTCGTCGAGCACGATCGCCTCGAGCGCGTGCTGATTCACAAACCACCCGCGCCATTCGCACCCTGAGAGTCGATCCGGCACCCGGCGCGCTTCCGTCGGCACCAGTCGCGCGCCCTGCTACGCAACGTGAGCGCAGTAGACCCGCGCGATCGATCGCAGGCATACCTAACGCCGATACTCTGGAGCGGTCTGGAAGCGTCCATGACGTTGATTTCTTGCCGGCATGGGCCTATCGTGGACTGTTTCCCTGGAGGGTGTCCGCCAGCCGATCTGGCGCGAATCTCCTTTTCGCTGCCGATTTTCGCGTTCCTGTTCTCATGCGGAACGCCGTTCAGCTACATGTCAACCACACACGAATCCTTATCTGCCTGGGTTTCTCGTATATGTGCTCCAGAGAACGCCGAGTATGAATTTCGGTCAGCGCGGTCAAATGCGCTATCGTCTGCGCGCATATCTGTCGGTCGGGTGGCATGGTCGGCGGGCTTTCCAGGCTGAGGGTTCTGCAAGCAGTATTGCGCTGAATATGAGCCGCACGCCAGATAGATCCCGAGTCGACTCTCGGTAGTTGGCTCACGCTCCCACGGTGGCCACGGACCGGGTGGTTGTGGTGCTCACGGGGACCGCAGCGTGGTCTGCCGCTGTCGGCGGGAGGCCTGGATGAGGTCCTCGCCGGTGCCCGTCGGCGGGCTGGGCTTGCCCACGCGAGCTCCTCGCCGCCTGGACCGCGGCCAACCTCGAGCACATCCGCCGCCACAAGCCGCTGGCCGCCGACCACCGCGGGCCCCTCAACCGCTACCAGATCGGCGGGATCGTCAGCCGCATCGGGTGTAGCCGCGGCCTCAGCTTTCACCCCCCACCAGCTTCGCCACACCCTCGCCATCCAGGTCAACCGCGGCATGTGGCTGGAGGCCATCGCTGCCCCGCTCGGCCACCGCACCTGGAAATGACTATCGTCTAACCCAAGATCGCCAACCAGACCGTCGCCGACGAATACGCCGCGATCAGCGCGAAGATCGACGCCCTTTACGGGCAGCCGCCCGCACTGTCGGCCGGCTATGAGACCTCGGCGTGGCTTTCAGTCCGTGTAAAGACTTTGTCTGATTAAGGTAAAAAACATACAAGGTATTGACGTTGTCTTTACCCACAGATATACCTTGCCCCAAGCGCGGGTAATTTGTTGGTTGGTTCCCAGGCCAGGCTCGTGGGCGCAGCTCGCCAGGCACGCTGCCGCTGGGAGCTGAAAGTGATGCGCGATGGGGGGTCGATCGTGAAGCTACGCTTCTGGCTCGATGCAGTACTCGCTTCACTCAGTGGTTTGCTCGCTGTTCTCACCTTGTTCTGGCGAGACTGGATCGAAGCGGCGACCGGCTTTAGCCCTGATCGCCACAACGGGTCGCTTGAGTGGCTGATCGTTGCCGTGCTGTTCCTGATCTGCGCAGCCGCAGGACTCGCCGCTCGCGCCGAATGGCGGCGGCAGGCGGCGATTGCTCCCGAAAGCTGAGCGCCCTCTGGAGCATGCCCACCTCCATCCGGAGCTGACCTGAGAGGCGTTTGCCATGCCGCCGAGAAAGAAGACAGCCCCGAGCAAGAAGGCTTCCACGACGAAGGCGTCCGCCAAGCCGGCCTCGGCGCGGACGACCGCTGCGGGGAAGACGACCGCACGCAAGGCCGCCGTGCGAAGGCCGGCCGGGCAGGGATCGACCAGCGCCCGCGCGAAGAGGCGGTGGTGGAAGACGAAGCCGGGGACCGGGCCATTCGCCAAGGCGCTGGAGGCGGCGATCAAGAACGCCTCACCGGGCACGCCCGACCGCACGATCATGATGAGCGCGCTTCGCTCCCTTCCGCCGGAGATGGTGCGCGAGGCGCTGTTCAAGGCCGACGCCCGACAGCGCGCCCTGTTCTTCAGCCCCATCCCCGCAGACCAGGTCAAGGCGGTCATCAACGGCATCCTGATCGGGCCGGCCGAGCAGCCGCCGGGAGTGACGCCGTCACCGACGAATGGTCCGCCGGCGTACATCCTGACCACGAACTACACCAACTACATACCCCCGTGGGTGATTTCGGACCCCCACTACTGAAACAAGCACCTGACCCCCGATAGGCAGACGGTCAGGGACTACAACTTCACCGGGCCGAACGTCTTTGAGTGGTCGCCCGTCTACAACCGCGGCCTCGAATTCGAGTGCGAAGGCGGACTCGAGAACCCGCTCGTCGGACTGACCGGCTACGCGTACCCGTCGGGGAACCCGGATGGCCTGTCGCAGGGGGATGTCTGGTTCACGCACCCGTGGGGGTACGACTGGGAGTACTACATCGCGCCCGACCCCCAGTACGAGAACCTGCTCGCGCCCGACTTCGCCAACACCGGCATAGACACGACCAAACCGGACGACGACCCCACGCGCATCAGCGACCCCGACTACGTCGCTGCAACGACACAGGCTCAAAACGACGGACTCGGTGCCCCCTTTGGGGTACTCGGAGTGGAGATCGACCAGGACCTTGTCCCATACACGTTCCGGCAGACCCTGCAGCCGCGGACGCGGATCGCCACCTTCGGCCGCTGGATCGTCGACAGCGGCCATCCCGATTTCCACACCGAGATCCACCCGCCGCTTCTGATCGCTACCGCGAACGTCGAGCCGGCGCCCTCGGGCGTGCCGGGCGCCTCAGAGCGAACCCACGTCGAGATCATGTCGAGACCGTTCACAGTCAGCCAGAAGTTCCCCGAGGGCAACTTCGTCGACCACATGGTCTCGGAGGTGGAGAAAGTGGAGGAGGGCATTGGCCCCTTCCGGCGCTCGTGGCGTCTGGAGGCGCACCCCAACATCTACACGATCCCCTACAGCGGTACCCCGTACATGCAGCTGTTCGTCAAACCGCCCATCCCCCGCAACAAGGACGCGATACCGGAGCAGACGCTGATGGTGAAGTTCCACTTCACCACCCGTCAGAACGTTGGCGTGGCCGTCTACGACGCCGGCTACGACACGGTCGGGATCTTCATCGTGCTCGGCCAGCCCACCCGCCCGGCGAAGCTGCCGACCAAACACGACTGGAACATTAGCTGGGACGACGTCCAGAACGAACTCGACGAGGCATGGCTCATTGACATCCTTACCGCCCTTAACTTGCTCGTGGACCCAGCTGCGGACATCATCCTGAACCGCGGCGTCCTCACCGACCGTTACGACCCACCGATCGCTATGAGTCCCCAGGACACCCAGAACATCGCCGGCCCGTTGCCCCTTTCACAGCTGGGCTCATGGATGGGATCGGCGGTCGACGACGGGCAGTGCTTCCCCGTCTACGGCTGTATGGACGTCTACTGGCAGACGGCGCCCATCGTCGCTAAAGATCCAAGCGGCGGCGCGATCGCCTAATTAGCTAAAGGGGGTGGTAAGTGGACATTTACTCGCTGGACATCGAGTCGTTCACGATCCACGACACGCGGTCCCTGCACGAGGACACGCTGTGGTTGAACATGTCGGCGTCCGTCGACGGTGACCTGGCCAACACCTGGTCGCTTCGCCTTGGCGATTTCAACAATGGCGTCCATCACGTTCCGCAGGCGGTTCGCGAGCGTCCGGGCACTGTGATCAACGACCCGGACGCGAAGGTCGTGCTGAGCTTCCAGCTCGTGAACAGCGCAAACGTGGCCGCCGACGCAATGAGCGGCCGGATGGCCGGAAGTGCCGACCAGCTGGCCGGGATCACCGCCGGCCTCGCGGGCGCGAAGGGGCTGGCGGCGGCCGCGGCTAGCGGCTACTTCTGGCTTGCGATCGGACTCGAGATCGGCGCGAACCTGTGGTCATGGCTCGATACCGACTGCGACGGGCCGATCGCGGCCGAGCAGATCGCCGGGCCTCGCTACCTGCTCGACTTTCAGACCGACGACCTCGGCCACAGCGTCCGCACGATTAAGAACTACCCCGGCACGGACTCGCCGACCGGCTGCGGGGGGAACTCGAACTACGACCTCGTCTGGTGGTTGCATCACAACCGGACGTGGCTGCCGGTCGTGGACTCGGGCGACCCGCCGACCCAGATGGTCTCGGTCGCCGGCGCCGGCGCGGCAGCGCACAACGGGATGCTGCACGTGTTCGGGATCAGCCCAGTGACCGTGAACGTGACCCACGGGGCGAGCCTGACCGGCGGCGACTGGAGGGTCGACGAGTTCGGCGCGTACGCGCTCGCACAGCTCTGCGCTGTCAGCTTCAACGACCGGCTGCACGTGTTCGGGGTCGCGGACGATCAGACGGTGGTCGCGGACGGCTACACGGTCGACGGCGTCTCATGGTTCCCAGAGGATAGCCAGCCGCCCGCGTTCCACACCAACCAGGCGATCGCAACGGTCGAGTTTCTCGACCGTCTGCGTGTGTTCGCGCGCGACCGGGCGACCGGCAAGCTCCGTGTCATATCGACCGACGACGTTCGTGTCTGGTCGCCATGGGCGGACGTGACCGCCGCCGGGCTTGTACCGCAGTCCGCTGTTGCCGGCGCGGTGCTCGACGGCACACTGCATCTCTTCGGGATCTACGACACGGGTAAAAGGCCGGCCCATCTCGTCGTTCACACCTCGACCCAGGATGGGCACACCTGGGCGCCCTGGGACATGGTCGAGGCGGGGCTGCCCCAGCTCGACGCCCCGACCGGTGTCCCACTCGACGTCGCAGCCGCCACGTTTAACGGCCGCGTCTATGTCGCGACCCGTTGGCAGACCACAAGCGGCCCGCAGCAGCAGACGACAACGCTCGGTCTGAACTTCAGCGGCGACGGTGAGAACTGGTCGGGCTGGCGGACACCGGAGACTTACGACGGCGACTTCACACCGACCGGGACCGTCGCGCTCGCCGCCGTGCACAACCACCTCTACATCGCAAGCCCAAGGCTGACCGCAAACGGCGAAACCATTTGGGTGTACTGAGGCCGACGCTCCCGCCGCCCGTTCGGCGAGACTGGCGTCCCACACGCACCTAACTGGCGAATCTACGACACGCTCGCGCGGTGGTGAGCGTTCCGGGCTGGAGAGGAGCGAATAATCGGCAGGCCCACTCAGGGCCGGTTATCAGCGCTGAGTTACGTTCCTCTCGGTGCACTGCTGATCGCGACTGGAGATACCAACCTTTGCATGAGAATGCATATGCCGAACTCGCTCACATCGGCAAAGTCGGAGGTTGGCTAGCGCAGTTCCGCACGTGCGGCTCAGCGGATGGAAGCCTGTCTTCCACACCCGTCCAGGTCAAGCTGGTCACGCTCCGCGGGCGATCTGTTAGCCGAAGATCTGGTCCATGACCTCCGCGCCTCGGGTTAGGGCGGGCACGATTTGGTGCCGGTAGACCAGCTCG
>Ga0066903_100001442_pt1 | contig 17348 bp, 14 predicted proteins | sample PanSoiMetaGPlot1_FD_67491 | JGI IMG/M metagenome (GOLD analysis project Ga0066903, IMG submission 67491) | Tropical forest soil microbial communities from Panama analyzed to predict greenhouse gas emissions - Panama Soil - Plot 1 (version 2) | ecosystem: Environmental > Terrestrial > Soil >... | reverse complement strand
GCGGTGCCCGTCGTCCCCGCCGCGCCCGTCGTCCCGCCCGCGCCAGTCGTCCCCGCCGCACCCGTCGTTCCTGCCACGCCCGTGGTTCCCGCCGCACCCGTCGTCCCCGCCGCGCCTGTTGTCCCTCCCGCACCGGTCGTCCCCCCCGCACCGGTCGTTCCCGCCGCGCCCGTCGTCCCCGCGGCGCCCGTCACGCCCGCCGATCCGGAGGCGCCGCCCGCGCCACCCGCCTGGTTGCCTCCTTTGCCCGTCTCCGAGATCCCCCCGGTGCTTTCGGCGCATCCGGCGCCCAGCACGAGGGCCGTGATGAAGGCAACGACGGGCGTGGTGACAATTGACCGGAGAGAGTTCGACATGACGCACCTCCGTGGCGGGTAGGCAGGGGGTTCGTCCTGATGTCGCGATCGACCCGCGTCGATCACGAAATGGGTATGCTTGACGCAGATGGGGATCCTCGATCGGATCGCCGGCACGCTCGACGAGCTGACCGGCGACACGGACACGGCCGCGGCGACGGAGGTGATGCGCGCGCACGGTCTGGCCGAGGGCGGCGACCTCGACGGCGCCGAGACGGCGCTGCGGGCCGCAACGCAGCAATTCCCGCGCTACGCGCCCACGTACGTCGCGCTCGGCCAGCTGGCGGCCCGGCGTGAGAAGCTGGAGGAAGCGGTCACCGCGCTCGGGCGTGCGGTCGATCTGGACGGCGGCCGGGCGGAGCCGTGGTACGAGCTGGGCGACGCGCTGGCGCGCCTCGGGCGGACGGAGCCGGCGCGCGATGCCCTCCGGCGCGCGCTGACGCTGGGCCTGGAGCCGTGGTTCGTCGCGCGCGTCAACGCGGCGCTCGGCCGGGTCCACGCGCGGGCCGGGCAGTGGACGGCGGCGGCCCGGGCGCTGCGCAAGGCGCTCGATCTGGCAGGGCCGGGCGATGACGATCGCGGCATCGCGCTGGACTACGGGCGCGTGCTCGGCCAGCTGGGGGATCGCGAGGCGACGGAGTGGCTGACCCGCGCCGCCCGCGCCCCGGACGCGCGCAGCGAGGTGACGATCGAAGCCGCCGCCGCGACCACCGACGACGAACGGGCCGAGGCGCTGCTGCGCGAGGGGCTGGCGCGCTGGCCGGGCGATCGTTCGCTGCGCGCGGCGCTGGCGCGCCGGCTCGCGCGCGGCGGCCGCGTCGACGAGGCGATCGCGCTCGCCGAGGCGTGCGTCGCGGAGGCTCCCAACGACGTCGGTGGGCTGTCCGCGCTGCGCGACGGTTATGCGGCCGCCGGCCGCTGGAACGATGCGCTCCGCGTCGCCGCCGACGAGGCCCGCCTGGGCGCGCCCGCGCCGCTCGCCGTCCGCGTCACGCTCGCGCTCGGCGCCGAAGATCGCGCCGCGCTGGTCGCCCTTTCTGATCCCCTCTCCCCCGAGGGGGAGAGGGTTAGGGTGAGGGGGGCCGTCGATGACGACGCAACCTTGCGCGCCTCACTTGCGGCCGTCGCGGCCGGGCACGCGGGCGACGCCGACCTCGTGCGCCTCGGCCGCCTCGCGCCGAACGCCGCCGCGCGCGACTTCCTGGTGCGCGGGCCGCTGCCGCCACCGCCCGCCGGCCAGCTGGCCGGCCTTCTGACCTGGACGTACGACCTCTGTACGAACACGCCGCCGCTCGTCGGCCTGGCGGCCGCCGCCGGGCATGCCGCGGAGGCGCTGGACCGGCCGTTGCTCGTGGCGGTGATGGGCGAGTTCAACGCGGGCAAGTCGTCGTTCGTGAACGCGCTGTGCGGGGCGGAGGTCGCGCCGACCGGTGTCACGCCGACGACCGCGACCGTCAACGTGCTCCGCTACGGCGCAGAGCCCGCGGCGCGTGTCGTCGGTCACGACGGCGGGACGCGCCCGCTGCCGGCGGAAGACGTGGCGCGCTTCCTGACCCGGCTGCGCGCCGACGAGGCGCGCTCGATCCGACTGGTCGAGATCTTTCTCCCCGTGGAACCGCTCCGCCGCGTCGAGATCGTCGATACGCCGGGCCTGAATTCGATCCTGCCCGAGCACGAGCGCGTCACCCGCGATTTTCTGCAGGAGGCGGACGCGATCGTCTGGGTGTTCGCGATCGGGCAGGCCGCCAAGGCGACCGAGAAAGCGGCCCTCCAGCTGGCGCACGGCGCCGGCAAACGGGTGCTCGGGGTTCTCAACAAGGTCGATCGCGCCGACGCGTCCGACCTCGAGATCGTCGCGGGTCACGTGGCCCGCGAGCTCGGCGATCTGATCGAGACCATCGTCCCGTTCTCGGCGACGCGCGCCGCCGCCGCGCGCGCCGCGGGCAAGCCCGATCCGGCGTTGACGGCGCTGACGACGGCGCTCGACGAACGTTTCTTCACCCAGGCCCGCGCGCTCAAGCGGGCCACCGCGCTGTCGGCGTTGCGCCGGCTGCTCGCCTCCGCCCACGCGGCCGCGAACGCGGCGGCGCCGGCCCCCTACGACGCCGCCGCGGCGCGCGCCGCGCTGGCGCGGCTGGAGCAGTCGCTGGGCGGCGCGCTGGACGCCGAGCGGGTCGCGCTCCGCGCGCGCGTGGACGAGACCTACCGGCGCGCCGCGCTGGAGGTGCGCGAGTTCGTGCGCCCGCGCTCGTGGCTGTTCGGCGAGCACCGCGCGACCGCGGCCGACGAGGCCTTCCTGGCCGAGCTGCTCGAGGATTCCGTGGAGGACGCGCTGGCGCGCACGCGCGCGGCGCTGCGGGCGGCGCTGACGGACGCGGCGCCGCCCGGCGACGACCGGGCGATGACCACCACCATCGAGCAGGCGATCGATCGCGCCGTCGATCATTTTCTCGCCTACGCGCGGGGCGTGATCGACGGCGGTGCGGTCCCCGATTTCTTCCGCCACCAACTGCCGCGGCTGCGTCTAGAGGTCGGGGCGATCCGCGACGCGCTGGTGCGCCGCGCGCCCGATCCGGAACAGGCGCTGTTCGCGCCGCTGCGGCGCGAGCTGGACGCGCTGTTCGACGGCCTCGCCCGCGCGCTCGCCGACGCCGACACCGACGCCCGCACGCGCGCCGCGCTGTACGACGTGCGCCTCGCGCGCCCGGTCACCGCGCTGGCGGCGGCGCTCGACGCGCTGGAGAGCGGCGCGTAGCCGGTTAGCCGGCCAGCTGGAAACCGATCGTCACCGCGACGAACGCCAGCAGCGTGGCGGCGACGATGACGATCGCGTAGCGAAACTTGCTGGACTTCTCCCAGGTCTGCGTCAGGCGGACGCGCACGGACGGCCGCCGCGGCCGGTGGCCGTCGACGCTGATCCCCTCCTGGGCCAGCTCGGCGGCGATGGCCGGGTGCAGATCGCCCCCGTACGTCGACGACGCCTCGGCGCGCGCCGGCGTCGGCGGCGTGTAGGGCCTCGACGGCGCGCTCTGCGATGGCGTGCCGTGCGCGGACATGCTGTGCGAGGGCGTGCCGCGCGACAGCGGGCTGCTGGTCGACCGTTCCGCCTCGCGCGGCGACGGCTCGTCCGGATCGAACAGCCGCAGCTTGATGTGGCCGATCTGGATCAGATCGGCGTGGTACAGGCGGTATTCCTTCACGCGCGTGTTGTTGACCAGCACGCCGTTGACCGAACCGAGGTCGTTCACGAAGATGCCGTCGGGGCGGCGGGTGAACGAAGCGTGCTCGCGCGACACCTCGGCGGTGTCGACGCGGAACTCGCAGCGGCGGGTGCGGCCGAACATGTAGACGTGGTCGCGCTCCTCGAGCCGGAACGTGCGCGCGCTGCCGTCGATGCCGCCGACCGCGGTCAGGTAGGGCACCTGTTCCAGCGCCACAGCAGGCGCCGGGGCCTCGTGCTGCTGGCCGCGGACGAAGGTCTGCGTCGGATCGCTGACCGGCGCCGGCGCCCGCGCGGGTGACGCGTCCTCCGCTCTGGGGCTGCTCTTGCTCGGGGCCTCGACCTGTAGCTTCCCGGTGCTCCGCCCCGCGTCCTTCTTGGGACCATCGGCCTGCACCGGCGTCGGGATCCGCACTGGCGTCGGGATCCGCACTGGCGTCGGGATCCGCACCGGCGCTTCGATCTGGATCTTCCCGGTGATCTTGCCGGTGTCCCGGGCCGGCGCCTCGACCTGCACCTTCCCGGTGATCTTGCCGGTGTCCCGGGCCGGCGCCTCGACCTGCACCTTGCCCGTGACCCGGCCCCGCACCGGAGAATCGAAGATCACCCGGACCTCGGCGAACCGAAGCTGCATCCCGGCCCGCAGGATGCATTTGGCGCCCGGCTTCAGCCGCTCGTCGCCGACGAAGGTGCCGTTCGTGCTGCCGAGGTCCTCGAGCAGCCAGTGCTCGCCGTTCTGATCGCCGTCGTTCGCCCGCACGAGCCGCGCGTGCACGCCCGACAGCCGCGGAAACGGCAGCGACAGCTCCAGGTCGGAGCGCCGGCCGATCCGGATCTGGGCGATCGCGTCGCCGAACTCGACCGTCCGTTCGCCGGCGGGCATCTCGTTCGGGTGGCGCGAAGCCGGCGGAATGACTTGCAATCTCAGCGGCATTCGGGGGCCGGCCATTTTACCCCAGATGCGCCGAGCCGTCGCGCCGGCAACGCCCTATCTTCGCTGGCAGCCGGGGCAGAAGAACGTCGCCCGCCCGCCGTCGACGCGGCGCTTAATGATCGTTCCGCAGCGCGAGCACGGCTCGCCGGCGCGCCCGTAGACGAGCAACGCGGCCGCGTTGTCGCCGCTCTGCCCGTCGGCGTCGACGTAGTCGCGCAGGGTCGTTCCACGACGCGCGATCCCCCCGTCCAGCGCGGCCCGGATCCCGGCCAGCAGCGCGGGTGCGCGCGATCGCGTCCGGCCCGCTCGGGCGGCCGGATGGACCCCCGCGCGGAACAGCGCCTCGGCGACGTAGATATTGCCGAGGCCGGCGACGCGGCGCTGGTCCATCAGGAACGCTTTGATCGTAGCGCGGACGCCGGTCAGCGACGCGGCCAGCGCGGGCGCGTCGAGCGCCGTCAACGGATCGGGCCCGAGCTGCGCGAGGGCCGGTGACGTGGCGAAGGGCCGGCCCGGCTGCACCCAGCCGAAGCGGCGGGCGTCGGCGAAGCGCAGCTCGTCACCGCCGTCCAGGCGAAACGCGACGTGGGTGTGCGGCGCGCGCGGCGCGGCGGCGGCCTCCACGCGCAAGCGCCCCGTCATGCCGAGGTGGATCAGCACGCCCGTGTCCGGCGAGGTGCCGACGTCGATCAGGATGAACTTGCCGACACGGCGGACGCCGGTGATCGCGCGACCGACGGCGACCGCGCGCAGGCCGGCGAGGTCGACCTTGCGGCGGAGGTGCAGGCGCTTGCCGCTCCCCCAGATCGATTCGACGCGCCGGCCGCGCAGCCGCGGCCCGAGGCCGCGCACGATGGTTTCAACTTCGGGCAGCTCGGGCATGTTCGTCCAGCGCGTCGGCGAGGCGCGCGAAGTCCGCGACGGAAAGCTGCTCCGCGCGTTTGGTGCCGGCGATCCCGCTCACCGCCAGCGCGGCGCTGACGGCTTCTTCGCCGAACTGCGCGCCCAGCGCGCCGCGCAGCATCTTGCGCCGGGTCGCGAACGCCTGCTTCACGACGGCCTCGAACAGGGCCGCATCGCGCACGGGCGCGAGCGGCGCAGCCCGCGGCACCAGGCTGACGACCGACGAGATCACCGATGGCGCGGGGTGAAAGGACCCGGGACGCACGTGGAACAAGATCTTGGCCTCGGCGTGCTGCGCGATCGCGACGGTGAGCCGGCCGTAGGTGCGGCTGCCCGGCGGGGCGACGATCCGCTGGGCCATCTCGCGCTGCACCATCACGATCGCGCGCGCGATGGCGCCGTGCGCGCCCGCCTCGACCAGCGCCAGCACGAGCGCGCTCGAGATCTGATACGGCAGGTTGCCGACGGCGATCACCGGCCGCCCGGCGGCCCGGCTGGCGGCTGCGAAATCGAACGCGAGCGCGTCGGCGCCGACGATCTCGACGCGCGCGTCGCCGCCCAGCTCGGCGGCCAGCACGCGCTGCATGTCGGGATCGCGCTCGATCGCCAGGATCCGCCGGGGCGGCGGCGCCGCCTGCGCCAGCGCCGCCGTCAACGTCCCGAGGCCGGCGCCGATCTCGACGACGACGTCGTCCGCCGACGCGCCGACCGCCGCGACGATGCGCCCCAGCGCGGCGCGGTCATGCAGGAAGTTCTGGCCCCAGGACTTCTTCGCGGCGAGCCCGTGCCGCGCGAGGACGCGCCGCGGATCGACGGTCTCGATCGCCATTAGAACCCTCTGAGGGTTCCCATCATAATGGCAGTCCCGGATCGACCGACAGGTCCAGGCCCGCCCGGGCGCCGCGCTGGAAAAGCTGGGTGCCAGCCGCCGCGATCATCGCCGCGTTGTCGGTGCAGTACTTGGGCGGCGGAATGTGCAGCGCGAAGCCGTCCTCGGCCGCCGCCGACGCGAGCGCCGCGCGCAGGCCGCGGTTCGCGGCGACGCCGCCGCAGACGATCAGGCTGCGCAGCCCCTCGCGGGCGAGCGCGCGCCGCGACTTGCGCACCAGCACATCGACGACGGCGGCCTGGAAGCTCGCGCAAAAGTCGTTCATCGCCTGTCCCTGCGGCAGCCCGCCGCGCGCCAGCAGCGTCGCCACCGCGGTCTTCAGCCCCGAGAAGCTGAAGTCGAGATCGTCGCGTCCGGGCAGCGCGCGCGGCAGCGCGACGGCGTGCGCGTCGCCGGTCGCGGCCAGCTTGTCGATCACGACGCCGCCGGGATACCCGAGGCCCAGCAGCTTGCCGACCTTGTCGAACGCCTCGCCCGAGGCGTCGTCGCGCGTCGCCCCGAGCAGGCGCGTCTGGCCCGGCCCGTCGATCCGGATGAGCGCGGTGTGCCCGCCCGACACCAGCAGGGCCAGGTGCGGATAAGTCGGCGGCGCCGCGTCGCCGTGCTCGAGGTACACGGCCGCCAGGTGACCGGCCAGATGGTTCACGGCGACCAGCGGCTTGCCGAGCGCGAACGCCAGCGCCTTCGCCGTCTCGACGCCGACCAGCAGCGCGCCCACCAGGCCCGGGCCGGCCGTGACGGCGATGGCGTCCAGGTCGCCGAAGCGCGCCCCCGCGTCGGCGACGGCGCGTTCGATGACGGGCACGATGGTCGCGACGTGCTGGCGCGAGGCGACCTCGGGCACGACGCCGCCGTAAGGCGCGTGGGTCGCGATCTGCGAGGCGACCACGTTGGCGCGCACGCGGCGCCCGTCCTCGACGACGGCGGCTGCCGTCTCGTCGCACGAGGTTTCGACGCCTAGGACGAGCATGGCCGGACGATCGCCGCGTTCGTCACAGCTTGGCGGGCAGCCGGCTGATGATCGCGCGCAGATCGGCGGCGTACGATCCCTTCGGCTCGAGCTCGAGGTAACGCTGGTAGGCGCGCCGCGCGTCGTCGACGTCGCCGTCTTCCTGCTGGACGCCGCCGATGATCACGTACGCGTCGGCGAGCTTCGGGTTCAGCTTCACGGCGCGCTCGGCGGCCGCCAGCGCCTCGTGGCGCTTGTTGCGATTGAAGAGCGCATGCGCCAGCAACGCGTGCGCCTCGGCGGAGTCGGGATTCGCGTCGCGCGCGGCGACGCACGCCGCCTCGGCATCCTTCATTCGCTTCTGCTCGAAGGCCATGCGGCAGACGTAGAGCAACGGCCGCGCCTCGCTCACACGCTCGCGCGCCAACCGCGGATCGGCCGCGCGCTCCTCGGCGTCCTCGCGCGCCGCCGTGGGAGCAACCGGCGGGGACGCCGTCTTGTGCGCGCCGAGGACCTGCGGCTGCGCGGGCGTTGGCGCGGGCGCCGGCTTGACCTCGGGGGCCGGCGACGGCGTGTCGTTCATCGGCGCGATCACGGGCGCCACCGTCGGCGCGGGCGTCGTGGATGACGCCTGACCTTCCGCTCGTCCTTCTTCGGCGCGCTTGCCTTCGAGCGACGGTCGCCGCGTGTTGATGCGAACCGCGACGAACGCCAGGATGATCACGGCGAGACTGCCACCCACCACCGCTAGCACCTTGCGGCCGCGCGAGGACATGCCCAGCTCGTCCTCCGCCACGGACTTCGAGAAGACGTCCTCACGTCCGTCGTCGACCTTGATCGTTCGGCTGGGAACCGGCTTGGACGCCTCGCGCGCCACCGCCTTCGCGCTGGCGTCTGACTTCCGCCCGGCCTCCGCCTGCGTCGCCGCGATCGGCGGCGGCTCGTCGAGCGCCCGCGCGCTGCCAGGCGGCGTCGCCGTCGACTTGCGCACGTACGCCTTGCCGGAATCCTCGCGCAGCTTCCCGATCGGCGCCTCCGCCGGAAACGGCTGCGCCTGCGACGGCCGGATCGGCGGCAGCGGCAGCGACGGCCGGGCCGGCGGCAGCGTGCGGTGAATGTGGATCTCGCCCGACGCGCTCCGGGGCTGCGTGTTGCGGGGCTCGCTCGACCAGCCGTAGGGACGTTCGACCACCGGCGCGGGCGGCGCCGGCGCGGCCGCCACCGGCGGCGCGGCCTCGGGCAGGCGAACGGCGCCGGACGCGTCCTCGACCGACTGGATGTCCGCCGTCGAGATCGCGATCGCCGGCCGCGACACCTCGCTGGCGGCGGCCATTCCCGGCTCGGTCGTCTTGGCCGTCCCCATCCCGCGCTCGGTCGCTTTCGTGCCGACCCCGGGCAGCGTGATCGGTTTCAGCTTCTTTCCGTTGCCCGTCACCGACGGAGCCGACTCCATCAGCGCCTCCAGCGGCACCTCGGGAATGCCGTCGCTCGGCATGTCGTTCAGCGGTTCGGCCGGCGCGGCCCCCTCCGCCTGCAGGCGATCGGTGAAGCGCACGCGCATGTCGTCGTCGAGCGCCTCGCGTCCGCTTTCCAGCGGTTCCATTGGCGCCGTCCGGCGCCCGTGCACGCCGACGCCCGCTTCCGGCCCTGCGCCGAACAGATCCCGCTCTTGCCGCAGCGGCGAGCGGAACGGTCCGGCGGCGTCGGACAGCCAGCCCTCCATGTCCGCGCTGACGGTCTCCTCGTCCTCGACGGGAACGCGAATGTCGTGGACGATCCGCTCGCGATAGAGCTTTCCGATCGCCGCCACCGCGTCGAGATCGGGCAGCCCGCAGTCATCGATCACCTGCAGGAACGTCCGCACGCCGTCGAACAGCCGCAGGATCCGGTTCACCTCGTCGGGGATGTCGGCGAGCCGCTCGGCGAGGAGCCGGTAGTCGACCTCGAAGATGGTCTCGAGCGCCGGCACGCCCGCCAGCAGGCGGCGCCATTCGTCCACGCGGCGCAACGCCTCCATCAGGAGATCGTGCGGCGCCATCTCGATCGTGTCTTTGCGCCGGATGCTCTTCCACTCGACCGCCAGGCTGCCCGACGACCAGCAGAACAACCGGTAGACGGCGTCGCGCCCCGACAGCCGTCCCACCTCGGCGTCGACGACACGGCCCTGGCGGAAGTAGATCTCGCCGCGCGCGCCTTCGCCGCCGATCACGATCGCGACGCCCGACTTCTGGTTGGCGGCGATGGCGCGCACCAGGTCGACGAGCGGCACGTCCTCGACGGTGCTGGCGAAGCGCGCGTTGTCGTGCGCCGACAGCTCCAGCCGCTCGCGATCGCGCCGCTGCAAGAGCGCCCGCGATCGGGCCACCACTTCTTGCACGTAGATCGGCCGCGCGACGAAATCGTCCGCGCCCACCTCCAGGCCGCGGCGCTTGCTCTCGACGCCCGGGTCCAGCATCAGCACCACCGCCGGCGCCATCGACTCGGCCTGCTTCGCGCGCTTGCAGAAATCGAAGCCGTCGGGATCGTCTGCGGCGACGATCACCAGATCCGGATGGTCGCCGAGGCGCTTGTTCGCTTCGTCGGCGTTGCCCGCCACGCGCACCGTGAAGCCGGCGTGGCGCAAGCTGAGATCGAGGATTCGCCGCGTCGCTTCGTCGCTTTCGACGACCAGGATGGTCTGCGGGCGCTGACCGTCTGTTTGCGGAGGCGGCATGGCCAAGGTCCGTGAGTATAGGCGGTTTTGTTCTATCAATTTGCTTGTTCGATTTTGCTTGCGGCGCGATCGTCGAGCTGCGGCGGCGTGATAATACGTGCGGCGCGATGTTCGCAACAGAGGCACCCGCGGGCGGACCCGGACAGGCGGCGGCGCTGGTGCGCGCGATGGCGGCGGCGTGGCGGCTGGGCTGCGACGACGGCCAGGTGGCGGCGCTGACGAGCTACGCCGAGTCGCTGTTGCGCTGGAACGCGCGCATCAACCTGACCGCTGCGCGCGGAATGGATCAGCTGGTCGCGGAGCACCTTCCGGACGCGTTCGCGCTCGCGCGCAAGCTCGAGCACCCGGCGCGGGTGATCGACATCGGCAGTGGCGGCGGCCTGCCCGCGATCCCGCTCGCGCTGTTGCGGCCCGGCCTGACGGTCGAGCTCGTCGAGCCGATCGCCAAGAAGGCGGCGTTCCTGCGCACCGCGGTGCGCGAGCTCGGTCTCGGCGCGCGGGCGTCGGTGCGGATCGCGCGCGGAGAGGTGATCGCGCGGGAGACGCCGCGCGCGTTCGACGTCGCCATCTCGCGTGCGACGCTCGCGCCCGACAAATGGCTGGCGCTGGCGGCGCGCCTTGTCCGGCCGGGCGGACGCATCTTCGCGCTGACCGCCGCGGACGCCCTGCCCGAGCATCCCGACCGCGACCTTTACTTTGACAACCGGCGCGCCCTCATCGAGGTGAGCGCGCGATGAGCCCGTTCCACGTGAAACTGTTCCACGTGGAACATCCGGGCCGGACGGGCGCCCGATGAGGGCGTTCGCGGCCGAGCTGGCGGCCGAGCTGGATGCGCTCGCCGCGATCGATCGGCGGCGGGCCTGCCCGGAGGCCGCCGGGAGCTCACGCGTCCAAATCGAGGTCGGCGGCCGATCCATGCTGTCGTTCTGCTCGAACGATTATCTCGGCCTGGGTTCCCACCCTGCCCTCCCGGCGGCAGCGGCCGAGGCGGCCGCCCGGGAGGGGTTCGGGGCCTCGGCCTCGCGCCTGGTGGCCGGCGACCTGCCAGCGCACCGAAAGCTCGAATCGACCCTGGCGGCGTACCTGGGTCGTCCCGCCGCCCTCGTCTTCCCGACCGGGTACCAGACCAACGTCGGCGTGCTGACCGCCCTGGCCGGCCGCGAGGACCTGATCGTGTCGGACGCGCTGAACCACGCCAGCCTGGTCGATGGCTGCCGGCTGTCGCGGGCGCGCGTCGAGATCTACCCCCACGCGGATGCGGCGGCCGCGCGCCGCCTGCTCGAGAGCGGCGGTCCGTTCCGCCGCCGGCTCCTGGTGACGGAATCGCTCTTCAGCATGGACGGGGATCTGGCGCCGCTGGCCGCGCTGGCCGAGGCGGCGGCCGCCACCAACAGCGTCCTGGTCGTCGATGAGGCGCACGCTTTCGGCGTCCTCGGGCCCGGGGGGCGCGGCCTCTGCGCCGCGGCCGGAATCGCCCCGGACGTGCTGATCGGGACGCTGGGTAAGGCCGTCGGCGCCGCCGGCGGCTTTGCGGCCGGTGCGACCGAGCTGCGTGACCTGCTGGTCAACCGGGCCCGTACGTTCGTCTTCACGACGGCGCTGCCGCCGCCCGTGGCCGCCGCCGCGACCGCGGCCGTGGAGCTGATCGGGGGACCCGAGGGAGATCGGCGGCGGGCGGTGCTGGCGGAGCGGATCCGGGCGCTGGCCAGTGCCCTGGTCGAGGCCGGGTTGATTGCGGCCCCGCCGGCGGGGCCGATCCTGCCGGTCGTGCTCGGGAGCGAGACCCGGGCGCTGGCGACCGCGGAGGCCCTTCGCGCGCGCGGGTTCTTCGTCCCGGCGATCCGACCGCCGACGGTACCGCGCGGGGCGTCACGGCTCCGGGTCACGCTGTCCGCCGCCCACGAGCCGGGCGACGTCAGCCGGTTCGCCGCCGCCCTCGCCGAGAGTCTGCCGTGAGCCCGCCCGGCGGGCCGAGGGGCCTGTTCGTCACGGGCACCGACACCGGCGTCGGCAAGACGCTGGTGGCCGCCGGCCTCCTGCGCCTCGCCCGCCGCGCCGGGCGGGTCCCGATCCCGTTCAAGCCGGTCGAGACCGGCTGCGACCCGGAGCCGCTCGATGCCCGCCGGCTCTGGAGGGCCGCCGCCCCGCCCGTCGCGGCCGACGACGTCTGCCTTCACGCCCTCCCGCTGCCCGCAGCGCCCGAGCTGGCGGCGGCAGCGGCCGGCGTTCGGATCGACGTCGACGCGATCGTCGACCGTGCCCGCGGCCTCGCCCGTCATGGCGACTTTCTGCTGGTCGAAGGCGCAGGCGGCTTGCTGGTTCCGTACGCCGGTGGACAGACCACCGCCGACCTCGCCGCGAGGCTGGGCCTGCCGCTGCTGGTCGTCGGGCGCGTGGCGCTCGGGACCATCAACCACGTCGCGCTGACGCTGGCGGAGGCGGCGCATCGGGGTCTCGCCGTGGCAGGCTGCGTGCTCAGCCGGACGGAGCCGGCCATCGGACCGCACGAGGCTGGCAACCTCGAGCTGATCGCGGGCGTGACCGGCCGACGGCCGCTCGGCGTCGTGGCGCACCTGCCGGCACCGAGTCACGACGACGACGACGCGGTGGCAGACGCCGTGCGCGCCGCCGTCGGGCAGGACGGCCTGCGCGCGCTCCTGCCCTGAAGCGCGGAGCGACTAGCCGGCGCGGTCGGCGGCGGCCTTCTTCGGGAAGATCACGACGCGCCGGAAGACGCCTTCGCCCTCGGACTCGGTGGTCACATCCGGGTGCTCGGCGAGCGTGACGTGGACGATGCGGCGATCGTGCGGGCTCATCGGCTCGACGGGGACCGGGCGGCCGCTCTTGATCGCCTTGTCGGCCAGGCGCCGCGCCAGATCCGCCAGCGAGTCCTCGCGACGGCCGCGATAGCCTTCGGCGTCGACGATCACACCCGGTCCGTCGCTCGGCTTCTTGCTGATGATGCGATTGATGACGTACTGCAACGCGTCCAGAGTTGCGCCCTTCTTTCCGATAATCAAACCAGACTCGGCGCCGTGCGCGTCGAGGATGATGCGGTCGCCGTCATCGAACGCGCTCACCTCAGCCTCGATGCCCATCCGCTCCAGAATTTCTCGAAGCGTCTTGGCAGCTTCTTCGCGTTTCTCGGGTGCGACCGGGGTGTTTTCCATGCCCGTCATCCGGCTAGAAAGTGAAGCTCGCGATGGGCGCCGGCAGCGGCGGCGGAATTTCCGGAACTTCAATCACCGGTGCTGGCTTGCGCGCCTTCACGCCGGCGGCTGGCTTCCGCGCCTTCGCGGCGATCGGGCGCGCGGGCTTCCGCCCCGGCTTCGCCGATCGGGCCTTGCTTCGCTTCACCTTGCCCGCCTTCCGGGCCTTCCCACCTGACTTACGTGCTGGGCGCGCCTTCGCCATGACCGCGTACGCTACTGTTGGCGGCCTTCGCCGTCAACCACGCCGCAGCGTCTTGAAATGCGCCCGCGGCGACTCTACCCTCCCCGCGCGACTCCATGATCGACCTCGCATCCAACGCCAGCGACCCGGCCGACATCGACGCGGACCTGCTCGTGCTCGCCGTCGGCGAGGCAGAGCTGGAGCGTGGCGAGCTGCTCGAGCGGATCGACGCGCGCGTGGGCGGCGTCCTGCGGCGCGCGGCCGCCGACGAACGGTTTCGCGCCAAGCTCGGGCAGACGCTGGTCGCGAACGTGCGCGACCTGCGCGCGCTGCGGATCGCGCTGGTCGGCCTCGGCGCGTCGCCTGATCCGTCCGGGCAGGCCCTGCGCATCGCGGCCGGCTGCGCGGCGCGCATCGCCGCCGGCGTCGGCGCGCCGCGGACCGTCTTCGCGTGGTCGTCCGCGGCGGTGACGGTGGAGCCGGCGCGCGCGTCTGAGATCGCCGCCGAGGGCGCGCTGCTCGGCGGCTACCGTTTCGACAAGTACCTCACCGACGAGAGCCGGCGCCGCCCCGCCGCGTCGGCGTTCATCGTGCGCCCGCCCGTTCCGGTCGGCGGCGACGACGCGGTCGCGTTCGCGCGCGCGATCTCCACGGCCCGCGCCGTCGCACGCGCGCGCGATCTCGTCAACGAACCGGCGGGCGCGATGACACCGACCGCGCTCGCCGAGATCGCGTCGGGGTGGGCGCGCGACGCCGGTCTCTCCGTCGAGGTGTTCGATCGCGCTGCCTGCGCGGCGCTGGGCATGGGTCTGTTCCTCGCCGTCGCGCAGGGCAGCACGCAGGAGCCGCGCTTCATCCACCTCGCCTGGACGCCGCCGGGCGCGCGACGGCGTGTCGTGGTCGTCGGCAAGGGAATCACCTTCGACTCCGGCGGGCTGTCGCTCAAGACCAACGAGGGCATGCTCGACATGAAGACGGACATGGCGGGCGCGGCCGCGGTGCTGGCGGCGGTCGTCGCGGCCGCGGAAGAGAAGCTGGGCGTCGAGGTCCACGCGCTCGCTGCGTGCACCGAGAACATGCCGTCCGGAAACGCGTACAAGCTCGGCGACGTCATCCGGTCGCTCGACGGCAAGACGGTCGAGATCAACAACACCGACGCCGAGGGGCGGCTGACGCTCGCGGACGCGCTCAGCTTCGGCCTGCGACTGAAACCGGATGCGATGCTGGACTTCGCGACGCTGACCGGCGCGTGCATGGTGGCGCTGGGTCCGAACACCGCCGGCGTGATGAGCAACGACGACGCACTGGCCGGCGAGCTGCTGGCCGCCGCGCAACGCGCCGGCGAGGAGATGTGGCGGCTGCCGCTGCCGCCCCGGCTGACCGAGCAGCTCAAATCGGAGATCGCAGATTTCAAGAACACGGGCGAGCGCTGGGGCGGCGCGCTGACCGCCGGCCTGTTCCTGAAGGAGTTCGTCGGCTCCGTCCCGTGGGTACACGTCGACATCGCCGGTCCGTCGAGCGCGGCCAAGGAGTACGGGCACGTCAACAAGGGGGGCACAGGCTTCGCAGCGGCGGCCATTCTCGAGTTTCTGCGACGCGCCGCAGCCTGAGCCGCGCCACGTTTCCGTCGCAACCAACCGTGGAAATAGGCGAAAATGAGGCTGAATTCCGGGCCCGGGCGCGGCCCGGATGCGTTGATTCCGGTCAACCGGCGTGATAGAGTTCGCCTGCCTTGAAAACCGAGGTCAACAAAAAGGAGTCACTTTAGTCATGGAGCCGACGTTCAGAGTGGGTGACTTGGCCGTCTATCCAGCTCACGGTGTGGCACAGATTGTCGGTATCGAGACGCGTGAGATCTCGGGCAACAAGCAGACCTTCTACATCCTCAAGATCCTCGAGAACGGGATGAAGATCATGATTCCGACGCGCAATGCGGGCGCGGTCGGTTTGCGTGAGCTGATTCGTGCCGACGAGGTGGATGAGGTGTTCGCGATCCTCAAGAGCCGCGAGGTCGCGGTCGAGGGCCAGACCTGGAACCGCCGCTACCGCGAGTACATGGAGAAGATCAAGACGGGCTCGGTCTTCGAGATCGCCGAGGTGCTGCGCGATCTGCAGCGGCTCAAGGGAGACAAGGAACTGTCCTTCGGCGAGCGCAAGATGCTGGACACGGCGCGCACGCTGCTGATCAAGGAGATCGCGGTCGCGACCAAGTCGAAGGAAGTGAAGATCGAAGAGAAGCTGGATCGCATCTTCTCTGCGTAGTCCTTCCTGACAGGAAGATTCGAACCCCGGTCGGCGGATGCCCACCGGGGTTTTTTTTGTCCTGAGTGACTTTTGCGCGCAACCGCGCGCGCCGGCCGCCGAAGCCTCCTCGTCCCGGAAAAGGACCCGCCAAAGGAGGCGATCATGTCGGCCCACAGCGAAACGGACCTGTCCCCCACCGCCCGCAAGTTCCTCGAAGAGAACACGATGCGCGACATCTTCGGGATCCCCGAGGAAGCGCTGGACGCCGTGATGGCGACCGCCTACCAGCTGTACCAGGCCGGCCGCTATCCCGAGGTGGAGGTCCTGTGCCGCGGCCTGATCGCGGCCGATCACAAGTACTGGTGGTCGTACTCGCTGTACGCGGCGACGCTGCGGCGGCTCGGCCGGCTGCGCGAGGCGGTCGAGCAACTGGAGCGCGGGCTCGTCTACGAACCCAACGAGCCGAAGCTGCTGCTGATGCGCAGCGAGCTGCGCGCGGAGATCGCGAGTCAGGAACGCGGCGAACCGTCGACCGGCGGCGCCGTCAGCGAAACCAACAACAACGATTCACACGCGGCCGCGTAAAGGAGCTCGTCATGGGACTGCTGGACAGCATTGGAAGTGGGCTGGGTTCGATCACAAAGGCGCTCGACGTCGGGAACGTCGTCAAGGGTGTCGTCGACAAGGTGCTGCCAAACCAGCTGCACTTCGTCGGCGACGTCGCCGGCGCCGTCGTCGATTACGAGACCGGGAACTACATCGGCGCCGCGAAGCTCGGCATGGAGGCGATGAAGGATCTCCCGCAGGCGGCGAAGGGGACGCCGCAGCAGCCGCAGACCGCGGTGGCCAAGAGCGCCGCTGCGGTGAACAGCAGCAAGCCGACGCTCGAACCGCCGCCACCCCCGCTGGCGCGCGACCCGAAGTCATTCGACGTGAGCGACCTGCTGGCGGCGGTGAAGGCGCTGACGGCGGCGCTGACCGGTCAGGGCGCCAAGGCGACTGCCGACACCGCGGCCAAATCGGGCAGTGCGACGGCGACGACCGCGACGTCCACGCCGGCTGGCGCTCCGCCGCCAGCGGGCGCTCCCCCCGCGGCGGATCAACCGACCAGCTCCGTGGCGAGGTCCGGCGTGGGTCACTTCAAACAGACGCCGGCCGGCGAGACGCCGGCGACCGGCGCGACGACGCCTGCAACCGCACACGTATCGTCGTTTGTCCGCGAGCTGGTCCAAGAGCTCCGGGCGCCCCAGCCGCAGCCTCAGCCCGCCTGGGTGGGCCGTCCGATGACATCGGCGCCCGCCACCTCGAATCACACGGCGACGGGCACGACGTCGGCCACGGCGAGCCCTGCTTCCCCAGCGAGCGCTCCTGCCTCGGCGTCATCCTCGGCGGCCGCGCCGTCGACCGCGGCGGCCGACAAGCCGGCGACGGGATCCTCCAACACGGCGACCGGGACCGACAAGAAATCCGCGGCCAGCGCCTCGACGCCCGCGGCCGCATCGTCGGGCAGCGACAAGGGGCAGACCATCTCGTCGCTGTCGCAGATGAAGGGGATGAGCGACGCGGCGTTCATGGACGCGGTCAGCAGCGGCCGCATCTCGCCCGATGTCGCCAAGGATCCGGCCGCCATGATGGCCATTCAACAGCGGATGAACGACATCACGCAGATGAACAACCTGATGACGGCGATGATGCGCGCCATCCACGACATGCAGATGGCCGTCATCCAGAACATCCGCATCTGACG
>Ga0066903_100001441_pt1 | contig 17349 bp, 18 predicted proteins | sample PanSoiMetaGPlot1_FD_67491 | JGI IMG/M metagenome (GOLD analysis project Ga0066903, IMG submission 67491) | Tropical forest soil microbial communities from Panama analyzed to predict greenhouse gas emissions - Panama Soil - Plot 1 (version 2) | ecosystem: Environmental > Terrestrial > Soil >... | reverse complement strand
CTGGTGGTCACGGTACTCGGCTCGATCGGCACGTTCGCGCTGTTCGCGAAGTTTCGCTCGCGCATCACCTATTGGATCTAGGCGATGGCATTCATCCGCTTGCACAACCTGTCCGTCGAGTTCCCGATTTATCATGGCGGCAGCCAGTCGCTGAAGAAGATGCTGGTCGCGGCAACGACCCAGGGCAACCTGGCGCGCGATGCGATGGACCGCATCAATGTGCGCGCACTGAACGACGTGAGCCTCGACATTGAGGACGGCGACCGGCTCGGTCTGATCGGATCCAACGGCGCCGGCAAGACGACGCTGCTGCGCATCCTCGCGGGGATCTATCATCCCACGCGCGGAGAGCTCTATTCGTCCGGCCGGATATCGGCGCTGCTCGACGTCGCCGTCGGCCTCGACCCAGAAGCGACCGGGCGGGAGAACATCATCCTGCGCGGCATGTACATGGATATCCACCCGCGTGAGATGCGCTCGCACGTCGACGAAATTGCGGAATTCACCGGGCTCGGCCCCTACCTCGACATGCCCACACGCACCTACTCGTCCGGCATGATGGTGCGGTTGGGCTTCGCCGTCTCGACCTGCATTCCCCCGGACATCCTGCTAATGGACGAATGGGTCTCGGCGGGCGATGCCAGCTTTCTCGAGAAGGCACAGCGGCGTATGGAGCAGTTCGTCGGCGACTCGAGCGTCCTGGTGCTAGCGTCCCATTCGACCGAGCTGCTGCGCAAGTGGTGCAATCGCGGCGTCCTGCTTCAGCAGGGACGGATCGCGGCGCAGGGAGATATCGAAGAGGTCCTCGAGGCTTATGCCCGTAGCCTGGCTGCGCACATACAAGCTTAAGCGCCGCCATGAACTCAAATCGAGCCATCCCGCTGGCAGGCGTGGTCGTCCCCACTGACAATGCGTCGACCGCGAGCGAGCGACATGGTTGCAACATGGCAGGCGGCGGGATGGCGCGCATGAGCACCGTTGCAGTCGTTCTCTGCAATTACAACCACGCGAGATATCTGCCCGACTCGCTCGGCCACATCTATGCCCAGACCAAGCCCGCCGATCAGGTTCTGGTGATCGACGACGGATCGACCGACGACAGCTGGGAGATCATCCAGACGTTCGCACGCGACCACGCCAGCCTGCAGGCGCACGCTAACCCGCGCAACCTGGGGCTTGAGGCGTCGATCGCCAAGGCGCTGCCGTTGGTCCGTTGCGACTATCTGGTCTGGGTGGCGGCCGACGACCGGCTGCTGCCGCCCTTCCTCGAACGCAACATGGCGATCCTGGCCCGTCACCCGGCCGCGGCCTTGAGTTTTTCCGAGGTCGTAGTGCTCAAGGGCGACACCGAAGAGGTCGATCGCTTCGCCACCAACCCGGCCGCTCCCCGTATCTTCGACCTCAGCGGCCTCCCCTCCTACCTGTCGCCCGACCAACTGCGAACGCAGATGAAGCGCGCCTATCTGCCGATTGCGTCGAACACAGCGGTGATACGCACCGACGGGCTCCGGGAATTCGGCGGTTTTCCGGCGGCGCTGCGCTGGTTTGCCGACTCCTTCGTCTGCACCGCATTGGCCATGCGGCACGGCGCCTGCGTGATCGCGGAGCCGCTTGCGCTCATCCGCTCGCGTCCCGGAAGCTACTCGCAGAAAATGCGTGACGTCGCGCAACAGCGCCAAGTCCTGGAGGCGATACTGGAACTGTTGGCGCGACCGCAACTGCGCGACATTCGCGACTTCATGCGGGACTGTCCGTCGAACCTCACGGTCTACGACCCGCTGATTCTCAAGCTTCTGGCCAAGCGACCGCGCGATCGCGACTTGTTCTCCGCCTATGCGCTCTGGAAGATGTTTGAATTTTCGCAGCAAACAAGGGTCGCCACCCGTCGCTTCGCGGGCCAGGCAAAAAACGCCCTGCGCAAGGGACTGGATGCGGCTCGGAGGCGCTGAAATCGACCAGAGCTTGGCCGCACAACGTGCCCAATTCGAGCAGAAGACCCGATTAGCGGCGACGGATCATGACAGAGCCCCGCCGCGAACCCGGAGGAAAGTCGCAAGAGTCTCGAGCGCCGCCTCGATATCCGCTCGATGGCGGGTTCCAACCATGATTTGCGAGCTCTGCGAATTCTCGCCGGGCACCTGCGGCCGCAGCGCGGGGTCGTCTTCGAGCGGAACGTAGACACCCCGGAGGCCGGCGGAATGGGCGGCTAGTCCCAATAGATCGAGGACGCCGATATAGCCATCGACGATTTGAGCGAGACAGATCGTATCCTGCAAGGTCAGTCCCTGATGGCGTGGAAAGCGCAGGTATTCCGGCCATTGCCGCCATTGCGACGGCGCAAGACAGTTGAGCACCACGAAGGCGGCGTGCGGATGCCGTGCGTGGAGCCTGTCGATCAGCCCCAGCCAGAGTTCAAGTTCCTCCGGCTCGACGGTGCCGTCTTCGCGCTCCAGTAATCCGACCGCGATGATGAGCCGGCCGGGCAGCGCCAGCTTCAAGAGGTCGTTGGCGTACCTGCGCCCGTGCTGGAGCAGCCGGACGCCGCCTCGGGTTCCATGAACCGCGACGAGTCGCGTGATGTCGCGCGGCATTGCTGCGAGATCGCCCATCTGTTCGGTCGTGCCCCGGCAGGCCAATGCACCTTTGGACATGACAGCCGATGCAGCGCGTACGGCAGCTTGCTCGTCCCAGAAGACCGATAGACTGCGAACGCGCTCGAGCATGAGGGCGGCGGAAAAGAGATCGAACAGCCGCGCGTGGCTCTCCGATCGGCCATCGAGCGCGAGCATGATGTCCACCTGGGAATTGTCACCGTCGGGTACAAGCGGCGGCAGAACATGATTTTGCCAGATCAGCAGGTTCCTCAGCGCGGCCTGGCCGATCGATCCATTCAGGCGCAACACGAGTTTAAGGTCGTCGGAGGACGCGCTCTCGCGGGTCTTCGCATACACCGAAAGCCGCAGCACCAGAAAGCGGCAGACCGGCCCGACGAGCGGATTGGCGATCGCAGTTCCGTGCAGAAACTCGCGCATTTGCGGCGAGGAAACGAGCGCGTCGGCGAGCGCGTCGTCTTGTGCAGGAGCATCGCCTTCTGCCGCGCTTTTACTCGGCAGCGCGAGCCAGAGAATCGCAACCCCGAAGCCGACGACTTGGGCAATGCGGCGGACCATCCAATTGGAATGCCGCAGCCAGGGCTCCGCAAGCCGGTAAGGACGAAGCAGGAGCGAGCGGATCATGCAGCATCGGTCCCGGGCGAACGAGAAACGCCGCCTCGCCCAAATGTCGGTGCTGCCGCGCCTGCCGTCGTGACGACATCTTTTCCGATTTCGGGATAGAGCTCTTCGAACAGCGTCAGCAATTCTTCGGCGGTCTCCGGCCGCCACGTCAGGACCTGATTCGGCTTGGCAAAGGGATAACGGCGGTCGTCGACCTGAATCTCCGCGTGACGCGCGAAGCTGTGCTCGACATTGAGGATGGCATACGCCACGTCCGTGAAAGTCACGAAGGTGGCAAAGCCGCTCGACGTTCCCATGAACAAGTTGGCAGTCTTCAGCAGCGCGAGCTCGTGCGCGAGCCGCATGCCCCAGGTGCGTGGAATGAATACATTTCGGCGATAGAGCAGGCGGTGCTCCCATTCCTGGAATCCGCCGACCATCACGAACAGCACCTCCGGTCGCCGCTCCCCGACGGCGTCGATGAAAGTATGCCAGACCGCCAGCGGCGCATCGCGGTAGGTCACGGTGGGATTCTCGGTCAAGGAGCTCTGACGGGGATTGATGATGACGAGAGGGCGACCGTCCAGCTCGCTCTCATGAAAACTTCGCGCCCATGTCTCGTATCCGGGCGGAGCGACGAGCGCCGGAACGTGACCGAAGCGCGCATGAAAGGCGTTGATACGGCGATGATCGATGGGGAAATCCTGCCGCATCTTGAGGTGCGTCTTCAGATCGGGCCACATCGGCTTGTTGTCGCGATGATGCGACGCAATCATGAAGTTGAAGGTTTCCGGATCGCGAATGAGCTGCAAGGATCGCAGGAACGGGTTGCAGGCGAAAACCGGCATGACGTTGTCGAGATAAGCAATGTAGTTCGTGCGCGTGATGAAGGTCTGATAGCGCGCCGAGGGCCGCACCGGATTGACCATGACGATGATGTCGATCTCGCGCAGCCCCTGCTCGGTCGCCATGATCGCCAGGTTGACCTGGTTCGTGAGCAGATCTCCGAGCGCATAATGCTGATAGGAGAAATCGAAGATTCCCATGAGCGTCGCGGACTTTCCGGCGGCGGGCTCGGCCTCTGCATCGATACTCATCGGCTGCGATGTCATGCGGCGGCAATCTCGATGACTTCCCGACTTCTTTTTCGAAGCTACACGTAGTCGTCCAGATGCGCGACGATATTTCGAATATGCGATGCGGTCACCTGGCCGCCATCCGCGAATTTTTGCTCCAAGAGCGCGGGCGACACGAGGTAGCGACGGGATCCCCCATCCCGGGTGCTCCGTTTGACGGTCATTCCGTCCAATGATCGGCTTAACGACACATCGAGCCTCGCACGAAACCGCAGCTCGCGAAACAGACCGACGATGCGACGAAGGCGCCGGAGAATGTCCTTCAGCCCGCCCGTTTGCCGGGCGTCGGGCGACGCGAACGCGTTCCAAATCCCGTCGATCGTCTGTCGCGGAGTGACGTCGGGCAACAGCGATTGCTGGATGAGATAGGCCATCACGGCGGGCGACAGCATCGGAGCAAGATACTTGAGGTGCACGAGGTCGAACACCTGCTCGATTTGTTCTGGCCGGTAGCTCGCCCGGAAACGCGCATCCGCCGCGAGATGCTCGAGGGTCACGGCGCGATAGTCCGCGTACTCGCGCAGCAGGGCGGCCGGCTCGGTGGCGAGAAACTGGTGCGGATGCCAGCCTTCGGTGGCGATCGAGGGATTGCTGTTGCGCGCCATGTAATAGCGCGGCGCGCGGTACGACCCGCCCGCGACCAGGGCCAGCGAGGATGTCAGCAGCTCCTTTGCCCAAAGCGATTTGACGCGGTCGAGCGGCGGCTGGATGGCTTTCATCGTCTCGGTGCGATGGACGCCGTAGTAGATCGCCTGGTAGTCGCTCATCTGCGCAACGATGCGTCTCAGTGCATCCTCCGACACGATCGAAGGTGCCGAATAGTCCGTGTGCCAGAGGTCGAAATCCACGCCGGGCTTGAAATTGACGTAATAGCCGTGGGCAACGACCAAACGCCGATCGGCATCGAGAATATCCAGAAGCCCGGCCAGTTCATCGGTGAACAGGACGTCGTCGTCGGCACAGATGGAGCAGTAGATCGATTCGACCGAGGAGACCCCGAGTCCGATTTTCGTGTGAATCGAGGTCGCAGGGTCGTGGACCTCGTGCACGATATCGAGCACTTCCCGCCCGACCGTCTCGCGGTTTTGCATCAAAGCATCGCCCGAACTCGAATCGAGTATCCGGATCGGATATTGGAAGCGCCGTGAGGCCAGATAGCCGAGCAAGCTCCGCAGATGAGCGGGCCGGTTGAAAGTCGGAATGAGCAACGTATAGCGCGCGCGGGGAGACACAATCTTCGCCTTGTCGCCGACAGAGAGGGCACTTGCGCTAGACACGAGTCGACGGATGCCGCGCTGGGTTCCACCTGAACCGGGCCGGCAGGCGCGCCTGGGCGTTCCCGCCCCGCACAATGATTTCACGCATAGTTGTCTATTACCTGCATTCAACGCCGCCCGTGGTGCCAGCACGGCATTCGAAGTCACCATTCTCTCTATCGACAAAGAAGCCCCGAATCCAGGACTCATTCGCATCGAGCGCGACCCGGGGGCATCAGTCGCCGTCCGGGTCTTGGAGGCTACAGCCAATGCCGACGACTGAAAGCACCTGTTAGCCGACGCTGGATCCAACCGATCTTGAGCGGACATTTTACCGATGGTATGGAAACCGTTGGTGCACCGGAGCGCGCGGCGTCCGCGGCTCTCGCCGCCAATGTCTCGTTCGCCGCTGCCAACGCGGGGATAGGAAAATGCGTCGACTATGGCTGGCGTGGTCGACGTAGGCGCAGCTACTCATCGACCAGTAAAAAAATCCGGGTGCTTGTGTGAGTTGGATTGCTGACTTTAATTGGTTACGGGTCGCCAAAGGCCGATTCCGAGATCGCGCCATCTGCAAAGCAGCAGGCCAAGGCGACCTAGATGCCGTTCGTCGGCTTCACCGGAGCGGAGCTGATTTGCGGACGCGAAACGACGAGCCGCTTTGTCGCGCGTGTGAAGCCGGTCACCTCGACATTGTTCGATATCTACACCAAAATGGTAGCCAGCTGAGCGCGCGCGATCACCAACCCCTCTGCCGAGCCTGCCAGAACGGTCACCTCGACGTTGTCCGCTATCTTCACGAGAACGGAGCGGCTACGCAATTGTTGACCGCCGAGGCACGGCGCTTGATCGAGGAGATGTGGCAGGAGCTGCGCGCAGCGTCTGCCGTGTACCAGCCGTCCGCATTCTGGGACGAAATGAGCAAGATCAACGAGCGGGTCTTGGGCTGGGCCGGTGAACCGAATTTTAAACGTACCCTCAACCAGAACTATTTCAACTTCATCCCGACTGCTTCCGCTGACGCGCGGATGGTGCGAATGCGCCGGTTGACGCGTCATTTGCCTTCGTGCGCGCTCGCGGCATACGCGATCGAAGATCCCGATTGCGATCCAAGCTTGTGGATGTCGTGCTATCCGGACTACTACATTTTCAAAAAACCCGATCGGGTTACGAAACGCGAGCTTTACCGCGAATACCTTGCGCTTATGTACCGGTATGCCATGCACCGCGACGGCTCGGGCCTGCTCGCGAAGCTCGAAGAACCGGAGCTGGGCAATCCCATCCACGTCTATCGGAACGGCAAACTGGTCTCGCAAGACACCGTCAATTCGGTTCGTGAGCGGAATTCGATCGTTAGTGCGCTGCAGGCAAAGAGCAACATGCGATTCGCACTGGCTGAACTCGGTGCAGGTTATGGGCGTCTCGGCTATTTGATGCTGAAAACGACGAATTGTCGCTATTTCGTGTTTGATATCCCACCCGCCTTGTATGTTTCGCAATGGTATCTCTCGACATTGTTCCCCGAGCGGCGAGTGTTTCGATTTCGCCGGTTTGAAAAATTGGAGGAGATCAAACACGAACTGTCCGCTGCCGACATCGGCTTCTTCACCTCAAATCAGCTAGCGAAATTTCCGTCGGAATATTTCGACCTGTTCGCGACCATCAGCTCCCTCCACGAGATGCGGCAAGATCAGATCAAACACTACATGGCCCTAATGGGACGGACGACCAGGTCCCTGCTCTATCTGAAGCAGCAGAAGGACTACGTGAATCCCGTCGACAATCTCGTCATCGGCAAGGACGACTATCCCGTCCCCGACGGATGGGTGGCGGCCGAGGAACGATTCGACATGATCAATCCGGGGTTTTTCGAGCGGATCTACCGGCGGCGGCTTACCGGCGCGTAGGCGGCGCGCAGCTGCCAGACGAGCACGGCGACGACGCCAAAAGCCAGGGGTGCAGCCGCGTCAGTGGTTCTCGGGCGTCGTAAATCTGCTGATGCTCGCCGGCCCGCTGTACATGTTGCAGGTTATGACCGCGTCCTGAACAGTCGGAGCGCGCCGACCCTGGTCGCCCTCTCGCTGCTGTCGGTCGGCGCTTACGCGGTCCAGGGAGCGCTCGACCTGATGCGTTCGCGCGTGGTCGTGCGGTCGGCGACGCTGCTCGATTAACGGCTTGCGCTTGCCGTTCATGGGGCAGTGATCCGCCTCGCCATTGCACTTCCGCAGCGGGGCGAAGCGCCCCAGCCGGTCCGCGACCTCGAAATCCGTGCCTTTCTGACCGGTGCGGGCCCCCTGCTTTTCACGATGACGCTGCCGACCGAGCGATACGCAGTTCAAGCCAGAATAGCCAATCCGAGTCATTGGATAATCTTTAATGATTTCAACTGGTTATCCAAACGCTCCCGACGCAGCCGCGCCTGGCCCGCGCTGCAATACGGGTCGAGTCGGTCTGAAGTCAACGCCGACGCGCGTCACGATCGTGCTCGTTGCCTTTACAATCGGGATGAGCGTCTCCATAGTTTCCATTTCAACGAGCGCATGCCTTGCCATGAATGATCTTCGAGAGCTCGAGGCTCAAGCCGCTCGCCAAGCGTTCAACCCAGACCACACCGCTGTACACCAAGACGATCCGTTTCTCGACTATCTTCGTATCGAGTTTTGCCCGTGCTGCGGCACACCGGCGGCAGAGGCCGAACCGCGCATCGCCTCCTCGCCACCGGCGGAGACATTATGCGCCGAGCAGCACACGAGTTTTCTGTCCGGCTACACACGCGCGCGGGTTTTCTTCACCTATTTCGAATGCCCGAGCTGCAGCGCCATGTTCTGCCCGACGTATTACCGGCAAAGCCAACTCGATGGGCTTTACGGCCGTCAGGCCGAGAACATGTTCTACCTGCCGCTCGAGTCGCGCAAACGCACGCAGGAGGACTACATCGATCTTCTGCGCCGGCACAGCCGTATGGCGGGGAATTTCCTGGAGATTGGTCCGGACATTGGCCTATTTGCTTCGTCGTTCGGGCGGCTGGGCGCATTCGATCAGTTCTGGCTGTACGAGCCGAACCGAGACGTGCACGAGCCCCTGGCCGGGAATTTCCGCGGAATGCGCCACACCATCAGCACCAGCATTTTTCGCGCCGCCGACGTGCCGGCGCAGAGCGTGTCGACCGCCGTAATGATCCACGTGCTCGATCATCTGCTGGAGCCGGCGCAGTTCCTCCGCGAGATCGCAAGCAGCATGGAACCGGACGGGGTCGTTTTCATCGTAACGCATGACTGCGCATCCTTGCTGGCGCGCGTGCTGCAAGGACGTTGGCCTCCCTATACGCTGCAACACCCTCAACTTTTTTCGAAGCGCTCCATTGCGACGCTGCTGCAGGCATGCGGGTTCGAGGTGGTCGAGATCGTCAAGACCACCAACTATTTCCCCCTGCCCTATCTGATCCGCGCCGCTTTGACGGTTTGCGGGCTGCCTGCCAGCTTCATTCCGGCGGGCGCGGCGCCGTTGGTGGCGATCAAGCTGGGCAATATCGCCACCGTTGCGCGCAAGCCCAGATAAGGGGCCCGCATGTTCGGACCGACCAACCCTGGCCGGGCCGCAGTCCGGTCTCAGGTCACCAGCACTTCCGGCACGGGGATGATGAACTTGCCGCCGCGTCGGCGGAACTCGGTCTGTTGCGCGAGAATCTCGGCGGCAAAGTTCCAGGTCAGCAGCAGGACATAATCCGGCCGGCGTTCGAGCAGCGCCTCCGGCGGCAGGATCGGAAGGCGATTGCCGGGCGTAAAACGGCCTTGCTTGAGGTGGCTGCGATCGACCACGAACTCGATCAGGCCTCGGTCGATCCCGAAGGCATTCATCAGCGTGCTGCCTTTGGCCGATGCACCATAGGCGGCGATGCGGTGCCCTTTCGCTCGCAATTGGTGCAGCAAGGCGAGCAATTGCTGCTTGAGGCGCGCGACCCGATCGCCGAAGCCACGATAATGGTCGAAGCTCAGGAGGCCCTCGGATTTCTCCTTCGCCAGGAGTGCGCCGACCGCCGTCGAGGCCGGGCAGCCGGCATGCGTCATGAACAGCCGCAGCGACCCGCCGTGGATCGGTACCAGCTCGACGTCGTTGATCATCAGGCCGTGCCGCCGGCAAAGCGCCTCGACCGCGCTCAGCGAGTAGTAGCTGAAGTGCTCATGGTAGATGGTATCGAATTCAAGCTTGGCGATGAGATCGTGCACATAGGGCGCCTCCACGACGGCGACGCCGCCGGGCTTGAGCACCTGCTTCACTCCCCCGACGAACCCATTTGGATCGGGAACGTGGGCGAAGACGTTGTGGGCGTGGATGACATCAGCGAGCTTTCCCTCCGCCGCGAGCCGCCGCGCCAGCCCCTCATCGAAGAACTCGACTAGCGTCGGCATCCCTTTGGTCGCGATTGCGAGCTCGGCGATGTTGGCCGCCGGCTCGATGCCGAGCACCGGAATGCCACGCTGCTTATAGAACTGCAGCAGGTACCCGTCGTTGCTCGCCACCTCGATGACCAAGCTCGCCGGCCCCAGGCCGCGGGGGGCGATGAGCTTCTCGACCAGCATGCGCGCATGCTCGACCATGGTGTCGGAGAACGATGAGGCGTAGGCGTAGTCGCGAAACAGCCGCTCGGGGGGCACGGTCTCACCGATCTGCACCAGCGCGCATTGCGGACAGAAGTAAAGCTCGAGTGGAAACCGATCCTCGGGCTCCCGCAGTTGTTGCGCGGTGAGCAGGGCATTGGCGAGCGGCACGCGACCGAGGTCGAGCACCGACATGAGGCCGGCATGGCCGCAGGACCGACAGGAGGGCCGATCTTCGGACCGCGATCGCTCCGCGCCCACCGCGCTTACCACCGCTTCCAGGGAGGCGCTTCGGCGTGCCACAGCCGCTCAAGCCCCTGCTTGTCGCGCAGCGTGTCCATGCACTGCCAGAAACCCTCGTGCCGGTAGGCGGCGAGCTGTCTGTCGCGCGTCAGGCGCTCCAGCAGGTCGACCTCGAGCACGTCGTCGTCCTTGCTCAGATAGTCGAGCACGCCGGGCTCCATCACCATGAAGCCGCCGTTGATCCAGGCGACTTCGTTCGCACGTTTTTCCGCGAAGTCGACGACCTTGTCGCCGTCAAAAACGATATTGCCGAAGCGAGCGAGCGCCGGCACCGCGGTCACGGTCGCAAGCATTCCGTGGCTGCGGTGAAATGCCAGAAGGCGATCGAGCGGCACATCGGAAACGCCGTCGCCATAGGTGAGCATGAACGTCGCGTTCCCGATGAGCGGCGCCAGGCGACGCACGCGGCCGCCGGTAAGCGTATCGAGGCCGGTGTCGATGAGATGGATCTTCCAGGTCTCCTCATGCCGACGGCGCCGCTCCACGGTGCCGGCGCCGAGATCGATGGTGAGGTCGCTCGCCATGTCGGCGAACTGCAGAAAGAAGTTCTTCACCACCTCGGCCTTGTAGCCGAGCGCCACCGCGAACTCCTCGAGCCCGTAGGAGGCGTAGAACTTCATGATGTGCCAGAGAATTGGGTGCTGGCCGATCAGCACCATGGGCTTGGGAATGGTGACCGTCTCCTCGGCCAGCCTGGTGCCGAGGCCGCCGGCGAGGATGACGACCTTCATGCCGTCCCCCGCAACGCAATCCGCTCGCCCGCGGCCCGATACAGGCGCTCGGAGTACGCGTCGATCTGCCGGCGCGTCACGGCGCCGATGTCGTCTCCGTTCCAGAACGCCTGGTACCAATCCGCCGTCCAGGTCACCGCCTCGTCGAACGAGAGCAACGGCCGCCAGCCCAGAAGCGAGCGGGCACGCGTGGCGTCGAGCGTGAGCTGCGACGCCTCGTGCGGATGCTCGGCGGTGTCGAGACGCCACCCCGGACGCCCGTCCCAGCGGACGGTAAATGCCTGAACCAGATCCGAGACCGAACGAAAGCTCGACGCGTCGGGCGCGAAATTGAGCGCCGTCGGCGCGCGTTCGGGATCCGTCACCATGGCCTGGGCCAGCATCAGGTAGCCCGCTAGCGGATCGAGCACGTGTTGCCAAGGGCGCACGGCCTGCGGGTAGCGCAGCGCGACCGGCTTTCCCACCTCGACCGCCTTGACGATATCGTGCACGATCCGGAACGGCGACCAATCCCCGCCACCGATGACGTTGCCCGCTCGCGCCGTCGCAACGCGGCAGGCATCGCCGAAAAAACATCTGCGAAAGGAATCGGTGACAAGCTCGGCACAGGCCTTGGAGTTGCTGTAAGGATCGTAGCCGCCGAGGCGGTCGTCCTCGGTGAAGGGCCGGCTCGTGCCGTCGTTCTCGTAGACTTTGTCGCTCGTCACCACGATGACGGCGCGCACGCTGGGCACCGCGCGCACCGTCTGCAGCAGGTTCGCGGTTCCCATCACGTTGGTGGCGTACGTTCCGAGCGGGTCGCCGTAGGACGGGCGCACCAGCGCCTGGGCCGCCATGTGGATGACGATGTCGGGCGCGCAGTCCGCGAGCGCATGCGCGATGAGTTCCGGGTCGACGATGTCTCCGAAGGTATTGGTACATTTGCCGCGGGCGCAGAGATCGAACAGGCTCGGATCGGTGTAGGGTGGAAGCGAAAGCCCGCTGACGCGCGCCCCAAGCCCGGCAAGCCACAGCACCAGCCAGGCGCCCTTGAAGCCGGTATGGCCGGTGACGAAGACCGGCCGCTCGCGCCAGAAGCTCGCGTCGAAGGCGAACATCAAAATGGCCCGGTGAACGACTTGTCCGGCACGTCCAAGCTCTTGTCCGCAGGCTCGATGCCGCCCCAACCATCCTCGTGGGGGAGCCCGAGCGTACGGCGCGCCGCTGCCACGATATGGGCAGGGGTGGGATAGTAATAGTTCGACAGCGCCCGTGTCGTCGGGGTCGGGATGTCGGGCAAGGTCACGCGGATCGGCGCCGCCTTGAGTGCGCCAAAGGCCTGCTCGGTCACGCGCGCGACGATCTCTCCCGCGAAGCCGCCGGTCAGCGTCCCCTGGTCGACCACCACCAGTCGGCCGGTCTTGCGCACCGAAGCCAAGATCGCAGTGTCGTCACGGGGAACGAGCGTGCGCAAATCGATGACTTCCGGCTTGATGCCCTGCCGCTCGAGCTCGCGAGCGGCCTTGATCGCATCGATCGTCGCATAGGAGGCGGCGACGATCGTCACGTCGTCCCCTTCGGTGACCATGCGCGGTTGACCGAGCGGCACAGTGTAATGGCCCTCGGGAACCGGCCCATGGATATTGTGCAGCCAGCGGTGCTCGAAGAAGATCACCGGATTGTCGTCCTCGATGCTGGCGATGAGCAGTCCCTTGGCGTCGTGCGGCGTCGAGGGCATGACAACCTTCAGCCCCGGAATGTGCGCGAACCAGGCATGCAGGCTCTGTGAGTGCTGGGGTCCCTGACCCCAGCCGCGGCCGATGAGCATGCGCAGCGTCAGCGGTACCTTGGATCGGCCGCCGAACATGTAGTGCCACTTGGCGGCTTGGTTGCAGATCTGATCCATCGCCGTCATGGCAAATTCCAAGCGCATATGCGTCATGATCGGCCGCATGCCGACGAGGCACGAGCCGAGCGCGACACCGGTCATGGCGTTCTCAGCCACCGGCATGTCGAACACGCGCTTCTTGCCGTGCTTCTCCTGCAGGCCCCGGGTCGTTCCGAACACCCCGATCGGATCGGGCACGCCCAGGCCCATCAGATAGGTGTTGCGGTCGCGCTCGAGACAGATGTCGATCGCCTCGTGAATTGCCTCGGCGAATTTGAGCTGGCGGTTGATCATGAACGCGACCGATTAGGCGAACATGTGCCGGCTGAGTTCCGTGCGCTCAGGAAACGGGCTCTTCTGCGCGAAGGCGACCGCGTCGTCGATCTCCGCGGCGATCTCAGCATCCATGGCGGCGTGCGCCGCCTCGTCGATCAGGCCGTCATCCTCGAGCAGCTTGCGATGCAGGCTGATGGGGCAGCGCTCGACCCAGGAATCGAACTCCTCCTGCGAACGATACCCGAGATGGACGTCGCCGAGGGGGCCGCAATGCTCGAGCCAGCGATAGGTGATGAATTCGAGCAGCGCCGGACCGCCGCTGTCGCGCATATGGGCGATGGTGTCGGCGGCGGCCGCGTCGACCGTCTCCACCAGCTGGCCGTCGTGCCGCGAAGCGGGGATGCCGTGCCCACGCACGAGCTCCGCGATGGTGCGGTTCGCCGGCTGACGCACGTCGAGCGGAGTGTTCACCGAATACAGATTGTTCTCGCAAATGAACAGGACGGGGAGCCCATGCACCGCCGCGAAGTTTACGCTCTCGTGGAACACGCCGGTCTCGGTCGCCGCATCGCCGAAGAAAATCACCGTGATCGCGCTGCGATCCTGCAGCATGGCGCCGAACGACGCTCCGACACCGATCGGTATGGTACTGCCTACGATCGGAACGCAGCCCAGGAAATTGACGGAGAGGTCGATGAGATGCATCGAGCCGCCCTTGCCCGAGGCGCAGCCGTCGACCTTGCCGTACAGCTCGGCGAACATCGCGCGCAGCTCGCCGCCCTTGCCGATGTAATGCGCGTGGGAACGATGCGCGCTGATGACATAGTCTTCCCGCCGCAGGTTCCGGCATATTCCTGCGGCCACCGCCTCCTGTCCGATGCTGAAATGGGTCGGACAACGCATGTCCCCTTGCGGGTAAAGCGCCTGGATGCGCTCCTCCACGCGCCGGATTTTCAGCATCGCGCGATAGAGGGAGATGCGGGCGTCGCGCGGCGCAGGCGACGGTTGCGCCCGCTCGCGTCGGCCAGCCGGCGACAGGGACCGAGGTGAGATGATCGTCATTCGCTCAACATCCGCTATCTTTTGCACGTCTCGAAGCAGTCAGGCCTAAAACCTCGGCACCATCGAGAATTCGCGACGCCACCAGAACGCAAGCCACGCTAGCGCGCATGCCCCGCGACCGGGTTGGATGACGCAATCCGCCCGCGCGCATGGTGCATCCACAGGGCGAAAGCGTCGTACGGGACCACGCGCGGCATTGCAAGCAGCCTTTCGGCCTCGAAAGCGCCGAGATCCGCGCCCTCGCCAAGCACGAGCCCCTCCAGGCCGGCTTGCGGCAGCGTCACCGCGTAGTAGGTCCGCAGCCGGATGCCGTCGCCGGCAAAGCCGAAATCAAAGGTGAATTCGGTGAAACGCGTCGCCTCCGCCGGAGTCACCGTCACCATGAGTTCCTCCCGCAGCTCCCGCAGGAGCGCGGCCGCCGGCGCCTCGCCGGGATCAACCGCGCCGCCGAAGCAGCCCCAATGGTCGGGATAGAAGATGTTCGGGTTGGAATCGCGAAGTTGCATCACGTACCGGCCGTCTGACAGCTGCAGCAGCGCGGCGACCGCATGGGCTGGCCGCAGCGTGGTGCGGGAGCCGAGAAATGCACTGGAGGGTTCTGGCACGCGCGCCCCGCCCGCCACCGTCAGGCCCGCATCACGAAGTCGGTCGGCAGCTTCCGGAGTTGAGGCAGATATTTGCGCCCCCAGTCAACCATGTCGCGCATGCCCTCCTCCCAGGTGATCTGCGGCTCCCAGCCGACGTCGCGCTTGATTGCGGAGCTGTCGAGCCAGTAGAGCGAGTCCTGGTGCTGGCGGTCGCCCGTCACCTCGCAAAGCTGCTCGAACGGCATCTTGAGCGCTTCCGCCACCAGTTCGACCACGCGACGGATCGAGGTGGGCTCCTTCGGACCGGCATTGTACACGGTTCCGAGCGGCGCCTTTTCCGCCACCAGATGGATCGCCCGGCCGAGGTCGCGATTGTGGATATACGACTTCTCGGCGCGTCCGCCCCCGTGTAGCGGCAGCTTGCGGCCGGTGAGCCCGCACAGCACCGCCTTAGGGATCACTCGATGCAGCTGCTGGCCCGGCCCGTAGGCATTCGACGGCCGGATGATGTTCATCGGAAACTTCAGGAAGCGGTGGATCGAGATGAGATACATGTCGAACGCGGCCTTCGACGCCGCATAGGGGCTCGTCGGTTTGATCGGCTCGTCCTCCTTGGATGCGTGGTCGACCGAGCCATACAGCTCCGAGGTGCCGATGTGGATGAACCGTTCGAGGTAGTCGCGCGACTGAAGCGCCTCGGCGAGCTTGGCGAGCGCCACGCAGTTGGTCTCGAAATAACGCCACGAATGCTTGAGCGAGGTCGCGCCTTCGCCTTGGGCGGCGAAGTTGACGATCACCTGCGGCTTCTCGCGATCGAGCAGCTCCATCAGGAGGTCAAGCTCGTAGTTCACGTGGTAGGCGTGGTAGCTGTAGCGCGGATCGCCGTCGCCGATGCCTAGCGAGAAGCATTCGTATTTCGGCAGATTGCGGCCGACGGCGATGACCTTGCCGGGGTCGGCGTGGTCGAGCAGATATTTCGACGTGTGAAGACCGAAAGATCCCCCGCCGCCGAGCACAGCATAAGTCTTCTTCATCGTCCGGGCTCCTGATGATGCCTGCGGTCGGGCTCCGCGTTTCGTACCGTCCACTCGGGATCGACCTCGAGAATCGTCCAGTAATAATCGCCGGTATAGCCGGCTTGCTCGAACAGCCGATACCACATGTCGGGCTTGCCGAAAGTTTCCGCCGTCAGCACCCAATCAAGGAAAGCGTCACGCTCATCATCGTTGCGGTAGGCGTCGACCTGGACATAGCCGCGCCCGGGCGCGACGCGCTCGATCTCGCGTACCGCCTCGACGCAGGCTTCGTAGCCGAGATTGTGCACCACATTGATGCAAAGCGCCGCCGCGATGCTGTCGCCGGCGAACGGCAGCCTCTGCGCGCTGCCGCGCAGGATGCGGCCGCGTGCGTCGGGGTGGCAGTGGTCGATCGCATATTGCGAGATTTCGAGACCCCAGACCTCGAGCCCCGGGACGACCGCCATCAGGTCGTGCATGAGGAAGCCCTTGGCACAACCGATGTCCAGCACACGGTCGCCAGGCTTGAGGCGGAAATGCTTGGCGATGTCGCGGGCAATGGGCACCCAGCGCCCATCGTAGCGGTAGCCGCCATAACCCTGCTCGCGCGTGCCATCGAAATATTCGCGGCCGAACTGCCTGGCGAGGACCCGGTTCTCCGCCTGCCCCTCTTTGCGCGCGACCAAATTGCGTTTCGCGCGCGGATATTTCGCGAGCAGATTGATCTCAGGCACCGGCCTCGGCCCCCATCTTGGCGAGTGTCGTTGCCAACCCGTCGTCGAGCGGTCTGAACCGCGCGCCGGGAAAAGCGCGCAGGAGGTTGGTGGTGTCGAAATGGCGATGAGTCGCAGGGTTCTGCCGTGGAGAGGATACAATTTCGACCGGCCTGCCGGCACGCGCCGCAACCATGTCGGCGACCGCGCGGAATGTGGCGGACTTGCCGCTCGCAAGGTTGATGAGGCCTGTGGAGCCGTGAGAGACCACCTTGAGGATGAGCTCGACCGCGTCATCGACGGAGAGATGGTCGCGAGTCTCCTCGCCGTTGCCAAACAGCGGGATGCGGCCGTCCTTGAGCGCCTGGCGCAGGAACCGGTTCGGGCCGTAGGAATTGTGCGTGTCATCCGTGCCGTAGACCGCGGTCAGGCGGAGAATGGCGAGCGGCGCCTTCGCTTCGCCCGACAACATCAGCTCACGCGTGCGATGCATGGCGCCATAAAGATCGAGCGGAACCGCCGGCGTCTCCTCCGAGATCAATGGCGTGGCGAAGGAGTAGACCGCGTCGGAACTCGCATAGACGAGCTG
>Ga0066903_100001439_pt1 | contig 17357 bp, 20 predicted proteins | sample PanSoiMetaGPlot1_FD_67491 | JGI IMG/M metagenome (GOLD analysis project Ga0066903, IMG submission 67491) | Tropical forest soil microbial communities from Panama analyzed to predict greenhouse gas emissions - Panama Soil - Plot 1 (version 2) | ecosystem: Environmental > Terrestrial > Soil >... | reverse complement strand
CAGTGCATAGTTTTCCGCATTCGTACTGCGGTGCATCATCATCAGGATCAAACCTCGCCCGCCCATGATCAACAATAGGCCGGCGAATGCCATCGCAGCCAGACGCGACCACGCGTGCAGCTTCCACATCGCGGTGGCGATGATGACCCAAGCGATCGCTTCGAAAATCAGAAAGTAAATGAACCAGGGAGAACTGATGCGGCCCGAGAAGACATATCCCATCAAGGGAACGACTTCGACCAAATCCCACGCCGCGCGCAGAAAGCATGTGACGATAACCAGTTTCAGGAGAGCGGGTAGGGTGCGCTTTGTTTGTGAAGAGGCCGCCATAACATCACCTCTGGTTGAAAAGGTGCAAGTCAGGACCGGAACGGCGATTGCGAATTGTAACTGAGCGAGAATGAATTGGCAGGTTTTCAAGACCTGTCGAGACACGGACCTGACATGGTGTAGTGTCAGGGCAGTCTCCGCGATTACTCCTCAAATCGCACGGGAGAAAACGCACGAATGTCGTGCGCGGTGCGTTGGCCCGTAACCACTTTTGCCATAATTTCCGCAGTTATCGGCGCGAGGAGAATGCCATCGCGAAAGTGCCCGGTGGCAGCGTAATAGCCTTGAGTTGCCGTCGCACCCAGAATCGGCAAGCCATCCGGCGTGCCCGGCCGCAATCCCGCCCAGTCTTCGTGCAGTCGGGCTTGCGCCAGAGTAGGGAAGAGTCGAATCGCCGCTTCGCGCAGGCGCTGGATCACCGACGGGTCGGTGTGTTTGTCGAAACCGGCCTCCTCCAAGGTTGTTCCGACGAGCACTCGTCCATTACTTCTCGGGACCAGGTAAACTTCATCGGTCCGAATGACGTGTCTCGGCACGTTTGCAGGGCCACCCACTAAAGCAAACATCTGTCCTTTGACCGGACGCGTCGGAAGCTTATGCGGTAACAACGAGCCTGACCACGCACCTGCGCAATTCACGACTGCAGCAGCCGCGTACTGGGTCTTGTCGGTTTCCACTCCGCCAAGGCGTCCATCCACCATGGACAACTTTTGAACCGTTGTGCCGGATGAAATATCGACACCGCGATGTCGGGCAGCCTTCAGCGCCGCCGCTACCAGGCTTCGCGGATCGACGCTGCGTTCCTTCAGATATGCCGCCTTTCGGCCTGCGGCGGAAATCCCGGGTTCCATGTCCGCCAAGGGGGCTGGAGGAAGATGCTCGGCGCAAAATCCAGCCAGCCTTTCTAGATCCTGTGGTGCAGGGAAGAGAAGTGTTCCGTCACTGCGGAGATCGACGTCCGTGCCGGATTCATCCTGCAGTTCGTGGACGAATTGCGGATACATTGCTGCGCTCGCGGTGGCTAGTTCTTGCAGCGCGGCTGGAGTTTCGAGTGTGCAGTCGGCCAACATTCCGGCAGCTGCATGCGATGCCTCCCGCCCCGGTTCTCCTCGCTCAACTACCAATACGCTGACATTGCGTTTACGCAACGCGATGGACAGTGACAAGCCAATAATGCCGCCACCGACGATGATGACGTCCCAGGTTTTCATTGGAGTCTAGTTACAGTTTGTTGAGAAAGTCGGTAATCTCAGGGGTATTCCAATCAACAGGTCCGACGAATTTGCGCCGCAGAATACCGTCGCGATCGATGATGTAGGTCTCAGGCCACTTATAAGACCCATAAAGGGTACTGCTCTTCTGGTCGGGATCCCGCACGGTAAGCAGGTCGACTCCATGTTCTTTCAGAAACTTATGATATGCAGCCTCATCGACATCGATGCTGATGGCCAACACTTCTACGCCTTTGGGGCGAAGTTGCTGCTGCATTCGCACCAGAGAGGGCATCTCCTCAATGCAGGGCGGGCACCACGTTGCCCAGAAGTTCAAGACAACAATTTTCCCTTTTAACTCATTCAGGCTGACCTTACGGTCTGCGTCCTGCACAGTGAAATCGGGGGCGGCGCTGCCTATACGTGGCGGACGAGAACCGCGATAACAACCGGTGCCTACCAGCACGATGAGGCTGAGAAGAATGAGGGTGCGTCGCACGCAGCTATAATAATAGATTCGTTATATGGCGGAAATGTCCATCTATTCCGGAGCACCTGTGATCTCCGTGATCGTCCCGGCGCGGAACGAAGAAGTAAGCTTGGCGGAATGCCTCAAGTCGCTGGTGGAGCAGGCTGGTGTGCGCCACGAAATCATTGTCGTCAACGATCATTCCGAGGATCGAACGGCCGAGATAGCGCAATCGTTTCCAGGTGTGCGGGTTGTAGATGCTGCTCCGGTTCGTGCGGGCTGGACAGGAAAAAATAATGCACTTGTTACAGGCGTCAAAAAGGCGCGCGGAGTCTGGTTTCTGTTCACCGACGCAGACACGATTCACCTCCCTGGTTCGCTCTCACGAAGCCTCGCAGAGGCCATTCAACGGAAGGCAGACTTACTGTCTTTCTCGCCGGAGCAGATCGTTGTTGGATGGTCGGAAAAGCTCGTCATGGCGGTGATTTTCAGCGAACTTGCAACCACCTATCCGCCCACCCAGGTATCGAACCCAAAGTCTCGGGTTGCAGCGGCGAACGGGCAGTACATCCTGATCTCTCGCGAGGCTTATGAGGGTGTTGGTGGGCATGCGGCTGTCGCAAACAGCTTGTTAGAAGACGTGGCGCTCGCCTGCGCTGTCAAAAATGCTGGTTACCGTATCAGCTTCCGCTACGGCGGAGATGCGGTCCGCACGCGGATGTACCGGAGTTTTGCGCACTTGCGCGACGGATGGACGAAAAACCTCGTTCTACTGTTTCCTGATGCCATTCGTTTGGCGGCACTCCGTTTGATTGAGTTCCTGTTGGTTATCGCAACGGTAGGCCTTTCCTGGCAAGCTTTCTTGCAGCAACGACCGCAGATCGGGACTGCCCTCGCGATCGCTTTCGCCATCCTATACGGGATGTTGTTGAAGCGGACTTGCCGGGCGCATTTCGGATGGGGAGCGACTGCGCTCTCTGTTTTCGGATTGCCGGTCTTCAGCTATCTGTTGATGCGCTCAAAGCTGGCGCATGCAACCGGAAATGTGACCTGGAAGGGACGCACCTACGGCGCGGATTCAAGGAACGGGCCAAGGTCTCGCGTGGAGTCGATCCCGGCGGAAGGAAGCCAAAGAAACCCTGAAGACTCGGAGCCGCGGGTCGCGGGCATAAATTCCTAGAAAGAAACCAAGCATCTCGAGGCATGAATGCTTTATTTGACGCGAAAAGCTGAGTTCTCCGCTTCGCACTACTATCACAATCCGAAATTCACGCCGGAGGAGAATCGGCGGATCTTCGGTAAGTGCAACAACCCGAATGGTCACGGGCACAACTACACCCTCGAAGTGACTGTGAAGGGTGAAGTGGATCCGCGTTCTGGTTTCGTGGTTGATCTGAAGCAGTTGAAGGAAATTCTCAATCGCGAAGTCCTCGATGTGATGGACCATCGCTTCCTGAACAAGGAAGTGCCAGAGTTCGCGGAGCGTATCCCCACAACGGAAAACCTTGCGATCTCCATTTGGCAGCGCCTTGCAACCAAACTGAAGGCTGCGCAGTTGCATCGGGTCCGGGTTTACGAGACTCCGGATCTTTTCGTCGATTTCTACGGAGAAGAATGAAAGCCTACCTGACCCGACGCTACATGTTCAGCGCGTCCCATCGGCTTCATAGCGAAGAAATGTCGGCTCAAGAAAACCTTGTAACCTATGGCAAATGTAACAATCCATATGGTCATGGGCATAACTATGCGCTCGAAGTTACGGTAAGCGGCGAGGTCGATCAGCAAACCGGAATGGTTTGTAACCTGGTGGATCTGGACAACTTTGTCCACAGCGAGATTGTCGAGCGGTTTGATGAGAACAATCTGAACGTGCTGCCGGAATTTTTGGAGTACGTTCCGACCACCGAAAATTTGAGTGCTGTGATTTACAAAATTTTGCAGCAGGGATTTCACAAAGCTCATCTGGAAAAGGTAAGACTCGAAGAGACCATGATGAACAGCTTTGAATACGCCGGCGACGCTGAGACGCGTTGCTGAGTTTTCGTTGCAGGAATAAAACACATGAAACCAACCGTCGAATCGACAACTCTGACCGGAGCAACCTTTGAAGAGTTGCTGCGCGAATTTATCGTGCGCTTAGGGGAAGACCCCACGCGCGAGGGTTTGTCGAAAACTCCAGAGCGTATGCGAAAAGCGCTACAGTTTTTGACCCGCGGGTACAACGAAGATCCGGAAGCCATGTTGAAAAAGGCGCTGTTCACCGTCAGCTATGACGAAATGGTAATTGTGAAAGATGTCGAGATGTTCAGCCTTTGCGAGCACCACATGCTTCCGTTTTTCGGAAAAGTGCATGTCGCCTATATCCCAAACGGAAAGGTAATCGGATTGAGCAAAATCCCACGTCTGATTGAAATCTTTTCGCGGCGACTGCAAATTCAAGAGCGACTGACGACACAGATTGCGGAAACTATCCAAAAAGCGATTGAGCCACAAGGCGTGGGTGTCGTAATCGAAGCGCGGCATCTCTGCATGATGATGAGAGGCGTGGAGAAGCAACATTCCGCTGCAGTTACTTCGTCGATGCTGGGCTGCTTCCGCAATGAGCAGGAAACCCGCACCGAGTTCCTGTCGCTGATCCGCTCCAGACCAAACGGAAACTAAAAAGCCATCCAAAAATTAGTGCTAGGTGCCGAAGACTGACGGATGTCTGCAGACTGAAATGACCGAGGACTGACGACTGAAACCAAGACGCAATCCCCTCCAAGGAAAAGTCGCATTCATTACGGGCGCCACCGGCGGGATCGGGGGCGCGCTGTCGCGTGCGCTTGGCGAACAGGGCTGCCAGCTTATCCTGACCGGGCGTAACTCATCTGCATTGAAGGAATTGTCGAAAGAGTTTTCGCGCAATCAGGTGAAGGTATTCTCCTCACCATGCGACGTGCGCGATCAGGTTGCCGTCCGGGAACTGGCTTTTTCAATCGAAGGCAAATTCCACCATGTCGATATTCTGATCAACAACGCCGGAATCGGCCATCCGGGAGCGCCGGTAGATAAACTCTCGCCGGACGTATGGAGTGATGTCATCGATACAAATCTGACCGGAATGTTTCTGGTGACGCACTTCGTGTTGCCGCTTCTCAGGAAAGACGGCGCCATCGTAAACAATCTTTCGATCGCGGCCAAAAACGTCTTTCCGGGATCAGCCGCTTACAGCGCGTCAAAGCATGGGGCACTGGGTTTCACAAACACACTCAGGGAAGAACTCAGATCCCGACGTATTCGCGTGATCGCGCTTCTGCCGGGGGCCACCAATACGGAGATATGGCAGACAATTTGGCCGAAGGCGCCGCGAGGCAAGATGATGTCGCCAAAAGCCGTGGCAAATGCTGTGGTGAACGCTCTTCTTCAGCCTGCCGATGGCACGATCGAAGAGGTGGTTATCATGCCACCCGGAGGACGTTTGTAGCTCTTAGGTCGAGTTTCCCGATCCCCGCGACACCAACATCACATCCCGTCTTGCCTTAGCTGACTTCCATTGCCGAAGAAGGTAATATCTAAGCCCTGACCCTGCCGCTACCAGGCAGGTGCGCAAAAATGGCACTTTTGCCTGCAGCGGTCTTACGTGCAAAGTCGTTCCTCACCGGCCCAGGTGCTCTGTACAGCGCGCACGGGACACTGTTGTTGTTCCTCCAGTACGGCGAGAAGAAGGCCAATGTTTACAATATCCTCTGGGCTCTCGTCTTCGGGTTCGCCACACTGAACATTCTCGGCCTTGTGGCCCGGCGCTTTGACACCGATCGAAATCGTCTCAGTTTTGGAGAACTTCTCGCGATTGTCGTTGTTGTTGCGTCCGTCTTGCTCCTGGCTTGGGAAATGCTTTATCTGTTCAACATTCTCCCCATCAAACTTCAGCCACGCTACTGAAGTACGGTATGATTTTAGGGATGCCTAAGAGCGCGTCACCTTTCGACCTCACCTGCCCATGTTGCAGCGCCGTGCTCAAGGTGGACCCGGGCACCAAAGCCGTCATTTCCCATACGGCTCCGCTTAAGCCAAAAATGTTCAACGATATCGAGGAAGCGGCCAAAGCGATGAAGGAACAGGACAGTCGCCGGGAATCCATCTTCCGGCAATCGGTCGAGAACCAGAAACACGCCTCTGACTTATTGGAAAAAAAGTTTCAGGAGGCGGTGCGGAAGGCCAAAGAGAATCCCGAAACGGGAAAGCCGATTCGGGATTTCGATCTCGATTAAGAATCCAGAAATTTTTCTGTTATTCACCGAGCCGCTGATTGCTGTTCGCATAGAATGAGCCCTCCATGGCAACACCCCTCCTCCTAGGCCACCGTGGACTTCGCCAACCCAAGCTAGCCTCTGAGAATAGCTTTGCTGCTTTTGACCTTGCGCTCGAGTTCGGCTGCGATGGTTTTGAATTCGACGTGCGCCTGAGCGGGACCGGACGGGCAGTCATCACTCATGACGCCCGTGTGGGTAACGTCTCTGTAGCAAATGCAAAGCGGGATCAGCTACGTGAGTTGCCTGAGCTGGAAGCCGTCTTGGTTCGTTATGGACGGCGAGTTTTTCTTGACATTGAGTTGAAGGTCACGGGATTGGAGCAAAAGCTGTTGCGCGCCCTGCGCGAGTGCCCACCATCCCGAGATTACGTGGTTTCGTCATTTCTGCCCGATGTAATCATGGAAATTGCCGCGCGCCGGACAGCTGTTCCGTTGGGGATAATCTGTGACAAGAAGAGTCAGCTTGCGAAGTGGCCTGCGCTCCCGGTCGACTACGTAATTGTTGAACAGTCACTGGTCAAACCGAAGTTGGTTGAGGAGATTCAGAAAGCAAGCCGCAAGGTCATCGTGTGGACGGTTAATGATGCCCGCGGCATGCGGGCCATGAGTGCGATGGGTGTGGACGCCATCATCTCCGACCATCCGAAATTGCTGGTGAACACATTGCGGGCAGGGGCGGCGAAAGCTCACTCTCGTTCATCGCCTAAAGTGACTGTCCGTTCTATTGTTTCCTGAATCAAGCTAATCGGCGGCTGAATCGAGGAACGGGCGATAGCGCTTTGGTTTGCGCAAGAAAAGGGATCTTTCGTTTTCGAATGCTTCAAGTTCGGCCGCTGTCTCGTACTCGTTCCATCCCACTACCGCAGCAATCCGCATAGCTGCGTCTCGACTGCAGGCTTCAGACCAGCATCGGCCCAATGCCACAGGCACTCGCCGCAGCAGAACATCAGCCAGGGTCACAGCGCTTTCCTGCGTGAATGCGAATATCGCTTCGGCAACGATGTGTGGAGAATGGGGACAGAGTTGTGCCCGCATCTGCACACTCGTGGTGGCCAATTGCGTGATCGCGGGAGCTCTTTTTCCGAACCATTCCGCGATGCCACGTGCGGAAGCTTCGCTGATCCCCCCAACATCCGCAAGGTCCAGCACCCACTGATCGAGCATGGGATCGAAGGTGCCCTGTGGAAGAGCTGCAAGATGGGAAGAACTCTTCCCGCCGTGACCAATCATCCTGAGACACTGCCGTCCAAGTTCCGGAGCTGACATCAGGTTTCCGCCGATGATCGACAGCATCTGGGCCGCACCATCGCCGCTGTGGTCATGAATAAAGCACTTATCGTTTTGCTTCCCGACATGATTCTTTCCCGCAAACGGTTGTGGACGGATGCCGGTATATGCGTAGCGAACGTCGTGCAGCGTGTGCTTGGTCTTGGTGAACACTCGCGTGAAAGCCTGGAATAAGAAGTCAATCTCCTCCTTGGAAGGTTCTGTGGTCCCGGGGTCATTGTTATCCGGCATAGCAGTTGCGCCTACCAGGATTTGATCGTTCCAAGGGACGATGTAGAGCGGACGGCCTCCGATTTCTGTTGTAACCACTTCATCCGGAGACCCCGGAAAACGCGGCAAGACAATATGGGTTCCACGAACGCCACTCAGCATTGGTTGTTTCCGCGTTATTCGCGAGCGTTGACATATGCGATCGACCCAAGGGCCTGTGGCATTGATGATCCAATTGGCTTCTACGGGATCTTCCTTGCCGGTGAGGAGGTCTCGCATCAACAAGCCCTTAGCTTTGCCGCGGAAAACGTTCACCGCCAGCACCTCGGTATGGTTGCGTACCATTGCTCCAGCTTCGACCGCATCTGCCATCCACTCTGCTACGATTCGCTCCGGAAATTCGCACTGCGCGTCCTCAAAGTCGAAAACTGACCAGTGGGCCCCGGCGTCTAACTGGCGCTCCAGCTTAAAGCGGTTGATGTTCGCAGTATTGAGGTTTGCCTTTGGGCTCGCCAAGCGACGATAAAGCCAAAGTCCAGCTCGAACCCGCAAGTTATTCAGGCCCGCGTTTTCGGGCATCGCCAGTACGATTCGGGATGGGTGGATGAGGTGAGGATGCTTGCGTAATAGCCTTTGCTGCTCTCGGAGAGATTCTCTTAACAACCCAATTTCGCCCTGCTCGACGAATCGAAGTCCGCCCCGAAGGAGTCGCGTGGACTTGCTGCTGGTTCCAGATGCGAAGTCGTTCTGTTCGACCAGCAGAGTGCGTCGGCCGGCACGGGCACATTCCCGGGCTATGGCCACACCGCTAATTCCCCCACCGATAACAATGACGTGGAAACGCTCACCTTCCAGCGATCGCCGGATTAGGCCGGGGAGTTTCATAATGGGCAGCCAGAGACACCTCTGGTACTGGTTTCTGGCAGACAAAACCAGTTTCAACCCCGAGCCAGTGATGCGGAAGATGACGTTCGGCCAACACCCGATTGGGGGAATAACGACTTTACGGCCTGCACCTGTAAGTTGTTGGTGGGCGGTAGAAAGCTTACTCCATGGTCACCTACCTGCGGGTACGAATGGTAGAGGGCATCTTCTTTCCGGCGCCGGGAGACCGCATCGGTTAGGTGAGATGTAGCCGTGAACGCGGCCTTGCTCCACATAACTTTCGCATTTAAATTGATAAACGGATGTCCACCACCGGTGAGCGCTTTGAACGCGCAGTTTCCATTATGGCCCGTTTGCGGGGGCCTGGTGGATGCCCCTGGGACCGCGAACAAACCTTCGATTCGATCAAGCCCTATACTCTGGAAGAAACCTACGAAGTTATCGAGGCGATAGATAACCGTGACTGGGACGAGCTCCCCGGCGAACTGGGAGATCTGCTCCTGCAGGTGTTGTTTTACTCCCAGATGGCGAAAGAGCAGGGCTCGTTTTCAATGGATGACGTTCTCGATCGCTTGTCCAACAAGCTGGTCGATCGCCACCCGCATGTATTCGGGGATGCTAAGGCCGAAACGTCTTCCGAAGTTCTTAAGAATTGGGAAGCCCTCAAACGGCGAGAGAAGCAAAAGCAACCCATTGATGGCCCGGAGGAGTCTGTATTGTCCGGCGTCTCCAGCAAGGCCCCGGCATTGATTGAGTCCCATAAGCTGAGCCTGCGCGCTTCACAGGTTGGGTTCGATTGGCCGAATATTGAAGGCCTCTTTGAGAAGCTGCGCGAAGAGATGGACGAACTCCGCGACCATTTGAAAGATTTTCCGGAACCCGGCCCTCAACCAGCGATGGGGGGCCTGGCAGGCGCGCGCGGACAGCAAATTTCTGAGGAACTGAAAGAGCGCATCGAGGGCGAGGTCGGCGATCTCTTTTTCGTGCTTGTGAATATTGCGCGTTACCTCTCGGTAGATTCCGAATCAGCACTGAGAAAGACGAATCGCAAATTCCGCCGCCGCTTTCAATGGGTGGAACAGCAGGTGCGTGCATCCGGTCGAACCGTGGAGGACGTTTCCCTCGAGGAACTGGAGTCATTTTGGCAGCTGGCGAAGCAGCAGGAACCAAGGGAAGCCTGAGCACATCACCAGTGGTGATCCGCATGTGTCACGAACTGGATGAGATGCATGCGTGTGTAACCCTGCAGCGAGATGTGTGGAATTTTGCAGACGCTGAACTCGTTCCATTGCGGCTCTTCGTAGTTGCGGAGAAGATTGGCGGGCAGGTGGTTGGTGCTTTCAGTGGATCGGATTTGGTGGGATTCGGCCTCGCCATTCCCGGATTTCGAAACCGACATGCCTATTTGCATTCGCAGATGGTAGGCGTGCGCAAAGATCATCGTGATGGCGGATTGGGCCGCCGCATCAAGTTTTTTCAGCGCGAGGATGCGCTAGCACGCGGATTTGAGTTGATCGAATGGACGTTCGACCCCCTCGAAATCAAGAATTCATACTTCAATCTTGAAAAGCTGGGTGCCATCACACGGCGGTACCACCTGAACCAATACGGTGTTACGTCCTCGCCGTTACACGGCGGATTGCCAAGCGATCGATTGGTTGCAGAATGGTGGTTGAAATCAAAACGTGTGATCGTTGCAGAGCGGGAAGGAGCTCGACAATCGTTTTCTCCTGAGCGGCGTATTTCTGTTCCAGCGCACATCTATGACTGGAAGGCTGCGTCCGATACCCGCCAGCAGGCTTTAGAAGTTCAGGTTCAAAATAGTGAAGTATTTCTCAAAGCCTTTCAGGAAGGCCTCACTGCGCTTGGATATGAGCGCGATGGGCAAGGCAACGGTACGTTCCTCCTGGGACACTGGGAGGAAGCATGGAAGTACTAGCAGCCCGTTCTCTTTTTTTCGATGCTCCCCCGAGCTTGAGCCGGAGGTTGTCCTACTCGCAGTGAGCCAACCACATCTAACCGATCTACCTGGACAGCGCCGAGAAAACTGACATGAAGGTTGAAGCAATTACCCTGCGTGAATTGCAAGTGCCTCTTGTGCACTTTTTTGAAACCAGTTTTGGACGTGTCTATAGCCGCCGCATTCTTCTGCTTACGGCGCATTGTGATGGAGTGGAGGGCTGGGGAGAGTGTGTAGCGGGCGAAGACCCGTTCTATAGCTCGGAGTGGATTGAGACTGCATGGCCTACCATCAGGAGTTTTCTTGCACCGGCAATTCTAGGAAAACCATTAAGCAGCGCCGGAGACTCCATCGCCTTGATGGCAAGAGTTCGCGCACATCGCATGGCCAAAGCAGCCGTCGAGAACGCCTTGTGGGACGCTGAGGCCAAGCAAAGACAATTGCCTTTGTGGAAGCTCCTCGGTGGCACGCTTCCTGAGATTGTGTGCGGCGTCTCTATCGGCATCCAGGATTCGCCACAACAACTGCTGGACAAAGTTGAGACGGAAGTGGCGGCGGGATATCGCCGTGTGAAAGTCAAGGTCAAGCCGGGGTGGGATCTGAATATCTTGGAGGCGATCCGCTCGCGATGGCCGGATATTCTGCTTAGTTGCGACGCGAACTCGGCCTATCGTCTCGATCAGATCGAGCATCTCCGCAAATTCGATCAGTTCAACCTGCTGATGATCGAACAGCCGTTGTGGAATGATGATCTCTACTACCACGCACGCCTGCAAAGTGAGTTGCGCACTTCGCTTTGCCTGGATGAATCGATCCGCCATTCTCGCGATGCCGCTGTGGCTCTAGATACGGGTGCCTGCCGCATCATCAACATCAAAGTGGGAAGGGTAGGTGGCTTCACCGAGGCGCTCAAGATCCATCAGGTTGCGATGGAGAGGAATGCGCCAGTGTGGTGCGGAGGCATGCTTGAATCTGGAGTCGGACGCGCGCACAATATCGCGCTCTCCACACTTCCCAATTTTCGTTTGCCGGGTGACGTCTCCGCATCGAAACGCTACTGGAAGGAAGACATCATTGAACCCGAAGTAGAGGTATCTTCTCAAGGCACGATACCCATTCGCGATGTGCCCGGAACGGGGTATCGAGTACGCGATGACCTTGTTGAGAAGCTCACAGTCCGAAAGGAAACAGTGCGCGCAACATAGAACCGGGCATTTAGGTCATCGTGCTACTTTGTTTTCAGCCTGTGTCTGCCCAGATAGAGTCATCATCTGCTTCTTCAAGAGATCAATGCCCTGGGCGAAGGTAAGATCGGGCGGTACCGCTTGGAAATCGCTATACGTCTCCTTGGTTTTTATTTTCAGGCTCTTGAGTAGTAGGACCTTCCCGGTGAAGTTTAGGTCCATGTTCGTGATGTCCCAGTGACCGGGAGCGATCTCACCCTGCATCACGATAAACCGTCCTCCGCGGTCCAGGTGCCCAAGAATTCCCCAACCAAATCCCACATCCTTGAACAATGTTCCATCAATCTTGGCCAGTCGCCGGGTCTTCTCATCAATCAGCATGTATCCGTGCATGCCCGTCAGCACTTGTTCAGTACGGCTTGGAGGGCTGTACTTCGGATTGGGCCGGAACTTCAGGCGTGCCAGTGCATCTCCGGCCTTGCCTACGCCCTGCGTGCCGACTTCTGTTCCGTCTCGTTCATAGAGAAACGCCTCGGGCAGCGCTCGCATAATTTGAGCCGCCCTTCCCGAATCTTCTTTTTCTTGCTTCTGTTTCCGATGCAAAGTTTCCGAATCCGAGGCAATGTGACGCAGCCGCGCCTCTTCTTCAAGACGCTGATCCGACCCGATCTGCTTGTCGTCTACCTCTATCAACATGCCCGCCATTGCGTCTTTTGTCTGCACCATGAGCTTGGTTTGTGACCCGTGCTCGCTCTCCTTGCGCTCGCGGAACATGAATTTTGTGCTGTCGGTCTTCAACTCGTTTTGAACAGTGCTGCGGACTAACTCTTCAGGGGAAGTCTGTGCAATTACCCACGCCCCAAGCATGAGCACCGTAATGCTTATGCCAGCAACCCTGATTCCGAATTCGCGCCCTATCTGCATGCGAAATTTGCTAAACGTACACTTTTTAGAGCTACTTCGGGCTATCAAATGTTGTCCGCGGTCCTGACAGGATTCGCGACAGACCCGATCAGTTTGCCTGATTTCTTCGCCGCGGTCACTCGCCATCTGGTATTTGCTTAGTCCGTCATGGGACGAGTCGATCACGAAAACTTTGTCCTGTGCCGCTAAATGTGGCCGGGATGATTTAGAATCCAGAAATCCAGAGTCTATTTTCAAAGGGCTTGTCCGGGAGGGAACCAGGATGGAAGCGCCTAAGACGGTCGAGTCTGCTCATATTGGCCGATCGGTGATTATCAGAGGCGAGCTTTCAGGTAGCGAGGACCTCTACGTCGATGGGCAGGTCGAAGGTACGATTGAGCTCCACGGGAATAGTCTGATTATTGGACCGAGTGGGCAGGTACGCGCGAACGTGAATGCAAAGGGCGTGATCGTTCAAGGAAAGCTTGAGGGCAATATACGTGCCACCGAGCGTGCGGAACTCACCAAGTCGGCGATTGCTGTAGGAGACGTTGTGGCGCAGCGACTTGCCATCGAAGACGGTGCATATTTCAAGGGGAAGGTAGATCTGCAGAGGGAGGTAAAAACCGGGTCCTGACGTCAGAAGCACCTTCAGCCGCAAGTCATTATTTGCGCTGGGTACCCCTGTAACCGGAAGGATGAAGGTTTGTCCGGTTCCCTCTGATAACTCACGATATATTGAGTGAGTAGGCCCCGGAGCCAATTACTATGGCGTCCGTTAGCCAGGGTTTCATGAAACTATTTCGTAACTCGTCCCCCACGCCGCCCTCCAATCGGACTCCGGCGACCGGCCCAGTCCGCATTTCGCGGCGTTCCAGTGGCATGGCAGAGCTGTCGCGCGTCCTGGCCTCGGAAGATGCGCTGTGCGTGCTCGACCTGGGAGCCACCTCGCCGAACAATATCCGTTTTCTCACTGAACATGGGCACCGGGTTTATAGCGAAGATCTGCTGGTGGCGTCGACCGACCCGGCCTTGGTTACGCGCGATGAGCAGGGTAATCGCATCCTCGATTCGAAGCAGTTCCTTACGGATAACCTGGTTTACCCGCACGCACAATTCGACATCGTGCTCTGCTGGAATCTTGCGGACTACATGGATGAGAGCCTGGTCAAACCTGTCGTGGGGAAACTCTGGTCTATGCTAAAACCCGGTGGTCTGCTGCTTGCCTTCTTTCATACGAAAGAGGCGGGTCCAGACGCTCCGTGTTACCGCTTCCACATTACGGGCACTGATGTATTGGAGATGCAGCCAATCGAGGCCCGTCATGCGGGCGCTGGTTTCCGGCTGCAGCGCGTCTTCAACAATCGCCATATCGAAAACCTATTTCGCGATTTTGCTTCGATCAAGTTTTTCCTGACGCGTGACAACGTTCGGGAAGTGCTGGTCGTTCGATAGTTGTCCCACTCACCGAGTGCGGGTGCGCCGAATGGTGGTCTTTCAGCGCAATCTAATACCTACCTGGTTTTGCGCAACAGGTAGCTTCTCATGGTGGAGTTATTCTCTAATGCCATGAGGATCGGTCGACGGATCGCTTTCGGAGTCGCCAAGAGTGTGCGCAGCTTAGAGGACGCTCGAAAGATGGGTGCAAGATGCTTTTCGTAGGCCATCCGATACTGATCGGTGGCGGTTGTCAGATTGATTTCGTCGCGTAGCCACGAAACGAGACACTCTACTGCAAGCGCCCCGCTTCGCAACGCCAACGAAATCCCATCACCCACGAAAGGATCAACGAATCCAGCGGAATCGCCCACCAGCAGCTTGTTGCCCAGCACCGGTGTTGTTTCGCGGAAGATGAGCGGTGATGTGCTCACGGGAGACGTCAGAGGCGTCCATGAGCGCGAGCGCTGAAGCAAGTCGGCATGACAGGCAAAGGTCTCCGACAGATTGGTGGCAACATCAGCCCTTACCATGGCGGCAACGTTGATACGTCCAACGCAGCCTTCGCCGCGCATCGACACGGGCTCTACTCCGCAATATCCGCCATCGAAGAAATACAGATCGACCGACGGCGAAGGATTCAGCTCCGCGAAGTGGGCCTTCAATCCGATCCACTTGTCGCGATTGGTTCCATTCTGTACGGAAAAGTTCGACCAGCGTCCAGATGCATCAATCACGGAACGCGCCTTAAAAGCCCCAGAGGGTGTTGAGACATCAAAAGGACCATCGCCCTCAATGCGCTGAACCGTAGTTTGTGCGAAGGCGTCAACGCCCGAACTCTGCGCAGATTCCCAAAGCGACAGATCGAGATCGGCTCGTGCAATGCTCGCTGCCGGTGGGCTGACGTCGGTTTCCACGATGTGCCCATCTAGAAAGATGCGAGCTTTTGGGATCCGAATTGCCTCCTGAAGAATCGCCGCGTGTTCCGGACTCAGCAATGTTCCTAGTAGAGCGAGCGACTCGGCGGACACAAATTCACCGCAGACCTTGTGGCGAGGAAACTGCCCGCGTTCAAGCAGCAGGACGCGCATTCCCGCCCGTGCAGCAGATATAGCGGCACAACTGCCGGCGGGGCCGGCACCGACAACGATGAGGTCGTAGGTTATCGTTTCCATGCGATGACGCCCATGCGGAACAGGTAATGACGGGTAATTTCAACGCGCTTTGCGTCTGCCTGGTTCAGAAGGTCGCGCATCTCTGATGTCGTATACGCCTGGAGCACGGATGCGGGGGCATCGTGGCGGGTTATGCGGCTTCGGTACAAAGGGAATCCCGCGTATACCAGCATCAAGTGCAACCTGTGCCGGATGAGGTCATTGACGATCACAGCCGTCTTCGCAACGCGAAGCGCCTCTTTAGCGAAGCTTACTACCTGCTCAGGAGATAGATGATGGACAAACAGGGTGCTCGAAACCAGGTCGAACGTGTTGTCTGCGAAAGGCAGTGATAGCGCATCAGCAACAATGCCGCTGTTTCCATTCAGGTGAGATGCCGATCTGTCCAGAAGCACTAAATCGAGGTTCGCACCGCGGTCGCGAAGCTGCTGGCGAATCCTGAGTGGAACGAAGCCAGCCCCGGCCGCCACTTCCAACATGGAAAAAGACGATTTTCCCGTTGTTTGTGTAACACGCGAAATAATCGCGCGTGCGGTAGTGATTCCGCCGAACCAGAGATTGATTCGTTGTAAGTCAGCGAGTGTACCTTCGACTTCGGCCGATGTTCCTTGATCGTAATCAAGCCATTCGGGAGTTGGCACTCGCTTCATATGGGCACAGGGTATTCTTGAACACCTTAAACCTCAGCCAGCTCCTCTTCCAGCAACTGCTTGTTGTAAAGTTCGGTGTAGTAGCCATTGAGCGCGATCAGTTCATCGTGTGTGCCCAACTCAACGATACGTCCACCGTACAGGACCGCAATCCGGTCGGCATTGCGTACGGTCGATACCCGATGGGAAATGAAGATCGTAGTACGCCCGTGCATGATCTCCCGAAGATGATTGAGGATCTTGTCTTCGGTCTGGGTGTCGACACTGGACAACGCGTCATCGAGAATCAATATGCGGGGATTGCGTATGATGGCGCGCGCTATCGCCGAGCGCTGCTTCTGTCCACCTGACAATGTGATGCCGCGTTCGCCGACCATGGTCTGATACTTTTCGGCAAAACCTTCAATGTCTACGGCTATGTTGGCAGCTTCGGCGGCAAGCTGCACTTCGTCATCGCTTGCTTCTTCGGTCCCGAAGGCAATGTTTTCCCGAACTGTTTCGCTGAACAGAAAGGTCTCTTGCGGGACGAAGCCGATTTGTTTTCGTAAGAACTCGATGGGGAACTGACGGATCGGCTTGCCATCGATCAGGACGGAACCTGGTTCTGCGTCGTAAATACGAGGTATCAAGTCAACGAGGGTCGACTTTCCTGAACCGGTGGGTCCAACAATCGCGAGGCTGCTTCCTGCGGGGATTCGCAGGTTAATGTCATGGAGTACGCTGGTTTCGTTGTAGGCAAAGTTCAAGTTGCGAAACTCGATCTCACCGCGAAGATCACGAACTGGCCCTCCGCGGGCGATGGCTGCCGCATCATCGTCGATTTCGGGCTTCTCCACCAAAATCTCGTTGATGCGTCCCATAGAAGCGGTGCCGCGCTGAAAGATATTGATCACCCATCCCAGCGCGATGACGGGCCATGTCAGTTGCACCATGTAAGTGTTAAACGCAACAAATTGTCCGACTGTAATGCGTCCTTGAAGTACTTCGCGACCACCGAGCCACAAAACCAACACAATGGCAAAGCCGAGCATGGTTTCCAACGTCGGCCAAAGCATGCCCATCAATCGCACCAGCTTCAGGCTGCGGTGGATGTATTCCTTGTTGGATTTTTCGAATGCTTCTATCTCCGGCTCTTCTTGCACATAGGCGCGAATGACTCGTGCTCCGGAGAAATTCTCCTGAGTTCGAGCTGAGATCTCCGAGAACATTGCCTGAATGCGCTCGAAGCGTTCATGAATCTGACGTCCGAAGTACTGGATCACGATGCTTACGACCGGGAGCGGGAGAAATGCATAAATCGTCAGCTTGGGGCTGATCGAGAGCATGAATGCGAGCGCGCCGGCTGTAAACACGATGGTGTTG
>Ga0066903_100001438_pt1 | contig 17359 bp, 10 predicted proteins | sample PanSoiMetaGPlot1_FD_67491 | JGI IMG/M metagenome (GOLD analysis project Ga0066903, IMG submission 67491) | Tropical forest soil microbial communities from Panama analyzed to predict greenhouse gas emissions - Panama Soil - Plot 1 (version 2) | ecosystem: Environmental > Terrestrial > Soil >... | reverse complement strand
CCCATCACGCTGGCGATGACGTTCGGCATGATGCACACCCTCGGCGTCGATCTGCAGCAGGTGTCAATCGCGTCGCTCATCATCGCGCTCGGCCTTCTCGTCGACGATCCGGTGGTCGCCGGCGACGCGATCAAGCGCGATCTTGCCCTGGGCCATCCTCCGGTCGTGGCGGCATGGCTCGGGCCGACGAAGCTTGCGACGGCGATCCTCTTCGCCACCATCACCAACATCGTCGCGTATGTGCCGTTCATGTTCATTCCCGGCGACACAGGAACGTTCCTCTACACCCTGCCGGTCGTGATCGGATGCTCGCTGGTGGCCTCGCGGATCGTCTCGATGACGTTCATCCCGCTGCTCGGCTACTACCTCTTGAAGCCGAAGGCCGAGCCCACCATCGAAGAACGACGGAAGTCGGGGTTCGCCGCGTTCTACTACCGCTTCGGCCGCATGGCGATTCGGCACCGGTGGGCATTCCTCTCCGCGATGGTGCTCTTCATGGCCGGCGGCTGCGTCATCGCCGGACGGCTGAAGACGCAGTTCTTTCCGAAAGATCTCCAGTACCTCTCGTGGGTCGATGTGTGGCTGCCCGAAGACGCGCCGATCTCGGCGACGCAGCAGGCGACCGCCGAAGCCGAAGCGGTCATCCGGGAAGTGGCCGGCAATCGGTTGCGATCGCTGACGACGTTTGTCGGCGGTGGCGGCCCGCGGTTCTGGCTGTCGGCGGCGCCGGAGCAGTCGCAACTCAATTACGCGCAGATCCTGATGGAGGTGTACGACAAGCACGACACGAATCATCTGGCCGAGCCGCTGCAGCGCGCCCTCGACGCGCGCGTCGCGGGGGCGCGCGTCGACGTGCGGCTGCTCGAAGTGGGTGCCCCCGTCGGCATCCCCGTCTCGATCCGGATTTCCGGCGAGGACATCCGCACGCTGCGAGGTCTGGCGGCCGATGCGACGAACATCCTGCGAGAGGCGCCAGGCAGTACGCGGGTCCGCAACAACTGGGGCCCCGAAAGCTTCACGGTTCGGCTCAAGACCGATCCCGACCGCGCGAACATCTCCGGGCTGACCAACAAGGAGATCGCGGCATCGTCGGCCACGGCGATGAACGGCTCGCGGCTGACGGTGTTGCGCGAAGGTGACAAGCAGATTCCGGTTATCGCCCGGATGCGCATGGAGGAGCGGGCGGCCCTGTCCGACATCCGCAACCTCTATGTGTACGCCGCGCAGGGGCAGCAGAAGGTTCCGCTCGAATCGCTCACGACCATCGAGTACGGGATGCACAGCGAGAAGCTCCAGCGGCGCAACCAGTTCCGCACGATCACGGTGTCGGCGTTCACCGACGAGAACGTGCTCCCGTCACAGGTGCTGGGCGCCGCGATGCCCGGGCTGCGCGCGCTCGAACGCAGGCTGCCGCCGGGCTACCGGATGGAAATCGGCGGCGAGTACGAGGAACAGACGAAGGGCTTCAAGAACCTGGCCGTCGTCATGCTCATGTCGGTGACGATGATCTTCCTCGCGCTCGTCATTCAGTTCAAGCACGCCATCAAGCCGTTCATCGTTTTCGCCGCGATTCCGTTCGGCGTCATCGGTGCGCTGATCACGCTGTGGCTGATGGGTTCGGCGTTCGGCTTCATGGCGTTTCTCGGTGTGGCGAGCCTCATCGGCGTCATCGTCAGCCACATCATCGTGCTGTTCGATTTCATCGAGGAGATGCACGCGGAGAAGAAGCCGCTCGAGGAGGCGCTGCTCGACGCGGGCATCGTGCGCCTGCGGCCGGTCCTCATCACGGTCGCGGCGACGGTCATCGCGCTGTTCCCGCTGGCCGCTCACGGAGGTCCGCTGTGGGAGGCGATGTGCTACGCGCAGATCGGCGGGCTGACGATCGCGACGTTCGTCACGCTGCTCGTCGTGCCCGTTCTGTACGCGACGTTCGTCCTCGATCTGAAGCTGGTCAAGTGGGAGACGGAATAGCTGCGTAGGACGGACCTCGAGGTCCGCCAGGAGATTGCTCATGAAGACGTTTCTTGCGGGAGTGATGTTTGCGGGCATGTGTCTGGTGTCGGCGGCCGCCTCGGCTCAGACCGTCACGGTCGACTACGACAAAGAGGTCGATTTCGCGAAGTTCGGAAGCTACACGTGGGTGCAGGGGCAGCCGGCGTCGAATCCGTTCGTGGACAAGCGGATTCGCGGCGCCATCGACGCGCAGCTTGCGTCGAAGGGCTGGACGAAATCCGATTCGTCGCCGAGCGCCATCGTCGTGTATTTCGCGGCGGTCGAATCCGAGCGCGAGTTGAACGGATGGGGCAGCGGCCCGCGCTGGACGGGGTTCGGCACGGTCCGCGTGAACACGATTCTGACGGGACAGCTCGTCGTCGACGTCTACGACACGGAAACGCGCGAGCTCGTGTGGCGCGGATTCGTGAGCGATACCGTGAGTGACAATACCGAGAAGAACGAGAAGCGGTTGAACGAGGCGGTCACCAAGCTGTTCAAGCAGTTCCCGCCCAAAGCGCATTAGGAGATCGATCATGACGACTGTTCGCGTCAACGCCTGCATCGTCGGCGGCGGGCCGGCGGGCATGATGCTGGGCCTGCTGCTCGCCAAGCGAGGCGCCAGCGTGCTGGTCCTCGAGGGACACGAGAACTTCAACCGTGAATACAGAGGGGAGGTGCTGCAGCCGAGTACGGCGCTGCTGCTCGATCAACTCGGGCTGCTGGAGCACGTCCTCGCCCAGCCTCATTCGCTGATCGATGCTGGCAAAGTGCGGCAGCACGGTCGCGAAGTCGGCGAGTTTTCCTTCAAGCGTATCGCGCCGGAATATCCGTACGCCATCTGGATGCCGCAGCCGGTCTTTCTCTCGGCGCTTCTTCGAAAGGCGGAGCCGTTCCAGACGTTCCAGTGCTGGATGGGCGCGAAGGTGACGAAGCTGGTTCAGGAAGACGGCCGCACGGTGGGCGTCAGCGGCATGCTTCACGGCGCCGAGCCGTTCGAAGTCCGTGCCGACGTGGTGGTCGGCGCAGACGGGCGCTATTCAGCGATTGCGAGGCTGGGCGGCTTCACGGCCGAATACGAGTATCACGACTTCGATCTCGTGTGGTTCACCGTCCCGCAACCAGCCGGGTGGTCGAGCACGCTGTATCTGTCGCTGGGATCGAAGGTGCGCGGGCTGATGCTCCCCAAGTATCCGCACCACGTACAGTGCGGCATCGCCCTGCCCGTCGGCGAGTGGAAGCGCTGGAAGAGCGAGGGGCTCGCGTTCGTCGCCGACCGCGTCCGCCAGTTCGATCCGATCTGCGCCGAGTTTGCGGATCAGCTGAAGGATTTCACGCCCTTCGTTCCGCTCGAGGGCTCCATCCGCCTGGTCGACGACTGGGCACGCGACGGCCTGCTGTTGATCGGCGACGCCGCTCACACCATGAGCCCGATGGGCGCCATCGGCGTGAACGTCGCGATTGCGACGGCGGCCGTGGCGGCGCAGGAGTTGTATCCGCGCCTGGGCCGCGGTCCCATTGCGCACGCGCACCTGCAGGCGGTGCAGCGTCAGCGCGAGGAGGATGTCCGCACGCTCCATCGACTCCAGCGGCAGGCGCAGGGGGTGCTGTTGCCCGAGCAGACGCTCGGCTCGATCGCAAGGCGTATCGTCCCGAAGCTGCTGCCGTTCATCTTCCGCTCGCCGCTCGTGCCGAGGATGCAGCGGCGGATCTTCTTCGGCGTGCCGCTGCCGCCGCTCGATCCCGCGTTCAGTTTTCGAGACCAGGCGGCCTAACGGCCGCCTGGTGCGGGACCGCCGCGTCCACCACGACCTCCGCGCCCGCGGCCGCCGCCTCCGCCGAACGACGGATACGGTTTCGGGTTCACGAGGAGCCGGTCGAGGAAGAGATCGATCGACTGGGCCATCAGCTCGATCGCGTCGAATGCGGCGTTGTCGAAGGCGTGATCGGCGCCCTGGATGAGCGTCAGCGCTGAGGGCACGTTCAGGGCGTGGAGCTTCGAAAAGAAGTCGATGCTCGACTGAACGGGCACTGTGCCGTCGTTGGTGCCGTGAATGAAGATCGTGGGGGCGAAATCCTTGGTGATGTAGGACGTGGGTGACGCGGCCGCGATGTTTTCAGGCGTCGCCTGGCCCTGCGCGAAGAGTCCCGTCGCGATTTGCGCGCTGGCCAGCGGGTACACGCCGATGCAGGCGTTGACGTTCGAGCTCACACCGGCATTGCCGCCCTCGCCCTCGAACTCCTTGCGACCGTTCGTGCCGGCGGCCATGAGCGCCAGCATCCCGCCGGCCGAGTAGCCGGCGATCACGATCCGGTTGGCGTCGACGCCGAGCCGGTCGGCGTTCGCGCGCGTCCAGCGGATGGCGGCCTTCGTGTCGTGAATCTGGGCCGGCCACAACCCCTCGGTCTGGAGCCGGTAGTTCGCCGAGATGCTCGTATAGCCTTTGGCGCCCAGCGGTTTGCAATCGTTGATGATGTAGCCGGCATTCTTGTTGCCGACGAAGAAGCCGCCCCCGAAGAGGTGGATGATGGCGAGGCGCTTCGAGGTGACGCCGGCGGGTGGCCGATAGACGTCGAGCGTGAGGTCCTTGTCGCCGCCCTTGCCGAACACGATGTCCTTTTCGACGCGCAGGTTGCCGGTGTCCGGTGCCGGCCCTTGAGCTTGCAGCGACAGTGCTGTCAACGCCGGTGCCGCGGCCAGTGCGCCCGACGCCTTGACGAATCCACGCCTCGTGAGTCGCGCCATGATCGTTGTCCCCTTCTGTGTGGCGATCAGGAAAGCCGCGCGTAATGTAACTCAACGCTCCCGATTCTTCCAGAAGGCGTGGACGTGCTTCGACTCGGCGCGGCGGCCGCGCTCAGCGGCGCGGCGGGTAGGTGGGCTGATCGTTGGCGACCGAGAGGTTGTGCGAGGCGATGGCGATTTCTGCCGCCGACAAGGCAACCGCCAGGATCGTCGCGCGCTTGGGGTGCGTCTTCGACATCTTCCAGAGCGTGTAGTTCGCGCCGACCCACAGGCTGATGCTGACCGCTTTGAACGCGACGGGATTGTCCATGAAGGGGCGCAGCACCGGGTTCATCTCCGTGGCGTTCGGGTTCGACTGCAGCGCGATGCTGGTGCTGATCATGTCGAAGGCGTGCGACGCGCCGTGTACCGAGATGGCCGTGGTCGCCCACCACGGGCGCGGCTTCTCGAGGTCCTGAGTAAAGACCGTCGCGGACGCGAACAGCAGCACGACGAGGAGACACACGGCGAATCGCTGCACCATGGCGTGCCGCGGGTCGCAAAACGCGCGCCTCCGAAACGCACTAAACCTTAAGGTTTATACCGGTTGTGCGAGCCAGTCGGCGCCTTCCCTGCCGATCGATGACGGAAAGTCGTCCCGTCTCAGGTTTTCTCGCGCTTCGAACGCTGAATGGACGCGCTGATGAAGCGCGCGACGTCGGCCCGCAGGAGTTTGTGCGCCGAGGGACGTAAGTAGATCATGTGTCCCGATTCGTAGTAGCCGAACGACACGCGATCGGAAATCGACCGATCGAAGGCGAGGTGAGAGAAGTTGAATTCCGAGCCGGTAAACGGCGTCGCCAGGTCGTAATAGCCGCACGCGACGAACACGCGCAGAAACGGATTCCTGGACATGGCACGGCGCAGCGCGTCGGTCATGTCCATGTAGCGGTTCTGGTCGTAGGTCCAGGGCTGCACGGGACCGCCGCTGGTCGGGTAGTGCAGGTCCGTTTCCCACTTCAGGTCATCGCGCACGTACTGCTGGAAGACCGCCGTTACGGCGCCTTTTGCGGCGGTGTCGGACGGGTCGTATTCCGACTGCTCGCCGGCGGCATCGCGATCCAGACCGGTGAAGCGCGCGTCGTACCGCCCGAGCGTCAGCCGCTTGTCGCGGAGCAGCTCCTTCCGGAACCGGGTGGCGCTGACCCGGAGATTCGATTCGACGACGAACGTGTCGGAGAGCCCCGTGTAGCGGGCCAGCTTCTGCGCGATCCCCCGCTGCTCGGCGTCGGTCAGCGTGTTGCCTTTGGTGAGGGCCGCGGTGTACTCGCCGAGCGCGAACCCCCGCGCCTCGTCCACGACTTTCTTCAGCCCGGCGGCCTGCAGGTCGGCCGGCAGCTTCTTGTGGTACCACGCCGTGGCCGCGAAGCTCGGGACGAGCGCGGCATAGGGAATGTCGTTGTTCGGCGCGGGCGAAAGGGTCTGGTAGGTAAGAAGTGAAGACACGAGCACGATGCCATTCAGCTCGATCCCGTGCCGCGACTGGAGCTCGTCGGCCAGGCCCGCCGAGCGGATCGTGCCGTAGCTCTCGCCGATGAGCAGCTTGGGCGAGGCCCAGCGGCCGTAGGCGATGAGGTACGCGTTGATGAATTCGCCGAAGGCGCGGATGTCGCCGGTCTGACCATGGAACTGTGCGCCGTTGACGCCGGCCATCACGCGGCTGTAGCCGGTGTCGATGGCGTCGACGAACACGAGATCGGCCAGATCGATGATCGACTGATCGTTGTCGACGAGCTGATACGGCGGCGACGGCTGGCTGCCGTCGTCGGCCATCAGCACGCGGCGCGGCGCGAACGATCCCATGTGCAGCCAGACGCTCGACGAGCCGGGGCCGCCGTTGTAAAGAAACGCGATCGGACGGGTCCGGGCCTCCTCGCCGTCTTTTGTGTACGCGACGAAGAACATCCGCGCCGACACCTTGCCGTCGTCGAGCCGGATGGGCAGGGTGCCGGCGGCTGCGGTGTACTTGATCTCGCGGCCGTCGAGACGCATGACGTGCGAGGTTTGGGACGCCTTTTCGTCGGCGGGCGCGGCCGTCTCGATGCGCGCCGGTGGCCGTTCGACTGCTTCGCCTGGCTGGCCAGGGGCCGGTGGGGCGGGAGGCGGGGCACCGCGCTGTTGTGCCTGGCCGGCGACGAGAAACGAGACAATCAGGACGCCCGCCGCAACCGCCTGCTTCATGGGAGTCTCCTGGCCGTGATTCTACTGGAGGTGTGAGGCGGCTCGACGGACACCGGCGGCCAATTCTTTACAATTCAAAGAGCTTTCTGTAATGTGGCCACTCGGTGATCAGGCTCATCCTTGCCGCTGCCGTGGGCGTCGCCATCTTTCAGATCGGATTCCGGCTCACATCGGACGTGCCGCCGATCGTCGCGCTCCTCGTGCTGAGCGGCGCTGCGTTCGCGTTCGCGCGGCCGCATCACGCATGGCTCTGGGCCGTTGCAATCGGTGTCGGCGCGCGCCTGTTTCCCGAGCCGGCGCTGAGCGCCGAACACATCGCGCGCGAGGGCGCCAGCCGGCCGCTTCCGCTGCCGTTCGGACTGACGCGCAATGCCGCTGCGCAATGGCTCGCCGGCAGCCTCGTCATCATGATCTTTCCGCTGATAGGCGCTGCTCTCGGGTGGGCCGCTCGCGGGATGACGCGCAAATCCGCTCGTTGACCTCAGCCCGCGCACATCCGCGGTCACATCGCTCGGTTACGTCGACGGTCCGACGTGTCACGCATCCAGTTCGAGCGGCAACGCGGGCGGTCGAGCGTGTTCCACGCACAGTCCGAGGTGCGGCGTCGACGGTCCCGCGTGTTCCGCGGACGGCCGGACGCGTCTGGCCAGCCCGTTTGCTGCGCACGCGACCGCCGACGATGGTCGCGCGCTTCCGCGGTGGCGATTCGCGGTCCGCGCGTGCCGCGCGAGGGTCGGCAGACGCCCGTTCCGATACGCCGGCGGGCGTGTTTGCTTCGCCGAGTCGCAGCCGTGCCTCCTGTGGCGACCGTGTCGGCCGTGTGGAGTCCTCTTCAGAGAGACGCACGCGCCATAAAGCTTGAGCACGACAGCGGGAAAAGAGGGCAGAATAAGCGCGGCCTCATGCCAAGCCGAATCGCCGGATGTCGCTAGCGAGCGGCACGCGGCTCGGACCGTACGAGATCGTCGCGCCGCTCGGCAGCGGCGGCATGGGCGACGTGTATCGCGCCCGCGATCCCAGGCTCGCGCGCGACGTTGCGATCAAAGTCATCGCGACGACGTCGTCGTCGGAGCCGGACCGGTTCAGCCGCTTCGAACGGGAAGCGCGCGCGGCCGCGGCGCTCAATCATCCCAACATCCTGGCCGTGTACGACATCGGATCGCACGAGGGAACCCCGTACGTCGTCTCTGAGCTCCTGGCCGGCGAGACGCTGCGGGCGCGGCTGAACGGCCTGTCCGTCCGCAAAGCCGTCGAGTACGCGCTGCAGATTGCCCGCGGCCTCGCCGCCGCGCATGAGCGAGGCATCGTTCATCGCGACCTCAAGCCCGAAAACATCTTCGTGACCACCGACGGCCACGTGAAGATCCTCGACTTCGGCCTTGCGAAGCTGACGGAAACCGAGCCGACGCTCGCCGGCGTCAGTCAGCTGATGACGTCGCCGGCCGGTACGCAGCCCGGGTTGTTGCTCGGCACCGTCGGGTACATGGCGCCGGAACAGATCCGCGGCCAGCCGACCGACCATCGAGCGGACGTGTTCGCCTTCGGCGCCATTCTGTACGAGATGTTGTCGGGTCAGCGATCGTTTGGCGGTGCCACGCCCGCGGACACAATCAGCGCCATCCTCGACAGGAATCCGCCCGACTTGCCGGTGGCCGATCGGCACATCCCGCCGGCGCTCGCGCGCGTGGTCGATCGTTGCCTGGAAAAGGATCCCGCGGCGCGGTTTCAATCGACGAGAGATCTGGCGTTCGCACTCGAGGCGCTCGACGCCGGATCGAGCACGACCGCGTCGATCGCCGCACGGGCGGGACGACGGCGTCCCGATCGGCTCGCGTGGGGTATTGCGCTCCTCGCGGTCATCACCGCCGCTGCTGTCACGGAGATCAGCGTTCGGCGATCGACGCCTCCTCCGCTCGTCACGCAATTGGAGCTCACGACGACGGCGACGTCGGATCCGTTCTCGTTTGCGTTGTCGCCCGACGGCCGACAGATTGCCTTTGTGGCCACCGCGGAAGGCGGCTCGCGCATCTGGGTTCGTGCGCTCGATCAGCCGACCGGCCGCCCGCTCGCGGGGACCGAGGGAGCGATCCTTCCGTTCTGGGCCGCTGATGGGCGCGCGATCGGGTTCTTTGCCGATGCCAAATTGAAGCGCATCGATCTGAGCGCCGGCGCGGCGCAAGTGTTAGCCGATGCTCCACTGTCGCGTGGTGGTACGTGGAACCGCGACGGGGTCATCCTGTTCGCGTCGATCGGGAGCAGTGGGCTGATGCGAGTGCCGGCCAGTGGCGGCCCGGCGACCGCGGTCACACGCCTGTCCCGCGGACAAGTCGCACACCGCTGGCCACAGTTTCTCCCGGACGGTCGTCACTTCCTCTTCTACAGCCAGGGCAATCCTGACGTGCGAGGCGTCTATCTCGGTTCGCTCGACGGCGGCGATCCCAAGCGGGTGATTGATTCTGAAGCCGCCGCGATGTATGTCCCTCCCGGGTTCCTGTTCACGTTGGCGCAGAGTGTGCTGAGCGCGGTCCGGTTCGATCCGACGTCCGGCTCCACGACCGGTGATCCAGTGCCGATCGCGCAATCGGTGGGGGTGGACGGCGCGCTCAATCACGCCGGCTTCGGCGTGTCAGACGGCGGCGTGATCGCCTACCGCAGTGGCGCGGCCGCACGGCGGCAGGTGGTCTGGGTGGATCGCGCCGGGACGCTGGGCAAGGAAATTGTGCCGTCCGACGAAACCAACCTGACGAGTCCTGAACTGTCACCTGAGGGGGAGCGTCTTGCGTTCTATCGTACGACGCAAAATAACACCGATCTGTGGGTGATGCCCCTTGCGCGAACCACCGCGAGCCGCTTCACGTTCGATGCGGCCATCGAGGCGTGCCCCCTCTGGTCGCCCGACGGCACGCGCATCGTCTTCCGCTCGTCCCGGAATGGCCGATACGACCTGTTCGAGAAGCCGGCCAGCGGCGCCGCCGACGAGCACCCGCTTCTGGTCACGATGCAGGACAAGTCTCCACAGAGCTGGTCGCCTGACGGCCGCCTCCTTCTCTACTCGACGGCGGACCCCAGGACCCAGTCCGATTTGTGGGCTCTCCCGCTCGATGGCGATCGCAAGCCGTTTCCTGTGGTGCAGACAGGCGCCGACGAGGTGCACGGGCAGTTTTCGCCCGACGGCCGATGGCTCGCCTATACGTCCAATGAAAGCGGCCGGTACGAGGTGTACGTCCGGTCGTTCCCGGCTGCCGGCGGCAGGTGGCAGATTTCGTCGAACGGTGGAATCTATCCACGCTGGCGCCGCGATGGACGCGAGCTCTTCTTCGTCGCGCCGGACAACCGCATCATGGCGGCTGTCATGGAGCTGGACGCAAAAGCGCGAACGCTGACGCCCGGCGCTCCTCAGGCGCTGTTCAGCACGCGGCTGTCCACGCAGGGGTCCGCTGGACTCGCCGGCTTCGGGTCCAAAGCCCAGTACGACGTCGCACGCGACGGGCGGTTCGTCCTGATCGCCTCCGCCGACGAAGCCATTGCCTCACCGATCAAACTCATTCTCAATTGGGATGCCGCGCTGAAGAAGCCATAACACATTTGTGCGAGACAAGAGGTTCATATGTCGAGCGCTCTCAAGTCGACCGGAATCGGCGTCCTCCTGATCCTGGTAGGCGTGATCGGCGGGTTCCATCTGCGCGCGCAGACTGCGCCGCCGGCCGCTCCCGCGGATACCGCCGCGATGCGCGCGAATTACGACCGCTGGCGGAGTGAGTTCAAGACCTGGAACCGCTGGGGCGCCGACGACAACAAGGGCACGTCGAATCTCATCACGCCGCAGAAGGTCCTGAGCGCGCTCAAGCTCGTCAAGAGCGGAACCGTCATCTCGCTGGCCGCGAACGAGCCGCAGCAGGCGGCGGCGGACGTCGCGGCCGCCGGCCTGTTCCGTCGGACGACGAACGCCATCACCGAAGGGGGGACCACCGACACCTACTCGGTCAGCTATCACGGCCTGACGGTGTCGCACATCGATTCCTGGTGCCACTTCGTCGAGAACGGCCAGATGTACAACGGCATTCCCGCGAAGGAGAACATCACGCCGGAGGCCGGGTGCAAGAAGGGGAGCGTGATGAACTGGAAGGACGGCATCGTCACGCGCGCCGTCCTGTACGACATCGCGCAGCTCAAGGGCGCCGATTGGGTCGAGCCGGGCACCCCCATCACGCGCGCCGATCTCGACGAGTGGGAAAAGCGATCGGGTGTGAAGGCGAGCCCGGGCGACGTCGTCCTGCTGTACGTCGGACGATGGAAGCGGCGCGAGAAGGTCGGTCCCTGGGCCGGCCAGGTCGCCGGCTATTACGCCGACACGATCCCGTGGCTGCACGAACGGCTGCCGGCGTTTGTCGGGCACGACTTCAACATCGACTGGAATCCGCGACCCGGCTGGGAAGGGGTCCGCAATCCGATCCACATTGCCGTGCTCAACTGGATGGGCATCAACATCGTGGAGAATCTGGATCTGGAGCGCGCCGTGGCGCAGGCCCGCCGGGCGCGGCAGTACGAGTTCCTCGTCACGTTTGCTCCCCTTCCAGTCGAGGGCGGCTCAGGCTCGCCGGTCAATCCGCTGGCGATTTTCTAGCGGCCCTCAGCCGCCACTCGTTCCAGAAGTTCGTTGCCGGGCGGCTGACCTATCGGCGAGAATCGATCGCATCATGCGCCGAGATGCTTCACACGTCGTCACCGTCGCCGTCGCGGTCTCGATTCTGCTGCCGTGGATGCCCGCCGCGCGACTCCGCGCGCAGGCGCCCACAGAAGCCGCGAAGCCGCAGACGTTCGATGTCGCGTCGGTGAAACCGAGCGATCCGAACCCGAGCTCGCCGCTCGGTGCGATTCCGATGATGATGCCGCCAGTCGGCGGCCGCGTCACGACCAAGAACCTTCCGCTGCGCATCCTCGTCCGCGCCGCTTACGAGGTGCAGGACTTCCAGATCGTCGGCAACCAGCCGGTGCTCGCCGACAAGTTCGACATCACGGCCAAGGCCCCGGAAGGTTTCACCGGCGGGATGAAAGAAGCGCTGCCGATGCTGAAGGCGCTGCTTGCCGACCGCTTCAAGCTGAAGGTTCATACCGAAACACGCGAGCTGCCGATCGGCGAACTCGTTGTCGCGCGCAGCGACAAGAAGCTCGGCCCCGACCTCAAGCCGTCGCAGTCGGATTGTCCCAACCCGGAAGCGGAGACGGCCAAGCGCGCCGAAGCGCTGGCCAAGGGCGGTCTTCAGGCGCTGGCGTCGATGATGCCGAAACCCGGCGAGGCGTTGAAGTGCGGGATTATGCCGGCCATGGACGGTGGCGGGTTCGGTTTGAGGGCCGACGGTCAGCCGCTGACGGTCGTCATCGCGCTGCTCTCGCAGGTGACGGGCAAGGTCGTCCATGACAAGACGGGCCTGACCGGCTTGTACGACTGGCAGCTGAAGTTCGATCCGGAAGTGCTGCTGCGAATGGCCAGCGCGGCCGGCTTCAACGTGCCGGCCGGCGCCGCGGCGCAACTCCCGCAGACCGACAGCCCTTCGCTGATGACCGCGCTGCAGGAGCAGCTCGGGCTCAAGCTCCAGAATGCCAAGGGGCCGGTCGAAGTGCTCGTGATCGATTCCGTCGAAGCACCGCAGCCTGACTAGCGACTGGTGGGGACGGTCTTTAGACCGTCCCGCACCGGAACGGGGGTGAAGCCCGTTCCCTACCGAGCGAGCGGGTTGGGACGAATCTGGAACTTGGCGATCTTTCCCTTCGTCCCCTTGCCGCCCTCGATGTGCCACACGAAGTGCGTGCCGTAGTTGGCGTAGAGTGCACGCCCTTTCCACCCGGCGCGCGGATCGTCGATGCGGCCGTCCATCCCGCGCGAGTAAAACCCGAGCGGATACGGCACGCGCAGCGTCGTCCACTCGCGCGTCTGCGGATTGAGCGCGAGAAGCGCGTCTGAGTTCGATCCCGTCGCCAGCGGCGTGTTCGCGCCGAGGCCCGAGATGTTCTGCTGATCCACCCAGTTGTAGTAGTGGAAGTCGGCCGGGATTTCCGTGCCTTTGAGCTTCGGACCGGTCGTCTGATAGAGCGTCCAGCCTTCGCGGCACTGGCTGCCGTCGATCTTCGCCGGACCGTTCAGGTCCTTGCACTTGCGCACGTCGAAGCTCGCCAGGTGGCTGCTCGCGGCGAGGGCCGTCCAGACGACACCGTTGGTGTCGATGTCGACGCCGCGCGGATCAAAGCCGGGCTCGGGCACCTTGAAGACCTGCGTCTTGCACGAGCTCGGCGGATTGGCGCCACGCTGCAGCCGGATGAGGAAGCCCGGATACTGCTCGCTCACGCCCCATACGCTGTCGTCGACCGGGCTCGGAATCACCGCGTACATGCTGTAGGTGACCAGCGTGTCGAGCTTCGGATCGAACGGCGTCGTCTGCGCGCCGCGCTGCGCACCGGCGGCCGTGTCGCCCAGGTACAGCGCCGAGTTGCCGCTGCGCGAGATGTTCCACGGCTTGGTGATTTTGCCGTCGCCGTTGGTGTCGAGCACCTGCCCGCACCAGCCGTTGGCCTTCTGTTCGTCGTGCGTCTCGTCCCACACCTTCGTATCGATCCACCCGAAGATGGGCCCGACCAGCTCGTTGAAGTAGACCGTCGCGTCGGGATCGTTGTCGAACTGCAGGTGGTGCGTCGAATAGCACGTGTCGATGAGCGTGAACTGCTTCGTCTTCGGATCGTAGTAGGACGCCTGGCGACCGCTGCTCTGGAGCGGGAACCACGAGGCGAACTTGTTGGTCGCGTCGCTGCACCACGACGGATCCTGGTTGGCGCGGATCTTCGACGTCATCCACACGCGGCCCTTGCTGTCGACCATCGGATTGTGGGGATCGGCGGGGTCGTACGGTGGGTTCGCCCAGAGATGTTCGTTGCCCCAGTGGAGCGACGGCCGGTTGGGCGCCGGGAAGCGCGACGGGACCTTTTCCTTCGGCTCGCGCGTCGGGATGTCGAGCGCAAGCGTCTTGTTCTCGTTCTGATCCATCACGACGAGCTGTCCGTGCCCCGCCGACACGGCGTAGACCGGCCCGTTTGCGTTCACGGTCGGCTTGTGCTTGTCGGTCGAAATCTCGTCGTGCATGAACGAATGGTCGTCGCCGACGTCCCACAGCGTCACGACGAGATTGCGTTCGATGCCCCGGGGCCGAGGCGGCGCGGGCGGCACCTCGCCCTTCGCGATGCGCTCGGTCCAGTCGGCGTACGTCTTGAGCGAGCGTGCCTTCCCCTGGTTCTCGAGCACCGAGTACATCGACGTGCCGCGCACGCCAGTGCCGAGGCGCCATTCCCAGGCCTCGAGCGCCGTCTTCAGTTCCGGTTTCGCCTTCAGGACGTGGCTGGTGTCGCGCGTTTCCGCGTTCCCGAGCTGGTGACAGAAGTTGCAGTCCGACTTGAGCGAGTTGATCCAGTGGTTCTGCGACAGCATGTTGCGGCCGAGACCGTTGCCGTCGGCACCCGTGCCCGGGAATTCCTTGGCCGCGGGCGGCTCGAGGAGTGACAGCCAGTAATTGCCCGGATAGACCTTGGCGGCTTCCTGCGGCGTCTTCGCCACGTTCGCCGTCAGCGCCACCGGGTTTGGCGACGGCTTCACCGACGTTGGCTTGGAGTCGACCAGGCCGTAGCCGCGCACCCACACGTCATAGGTCGCGGCCGGCAGGTCGGGCACCATGTACCGTCCCTGGTCGTCGGTGACGACAATCTTGATGAAGTTGGTCGGCAGGCTCTTTGTTTCGGCGATGACCCACACGCCGGCCTCCGGCCCCTGCTCGCTGCGCACGGTGCCGGTGATGTAGCGCTCGGCATTCTGCGCCGCCTGCTGCGCATGTCCGGGACTGATGGTGAGCGCCGCAACCAGGCCGATGAAGGCGGCGCGATAGAAGATCGGGCGTACTGCACGTGTCATGAATGACCTCTCGGTAGCCTCTCGCGAAGACGGGTTATGGTAGCTCAACACTCCTATAATCGAACGCGGCCATGCGACTCGCCGGCGCCGCACTGAGCGTTTTAGACCGATTTTGGCGCGACATCAGGCAAAGCCTGCGTGTCTTCAGCAAGAATCCGGCGTTCACCTGCATCGCCGTGCTGTCGATTGCCTTCGGCACCGGCGCCAACGTCGCGATGTTCAGCGCCGCCGATGCCCTGATCCTGCGCCCGTTGCCCATCCAGCGTCCCGCCGAGGTCGTCACCATCGGGTCGCGCCTCAAGATCGGCATGGGGACGCGGTACGTCGCCTCGTACGCCGACTATCAGGACATTCGCGATCGCACCCACAGCTTCGACGGCATCGTCGCGTTCACATCCCGCGAAGCGGCGTTCAGCGCACGGCCCGGTGCGCTGCCGCAGGTCAAGGTCGTGACGATGGTGAGCGCCAACTACTTTCGTGTGCTGGGCGTCGAGCCCGAGGTCGGCCGCGGCCTGCGCGCGGAGGAAGACGTGGTCGCCGGGCGCGACGCCGTGGCGGTGTTGAGCTACGGCCTGTGGCAGCAGGACTTCGCGGGCGATCCGGCGATCGTCGGGCGCAAGGTGCGCGTCAGCGGCATCGACTTCACCATCGTTGGCGTGACGCCCGAACGGTTCACGGGCATGGAGCCGAGATTCCGCGAGTCGGTGTACGTCCCCCTCGCGATGTGGCCCCGCATCGCCAACCTGCCTGACGTCGATCCCCTGACCGATCGAGGCTGGCGCTGGCTGACGCTGAAGGGGCGGCTGAAGGAGGGCGTGACGCTGTCGCAGGCGCGCGCCGAGCTCGCGGTCCTCGGCGGCGCGCTCGCGCAGGCCTATCCGGACACGAACAAGGATCAGGGGCTGGCTGCGCAAACCGAGATGGAGGTGCGCTTCGAGCGCAATCCCCTCGACTCGGGCGGCCTGATCATCCTCACCATCCTGTCTGTCGCCGTGCTGTCGGTTGCCAGTGCAAACGTCGCCGGCCTGTTAGCGAGCCGAGCGCCGGTCCGCGCGCGGGAAATCGCGTTGCGGATGGCGGTGGGGGCCGGACGCGGGCGACTGATCCGTCAGCTGATCACCGAGAGCCTGGCGATCGCACTCGTGGGAGGAACGCTGGGGGTCGTGGTCGGGTACGTCGGCATCGCGATGCTGCGGCAGATCGAGTTCCCGAGCGATCTCGTCGCCTTGCCGGTCATCCGCATCGACGAGCGCGCCCTCACGTTCAGCCTCGCGCTCGCGATGGCTACGGCGTTTCTGTTCGGCCTCGCGCCGGCGCTGCAGACCACGCGCGTGGATCTCGTGACATCGCTGAAGGCGGGCGACGCGGATCGCCAGGGCCGTCTGCGCCTGACCGGGCCGAACGTGCTCGTCGCGGTGCAGGTGGCGCTGTCGTTCGTGCTGCTCACCATCGCTGTGTTCGCCTACCAGCTGTTCAGAGTCGAGTACACAGAGGGCCCAGGCTTCCGGACGGCGCGTATCGCCAAGATCACCATCGACACGAGCCAGGCGCACTATTCGCAGGCAGAGGCCGTGCGCTTCTTCGAGCGCGCGCTGGCGAAGGCGCGCGAGCTGCCCGAAGTACGGACCGCGGGCGCCACGTCGGCGATGCCGCTGTGGGGCGGCCTCGAGCTTCCTTCGATTGTGCCTGAGGGCTTCGTGCTGCCGACGGGGCAGAGCAGCATCCGCCCCTGGGCGATGAACGTCGACGAATCGTTCCTCGAGACGCTGGAGATTCCGCTCCTCGCCGGGCGACGCTTCCGCGACACCGACACACTGGAGACACCGCGCGTCGCGATCGTGAACGCGACCTTCGCCGAACGCTACTGGCGCGGCGGCGACGCCGTCGGCCGCCGCTTCCGCCGCAACGACGATCCTGAGCGGCCGGTCGAAATCGTCGGCATCGTCAAGACTTCGAAGTACACCTACTTCGCCGAACCGCCGCAGGAGATGGTGTATTACCCGTTCCGCCAGCAGCGCCGCGCCACGATGACGCTCGTGGCGCAGACGACGGGAGAATCGGCGTCGGCGCTGGCGCCCTTGCGCGAGATGGTCCGGCGCATGGACGCGGATGTGCCCGTCTACGACGTGCAGACGATCGAAGCGTTCTACGCGTCGCGGGCGACGGCGCTCGGCATCATCGCAACGCGCCTGATCGGCGGCATGGGCCTGATGGGGCTGGCGTTGACGATGGTCGGGCTGTACGGGCTCGTGTCGTACGCGGTGGGACGCCGCACGCGCGAGCTCGGCATCCGCATGGCCGTCGGCGCGAGCTCGGGCCGCGTGCTCGCGATGGTGCTGCGGCAGGGCATGATGCCGGCCTGGTACGGCGTGGCCGCAGGGCTCGTGCTGAGCGCGATCACGACGCGCGTGCTGCCGCGGCTGTTTCCGGTCGACCGCCCCTACGACGAC
>Ga0066903_100001436_pt1 | contig 17360 bp, 12 predicted proteins | sample PanSoiMetaGPlot1_FD_67491 | JGI IMG/M metagenome (GOLD analysis project Ga0066903, IMG submission 67491) | Tropical forest soil microbial communities from Panama analyzed to predict greenhouse gas emissions - Panama Soil - Plot 1 (version 2) | ecosystem: Environmental > Terrestrial > Soil >... | reverse complement strand
GCCGGCCCGAGCGTAGCCGGCTCCGCGGCTTGTGGTGGCGCTTGCTCGGCCGGCGACGCCGCGCTCGGCGGGGCGACCGCATCCGACGCAGCTTCCGGCGGCGCCGCTGCGGGCGCCGACTCGGCTGCAGGTGGCGGCTCGACTGCAGGCGGCGCTGCTTCGGCGGGCGGTGCCGCCGCGGCTGCGCTCGGGGCCATGTCCGGCGCCATGTCCGGCGCCATCGGCTCGGCACCCGTCGCCTCCGCCGACCCTGCGGCCTGTTCGGGCGGCGCAGCACCGCCCGCCTCGCCGCCCGCGGCTTCCATCTCGCTCGCCTCCGCGGCGCTCGCCGCGGCCGGGGCTTCGCCAGCGCGCTCCGCCTCCTCCGCTTTCGCCGACGGATCGAGCTCGGGCGCAGGCTCGGCCGAGCCCGGCGGCTCCGGCGCTTCCGGCGCGGTGCCGGCCACGATCGGCGGCACGTTCACGGCCGCTGCCGGCTTGGGTGGCGCACGCCGCGCGGCAGCACCTTTGCGGGCGCGGCGCGGATGACCGCCGTGCAATCTTCGCCGCGCCGCATGCTCGGCCGCGTGCTTTTCGTGCGCCTTGGCGTCCTTCGCCTTGCCTTTATTCTTGTCGAGCGCCTCGCCGTGTGGCCGCGCCGCGTCGGCGCCGGGCGCGAGCGGCGGCGGCGCCTCCGCATCGAGCGTCACCGGCTCGCCCGTTGCGCGCGCCGCCGCCTTGTCGCTTTCGGTCGCTTCGGCAGTCTCGCCGGTGTCCGCCTCGTCTTCGGCCTGCGGCGGAGCATCGATCGGCAACACACGGGCATCGCCGTTGTCGGTGCCCGCCGGCACCGGCCGATCGAGCACGTCGATGAGGTGGTGCCAGTCGGCCGAGACGAGTTGCGACTCGAGCCGCTCGAAGACGAGGCGACGGGTGCGGTCGTCGAGATTGAGCAGCGACCGGCGCACGCGGCCGAGGCGATCGTCGGGATCGACCGTCAGCGTGGTGCGCACCGTCTCGGCGAGCCGCGCGACGAGCTGCGCTGGATCGTGCGCGTCGCGCCGGTCGAGCAGGCCGGCGACGAGCCGCGCGATGCGCGCGCGGGGTGCGACCGCCCGCGTCGGCGGCGCACGCCCGGCCGCGATGGCCGCGACCGCAGCGTCAGCGCTGGTCTCGGCAGCGTCGCCCGGCGCCGTCATCTCGATCGGTCCCTCGAGCTCGCTCGCCTCGACGCCGCGCGGGTCCTGCAGCACATGGGCGATCTCGTGCGCGATCATGGTGCGGCCGCGCGGCGTCGCCGGCGCGTAGGCGCCGGGCGCGAAGAAGATGTCACGGCCGAGCGCGAAGGCATGCGCGTTCACCGCACTCGCCGCCGCGCCCGCGAGCGCGTCGGTATGGATGCGGACGTGGGAGAGGTCGCAGCCGAACGCCGTCTCGAAATGCATGCGCTCGCGCGGCGCGAGCGGCATGCCGGGAACGCGCAATGCCGTCCGCACCGCCGCGATCGAGGCCTCGCGCGTCTTCTCCCGCGCGCCGCTCATGGCCGCCTCACCACGCGGACGACCGCGCGCGCCAGCGCGCGACCGATTGCTTCCGCCCCCGCGTCGCGCGCGATCGCGACGTCGATGCGCTCCCGGCCGAGCGCCGCATCCTCGAACCTCGCATCCGCGAGCGCGGCGGCGCATTCATCGGTGAACGCGCGAACGAAACGGTCGCGGTCGCCGAGCGCGAGCCCATCGACCACGATCCGCTCGACGTCGAGCCTGATGCTGGGTGCCCTCAGCGCCATCCGGCGATCTCCGCTTCGGTCAGCGTGCGCTCGAGCTTGGCGTATTCAGTGCGCGCGGCGCGCAGGAGGTGGCTCATCGCGACCGGCCGGCCATCCTCGGCCGCGAGGAAGCTCGCGTGCAGCGCGATGCCGGCAATGTTGCCGCCCGGGATGTTGAGCTGGGCGAGCCGCCCGAAATCGAGCCGCTCGCGCGGCGTCTGCGGCGGGAAGACGGTCTGCCAGATGCGCGCGCGCTCGCCCGCGCCGGGAAACGGGAAATTGACGATGAAGCGCAGCCGGCGCACGAACGCCTGGTCGATCGCGCCCTTGAAATTGGTGGTGAGGATCGCGAGCCCGCGATAGGACTCCATGCGCTGCAGCAGATAGCTCACCTCAATGTTGGCATAGCGGTCGTGGCTGTCGTGCACTTCGGTGCGCTTGCCGAACAGCGCATCGGCCTCGTCGAACAGCAGTACGATACCGCCGCAATCGGCCGCATCGAACACGCGGCGCAGGTTCTTCTCGGTCTCGCCGATGTATTTGCTCACCACCTGGCTGAGATCGACGCGGTAGATGTCGAGGCGCAATTCGTGCGCCAGCACCTCGGCGGCGAGCGTCTTGCCGACGCCGCTCGGGCCCGCGAACATGGCGGTGACGCCGAGCCCGCGGGCGGCGCGGCCGAAGCCCCAACTGTCATAGACCTGCGCCTGGTGGCGCACGTGCGCGGCGATCTCGCGCAGGGTTGCGAGCTGCGCCGTCGGCAGCACCAGATCGTCCCAGCCCGCCGCGCCGGGCAGGCGCTGCGCCAGCTCGTCGAGCGCGGGCCGCGCCTCGCGCCGCACCTCGTCCCACAGCGCGTCGGCGTCCTCGATCGCGGCGCCGATACGGGCGATCGCTCCGGCGTCGAGCGAGAACTGCTCGACCACGCGGTCGAGCTGGCCGTTGAACGCCACCGCCCGCCGGCCGAGCGCGCTTCGCCACAGGTCGCGCTGCTCGCTGCGCGCCGGGCGCTCGACGTCGACCGTGCGCGCCACGCGCCCCGCGATCGGCACGCGGTCGCGCGCGCAGATGATCGCGGCAGCGCGCATGCGCTCGAGCCATGCGATGGCGGCGCGCCGCCGCGCGGGCTCGAGGTCGCCGTCGAGCATCAGGACGAGCACCGCTCCGCCGAGCGCGCATTCCCGCTCCCAGATCTTCGCCAGCCAGTCCCGCTCGGCCGCCATCTCCGGGATCAGCGCGGCCGGCATGGCCCAGGCGCGCAACCCGGCGCTGTGTGCGAGCCGGGCCGCGATCGTGCGCTTCGCCTCGGCGTCGTTGCCGGCCAGCATCAGGATCGGCCAGAACTCCGCGTCCGGCGCCCAGGTCTCCCTGAGCGACGCGGCCAGCGCTTCGTGCGCCGGCGCGAGCAACCCGTCCTCATCGAGCGGGACGACGTAGGCGCGCAAGGCCTCATCGATCGTCTCGATGCCGAGCGCGGCGTGCAGCACGCGTTCCGGCATCCGGTAGGGGGCGGCCGTGAACGACGTCGACGGCAGCATCTCGATCAGCGCGCAGCGGCGCAGCGTTGCGTCGGGCGCGAAGGCGTCCCAGGCCGCCCCGTCGAGCTTGGCGAGCGCGAGCGCCACGTTGGGCAGGCGCTGCGCCGGATCGCCGTGCGCGTTCGCGACTGCCGCTGCGAACGTCGCGTCGACCTCGCATCCGGCCGCAAGCAGCAGTGCGTCGCGCTCGAACTCGCTCAGGTGAAAGGTCGCCACCATCAGGGCGAGCGCGGATCGCGGATCGGGCGCGACCGGCTCGGCCGGCGAGCCGGCGAGGCGCGACCGGATCGGCGCGAGCGCCGCGATGAGCGTGTCGCGATCGAGACTCATAGCGTCACCGTCGGGCCCGTAAACCCCAGGTTGGGGTCGAACGTCGGCACGCTCTCAGTGCCCGAGATCCGGATGCGCAGCAGGTAGGTGCCCGCCGCCACCGTGCTCGCGTCGAACGAGATCGAGGACCCCGCAATGTCCTGCGGCAGCGCGTCGATGGCGTAGCGGTTGGGCGTCGCGCCGGGCGGCAGGCCGATCTGATCGAGCAGGAGCGAGGCGGGCTGGTCGCTGGTGCAGCTCGGTGCGAACTTGACGTCGATGTGCTGCACCCCGGAGACGACCGGCGTCGTGATCGCGGTGATGAACGGCTGCACCAGGATGCCGACCGGACTTGAGTCGCCGATCAGCTTGTCGGGCGGCTGGCCGATCGCGTAGGTGCGCACGATCTTGAGCATGTTCATGCCGGGAACGACGGTCGGCGGCACCGTCACCTGCGCCGACTCTGGCCCGACCGAGTCGAACGGCACCGTTGTCGTTCCGAACTGGGCGAGATTGCCGGGCAGTTGCAGACCGCTGCCCGTGAGCGTGAGCTGGACCGGCGCCGAGAGATTGAAAGTGTCGGGAGTCACGTCCGCGATCACCGGCCGCTCAAAGGTGACGACGCCGATGTTGGGCGGCACCAGCACGGGCTTTGCCGAGCGCACCTGCGCCTTGCTGTCGATCAGGACGACGGTTGCCACGTAGGCGGCGGAAGGGCGGCATTTGCTGCCGAAGGCGCTCCACAGCTTGTAGAGCTCGTCGGCCGAAAGGTCGTGCGGCGATATCTTGATCTGCTCGATCTGCTGGTCGAGCTCGGCCGTCGCCATCGCCTGGTCCTCGGGCGAGCCGCCCAGGCCGAACAGCGCGCGGATGCCGTCGCGATCGAGAAAGGGCTGCTCGTGCAGCACCTGCATGCCGATGCCGAGCAGCAGCTCTGGGTGATACTGACTCGCCCCATAGGCCGAGAGCAGGAAATGCAGGTCGACGGCGAGCGGCGGCCGCCCGACGCGATCGCCGGCCGGGCTGCGCACCGTCGCGACGTTGCGCCAGCCGGAATTCATCGTCACGGTGTAGAGGAACAGATTGAGATGATCGGTCTCGACCGTGTCACCGATCGGCACGCGATCGGGCGGATGCACCGTGGTGAGCGCCGACCCGAACAGGCTCGCGAGGCTCGCATTGCTCACCCCGCTGTCGAGCTGCGCGGCGATCACCCGCATGGTCGCGCCGACGGCGAGCGCGTTGCTCATCACTGGCCTCGCGATCGGCCTGCCAGATAATCCTGCAGCGTCAGCGACGGGCGGAACGGAGCCGGCCGTTCGGGCTTGACTGGCGTCGCCGCGGTGGCGCGCACCTCGAGCCGGCCGATCGAGATGTGCACGTCCGGCCGGGACTGATCGCGGTCGTGCGGCGGCAGGACTGCGGCCGGCAGCCGCGCGTGTCGCCGCGGCGAGGGCTCGCGTGCGATTTGCTGCCGCGTGCGCACGGGCACGATCGGATGGCCGTCGAGGTCGGCGGACGCGGATTCGCTTCCGCGTTCCGCGGCCGACGGCGCCGGATCGGGGACACGGCGACGGACCATGCGGGTGCGGCGGCTGATGACGAGCTGCGCGGCGGCCGGCGCCTCGGGCGGCGCAGCCGGTTCCCCGGCGGCTCGCGCGTCCGGCGCGCGCCCGCGCGCGGCCGACGGCACGTCATCGTGCGGCGCCGGGTCCGTTGAGGCGCGCGCACGCTCGCTCGCTCCGGAATCGGACCTGCGCGCGATGGCCGCTTCGCGCGGCGAAGCGGGCGCGGCGGGCGCCGTCGCGGCCGGCCGGCGCGCGGCGACCACCTCCTCGTGCACCTCAAAGGCGAGATCGAGCTGGGGCTGTGCCGCCGGCGCAGCCGCCCGCGGCGCGATCTGCGGACGCGGCGCTCGCGTCTTGCGCACCAATCCGCGCAGGTAACTCATCGCCGCACCCGCTCGACGTAAAGCGTGCGCCGGCGCTCGGACATCGCCAGGATGTCGGCTTCGCTCCAGCCGTAGGCGGAGGCAAGGATGTCGACGTCCTCGACCACGCGGGCGATGCGCTCGGCAAGCTCGGTCCAAAGGAAGCTCGCGATATCGAGCGGTGCGCGGTTAGCAGCCCCGCAGGCCGAGCAGACGAAATTGACCGCGACCGCGGCCACGCCCTCAGCCGCCTCCATCGCACCGTCGACCGCATCCACCACCTCGTCGTCGATCGGCGCGTCATCGATGAGGCAGCGCCTGACGATGATGCGGGTGGCGACGTCCTCGTCGGGCGCGTCGATGATGGCGGCGAGATCGAAGCTGTTGGGGAGCCGCGCGCGCAGGCTTCGCCCGCCGACCGTGGCGGTGACGATGCGGTCGGGCGGCGCCGCCGTGGGCGGCAGGGCGGCGACATCGAGCTCGAACTCGTTGCCCTCCCCGCACGTTTCGCAGCGGCAGATGCCGGAGAGCCGGTCGCCCGCGATGCGCCGCCGAATCTCGAGCAGCAGCGCGTCGCGCTCGCCGATGCTCAGCGCCGCGAGCGCCTGGCGATCGAGATCGGTGTAGCACCCCACGATGGTCAGCGCGCGGTCGACCGGATGCTGGGCGAGCCCCGCATCCCACGCGTCGATCAGTCGCGCCGCGGCGGGCACACGGATCATGGCGCTCACCCGGCGGGCGGCGTCAGCGTCGGCTCTTTCGGCTCGGTCACGCTGAGGTCGCGCTCCCAACCCTCGTTCTCCACTTTGATGTGCTCGATCGCGATGCCGTTGGCGTTCGCATCGAACTCCGGCAGCGCGTATTCGGACACCCAGCAGCGGTAGATCTTGTACGCGAGCGCGACCTGCCCGGCTTCGTTCTGCACCTCGAGGATGATGTCTTTGCGGAAATCCGCGAGCGATTGTTGCGCGCCGCCACCGGCGCCGTAGTTCCAGATCTTGAACGCCCAGTTCTCGAACTCGGGATCGTGCGTGATCCCGCGCTCGAATGTGATGGCCTCGTGCGCCGAGGCGCCGGGCGCCAGCATCTGGATGCTGTTGTCGCCGCCCTGGCGATGCTTGATCACCTGGGTGGTGCGCTTGAACGCGCTGACCTTCGAGATGCCGGCGACGTAGCGGCCGTCCCATTTGACGCGAAATTTGAAGTTCTTGTACGGATCGAAGCGCGTGGTGTTGACGGTGAATTCCATCGTGACCCCCTTGGCGGCGGCATGCCGTCGACGCGACGAATTACGCGGCGAGCTGGCCTGCGATCTGCGTGATCGCGATCATGACGAATTCCGCCGGCTTGAGCGGCGCGAAGCCGACGATGATGTTGACGACGCCGCGGTCGATGTCGGCCTGCTGCGTCGTCTCGCTGTCGCACTTGACGAAGTAGGCGTCGCGCGGGCTCGCGCCCTCGAAGGCACCCTGCCGAAACAGCGTGTTCATGAAGGTGCCGACGTTGAGCCGGATCTGCGCCCACAGCGGCTCGTCATTGGGCTCGAACACCGCCCATTGCGTTCCGCGCCGCAGGCTCTCCTCGATGTAGAGGGCGAGCCGACGCACCGGCACGTACTTGTATTGCGATCCGATGTCGTCGGCGCCCATCAGGGTGCGCGCACCCCACGAGACGATGCCGTAGGGATTGAGCAGGCGGATGCCGTTGGCGCCGACCGGATTGATGATGCCGTTCTCGCCGTCCGTCATGGTGTATTCGAGCTTCTGCACCCCGACGAGATTGGCCTCGGTGCCGGCCGGCGCCTTCCAGACGCCGCGCCTGCCATCGATGCGGGCATAGATGCCTGCGACAGTGCCGCTCGGCGCGCTCAACCGCAGCCCGCCGGTGAGCGGATCGCCGATCTGGATGTTGGGATAGTAGATCGCCGCGTGATCGCTCTTCGGCACGCTCGTGCCGGTGACGAGCGCCTCGATGTCCATCGGCTTCTGGTTGGCGGGCGGATCGACGATCAGGAAAGCGCGGCGGGACTCGCAATAGGCAGCCGCGTCGATCAGCGTGCTCGCGTCGGTGATGCCGGGCAGGCAGAGGATGTTGAAGATGTCCGCGTCCTCGAGCGCGTAGATGCCCTGCTTGCTCGCGGGTGACGGCACGAATGTCGCATAGGCGTTCGCCGTCGTCAGCGGCAACTGGCTGCCACCGCTGAGCACCTGCGAGCCGCCCGCGGTCTGCGTCGCGGGCGGCAGGGTGAGCTGCAGATCGGTGGCGAGCGTGTCGGTGCCGGCGTTGGCCACCACGACGGACGAGGTCGGGCCGCGCGTTCCGGACGCCAACGTGATGATATGGGTCCCCGAGTCGAAGGTCGCCGTGAAGTTCGCAAAGGCCGGAACCGTCGGGCGGAACGATCGCACCGCCGTCTGGATCGCGTTGGCGAAGTTGTTGAAGTCGGGCGGGTTCGTCAGCGGCAAGCCGCCGACCGGAATCAGGACGTTCACCGGCCGGCCGCCATCGAGCGTGAGCGCGATGCTTTGTGTCGGAAAGGCAGCCGGCGTGACGGGCCCGCTCGTCAGCTTGCCGGGATCGGGCGACGGTTTCGGCCGCGCCGGCGACGAGCCGTCGGCCTCGATTCCGCCATTGGCGGTGCCGAACCCGAGCACGCGCGACGCATCGTTCTGCAGCCCAGGCATGACCACGACGGACGAATGGTCGCTCGTCGAGGCCGACGTGATCACGAAGGTGTTGCCGCTCGGATTGGTCGCGGTAGCAATCGCGCCCAGCGTTGTGGTGAGCGTATTCACAATGTCGGTGTTGGCCGACGGACTCGGGAAGGTGACGGTGATCGGCGAGCCGCCGTCGACCGAGACCCGGATCGTGTTATGGCTCGCGTTGATCGTGAAGGAGGCAGGCGCCTTGTTCTGGCTGGAGCCATGGCCGAACACCGCGCCCGGATCGCGCTTGACCGTCACCATGTTCGATACGCCGTTGATCATCGCCTCCACGAACTTCGGATCGGTTGCGTTCATCGAGAGGCCGCCGTACTGCTCGACGGTAGTGTTGCCGTTGGCGTCCGGCATACTCGTCAGCGTCACGGTGAAGCGGTTCGGATCCGCGCTCGGCCAATCGATCACGACTGCAAGGCCGTTGCCGGCGAAGCCACCGTTGACCGCCGTGAAGTCGAGCGCGGGATTGCCGAAATTGTCCTGGATGGCGAGCGTCGCGGTCGTGGCCCCGGGGGCGACCCGGATCACCCAGCTGTCCTGTCCGCCATTGAGGAAGTACTGCATCACCGCGTAGCTCATCTCGCACGACGGATCGACGCTGCCGAACGTCGTCGTGTACTCGGCGAAGCTCTGGATTCGCGTGAGCACGTTCACGGGGCCGGTCGGCGCGATGCCGACGAACGCGGTGAGCGAGGTGCTGACCCCGGTGATCGTGTGAACGTTACTCGGCAGCTCGTAGACGGTCACGCCCGGGTACGGAGGAACGGGTACAGCCGGCATGGCGAAGGCCCTCGTCTGCGGAAATGGCCAACATTTCGATCAAAAGTAACCGGCGCCGCGCAGCGGCGGTGCCCGCTCAGGAAGAGGTATACGGATCACCCAACCAACAGTCAGAGTGCGTATGACACGCGCCCGCCGAACGACGGCGGTTTAATCCGCGCCTCATGTCTTACCCCCACAGAAATTAGTTCACCAGTTTAAGTGCTTTCTCCAAGCTGGCGCCGCCGTCGATATTTCCTTTCATTTGGAGATACTTCGATGGCAGGCGGCATGGACTATAACCATGCAAATAGGTGACCTAGACAATCGGCTGCCAGCGAAAAAACTCAATAAGCAAAATGTACGATGACACAACTGAGGATTGACTGTCAAGACCATGCCGAGCTGCGGCTGATCGCGCTCAAGCTCGAGCGTCCGCCGGGGGCATGATGCGTCGATCAGACACGCAGTAGATGCAGCGTGCCACTTCAATGTGCTTTTGTTAACGCCCATGCTCATACGACCATTGCCATAGAGCACGATCGAGCGTACGCAATTCGGTCCGGTTTTCGCGAACGAGATTACGGCAATAATCTAGGTACTCAAGGTAGAAACCAACGGATCGATCCTTAGTCTCAGCCCCGAGAGCTTCGAGAGAACGAAAGTCGATAATCGTAAATCGTTCCGGATTGATTGCTGTGAGAACAGCGGATGCCACCGGCACAGCAACGCCCTCCAGTCCGACCAGAATCGAAAGTGCTGATCGGTCTGTATTCGCGACCGTCGCGAGAGATACCGGTTCGCTTCCGCGGTGCACGGCATCACTAGATCACGAGCTTCGAACCGAAGGCGCACGTTCATCTCCGCCAAGCATACGCTCAGATCAGGCCAAAGCTGGGAGGCGGTGCCAGAACCAGAACTGATGGAACTCGCTGCGGGCAGGCCAATCGCAACAGACCGTAACCAATTCCAGCCAAGCCAACCATCAGCCCCGGCGGTACCAGGACGGTCTGCCCACCGCATAGGCATCCTAGCTCCGCGATCTCGACCAGAGTCTGGCGAGCCAATCGCTCACCAGATTCTTTCAACCAAGAATCATCCACCCGCTGGGCGGCGTGAAGGAGAATATCCAAATTGCCCAGATCGCCATGACAGAGGCAGTGGTTCATCCCAAAGTTTGACTCGACCGTCTTGCGGAGCGCAATCCGGATCTCCTCCCGAGTCTCGCCGTCATCCATATATTGTAGGCTGTCTACTCGCGCCAAGCCGATTCCGGGCGCGCCGTGGCACCAAGCGGTTTCGCACCGTGGGCTGGACAGATCTTTTCCCGGCCACGCGCGGTAATCCGGCCAATTGGCCTCCTCCGCCACAAAGGTACTCCTCTCGTAGGCAATGGCCGATTCAGCCGCGTCGCGGAAACGCGCCTCCCCGCTCCATGCCGCGAGCTTGAGCATCGCCCACGCGATTCCAGCGGCACCGTGGGAGAATCCAGTCAGCGGCTGGCTCGAATCGACCTCGGTTTTCCAACCAACGCCGGTGTCCTGCGGCTGCTGCTGCATCAAAAGCCGCTCGCCGCAAACCACTGCGGCCTTCCGCAGGTGGTCGCTGGGACTGACCCCGTTCAGAATCTCGAGCCCCGCGATCGCACCGGCCGAGCCGCCTATCACATCCAGTGCGCTATCTCTCTCGGTCAAAGTCGGCACCTCTGCCGCCAGCGCTTTCGCCTCCTCAATCGGCGACGCATCATCCCAAAGTACTGCCAGGTGTGCAAAGGTGTAGATAATCCCGCCCAACCCACAGAATCCGCCCAAGCTCCAGACCGGCACGGGGCTGGCGCGCCCGCGATCAAGATGCCTTCGAACCAAAGTAAAAGTTTTTTTCGCGATTTTCTCGTATGCCTTGTCTCCGGTTATTGCAGCCAGATAGGCCAGAAACAACGAACATCCCGAAAGCCCATTGTACAGCCCCAAATCGAGGGGATGAATCGACGTCCATCGTCCATCGGCTCCCACGGGCGTAATTCCAATCCAACTGGCGCAGAATTGGTTCTCTAGAGCATCCCGGCAAAGCATGTCTCCAACTACGCGCGCCATATCAATCGCTTCCCGATGTCCCGTCAGCCGCAACTTGCGTGGGACCGGTGCGTCGCCGCGTGACTGGGCGCCTTCCCCGAGGGACGCGGTGGCGGCGCGGATGAAACTCTCCTGTCGCGCGAGATCTTCTCCTCCCAACCGGTTCAGCCCTTCCCGAACCAGCGCCATTGCCGGCCGCTCGAAGACTTCCGGGATCCGTGCGCCTTCGCTGGTCCATAAATCACGCGAATTGGGGCGGCTGGTGAACACCGGGACATCTCCACCTTGCAGATCCGTCACTTCCGCGGGGATGAGCCGAGTCAAGTGGGACTGCTGTACCGCGTCTAGCCAAAGGCCGTCTAGCATCTGATCTCGGCTGATGGCGTTTCTCAGCCGGTCTGGTTGCTGGCACTGTCTGAGACATATGGCGTAGGCTGCGGTAGCTCGCGCGACAAACCGCACCTCGTCCTCCGCGAAGCGGTCCAGTAGCCCTCCGATTGCCTCGAGTTCATCGCGGCGCTTTTCTATCAAACGGTATACCCATCGAAACCCTGTAATAAAGGCTTCGACATACTCTCCCGCCGCGACTTCCTGGCCCTCCAGTATCGGACGATTCCGAGCCACCATCGTCGGAACCGTCTTGTTGCGGACTAGCCGCATTTCGTCCGTTCCGGCCCTTTCCCAGGACAAGCTTACCCCTACCGGAAACGGTTTACCGCTCCTGGCGCCGAACCCGCTCATATCGACGCCACCGTCATTCTCTGACCCGTAGATTGGTTGGGGAAGCAGCATCACCCTCATGACTGACGACTGGAAAGTGTTGATGGCCGGGTCATCCTTCTCCGCAACCGGAGTATCGCCATGAAACAATGTTTCAAGATCCACCGGCACGGGAAATTCCGCCGCCGCGATAAGATTTTCGAAATGCATATCCCTGGCTCTCATGACATAGAAGACGGCCAAATACCCTCCGAGCCTTTGGTAGAAACGCTCAATCTCATCGCGATGGGAACAAGGCTGATGAGCCACGCATTCGGACCACCCGTAGCAGCCTCGGTCCACTATTTTAGGGATGCGAAACGGAGTCTCGAAGCCGGCCTGATTAACCCATTCGAGGAACTCGCCGAAATGGACGTCCACCGACTGGCTGTGTGGCTTGTACACCAATCTAAAGCCTGTGGAGAACTCGAGAATTAATACTGTACGGCCGCGACGATGAGTTTCGGCAGCCGCCGTTGTAATGGACGTAAGGTTGCCCGGTTCCGTGCCCGCAGCCAAGTTCGCCCGAATCAGATCCCAATCCTTCAATAATCGGCTTAGCAGCTCGAGGGTGAAGTCCGCCCAGTTCATCGTTATAATGTGAAGTGAGCGGAACAATACCGGGTACTCTCGAGCTATCGACAACCGTACATCGATCTGTCGGAGGCGCTCGCAGAAGCTGTGGAACCGCACTTCTGGGGTCTCGCCTATTAGCACTCCTTGTACGCGGGCCACGTTCAACTCTAGCACCATCACCAAATCCAGTACCTCTTCGAGTCTCCTGAACAGGTGCGGTAAGACCAGGCGCTCGGCGGTTACCCGATCGAAGGGAACGCCCTCCGCCGGAAGTTTGCCAACTCCCTCCCGAAATCGGCGCAGCCCTTCTCGATACAGCGGGTGGGCGATCGACAAGAACCCGTTTGTCTCTTCCTCGGCGTAGCGCAGAAACTCCGGATCATCGTCGAGACAGTGCGGCGTGAGATAGAGGCCCTCCAGCTCCCGCACCCAATCGGGCGGTACTGTGATTAGCTCGGAGTAGGTTCTCGGGGGCAGCCCGAGTATCGCCAGGAAGTCCTTTTCAGTCAGGCCATCCTGACGAAGACGCTCTTCGAACAAATCGCCGCCCGAGAATGGCTGCTGCGATTTCCAGCGATCTAGGATGCCAGCCGCACGGCTCGCGTCCACTTTCGATTCGATCCAGCCCTGCCCGGCTTGCCGCAGACACGATGCCCGCTCCTCGAGGGACAACGCAGAATACAGATGTTCGGCGAGACCAAATGACGGAGGAAAGTGTTCTGGCGCCATACAGCGACGTAACCCTTCAGGCTACCGCATTTTAGTGCCGGCCCTGCGCGATGACGGAGCTATCAAGGCCACCCGTACCAAGGAATCAATCGGACAAAGTTGGCGACAACGCTGGAGAGGCGCTTCCACAGCGGCCTCGCACGTCATCGACAGGATCGCGTCCCTTCGACGCCGCAAACAGCTCCGTCCCTGCATCACATCGGTGTTAAGGAACGTCCTGATAGCTTCAGTAGTCGTTCCTTCAGACTCATTTGGCCAGTTAAGCCGGTCACGTAAAGTGGTGACCCGGGCAACACTATTGCGCGCCTTTCTACATCACCAAAAACACGATCAAACAGCGATGATCGTAGCTGCGAACCCAACCCCCAAAACTAAGGCAGCCGTTAGCACACACCCATTTTTACCGTTTAGGGCCTATCGTTGAATTATAGCAACACTCCGGATATTTAGTTCCGCATCTCTTGGGACCACCGAGGGTAACCGTTTTAATCAAGGCACTCACTTCCTCTATAATCATAACCCTTCTCAATTCCTCTTCTGACTCGGGAATTGGCTCTACCGGATTTGCGGGAATGCTCGCCCGCTCCTCAGGGCTCAATGTCTTCCGATATTCAGGGTCCTTCCACGCCCTCACTATATCGATGCTCATTTTTCCACTTCCTGTTTGATGCGGTTGATGCCTTGTCGGCCGCAATTATAGCTTATGTGATTACTATATAAAGTTATACCAGAACCGATTCAGTGTCAATTCGATGTAACACGAAGTCGTGGTTATCTAAGGACGAAGGACATGTTGACTTGGGGTTTCGGGATTATGGCACCATGAAGTCGAGCAAAATTGCGCGATCTTATGGGTCATAATGCGCAATAATTAATCATCATCGGGTCGAGATCTGATCCCTCCGGTTTAGACCTCGGTCGCAAATGTAAGCGGTAGCCTACTCGACTCAATGCGCTATCATTATGGCGGCAGTGTACGCTCATATTTTTCGCCGCGGGTGATCTCCCTCACATCTAACCTATCGGAGATATGATACTGGCAAGCCAATTTCGCAGGTGCTCAGGCCACTTTACCTCGAGCGTGAGAAGACCCGCAATTATTTGGCCCTGAGCGAATTGAACTTGGCGAGATCCTCGGCGCTGCCGAAATCGCCCTTTCTTCTCCTTAAGGCGCCGCGAGCTCCATATGCCTCAGCATAATCGGGCTTGAGGCGTATAGCCTCGCTATAGTCGGCAATCGCGTGTTCGTCGTCGCCTTTAGCTTGATAGGCAATGCCGCGGTTATAAAACGCTATCGCCGACTTGGCATCGAGTCGAATGACGTGATCATAATCGGCAATCGCGCGTTCGTGGTCGCGCTTGACGGAATGGACGAAAGCGCGGTTGAGGAGCGCGTTGGTGCTTCGCGGATCGAGACGAACAGCCTCGTTACAATTTGCTAGCGCGCGGCCGTCGTTTTTCATCTTAGTGTAGGTTAGGCACAGTCCGACGAATCTGCTGGATTGAAAGGGGTCGAGCGCAATGGCTTGAACGTAATCTGCCATCGAGTTCTCATACTCCTCGCGATAATAATAGGCGAGCGCGCGTCTGCTGAGGGCATTGCCGCGGGTTCCCGAATCTTGCGTCGATGCAATGACGGCCGTGCAGTTGGTATGATCCCATGATGCGTTGTGCCATTGAAACATTGCTTCCATTCGGTCGAAGCAAGCGTCCCATACCTGGCAGCATACCAACCGACGTGGGCGCCAAGCGATGATGGGACGGTCCAAATCGCGACCGCAATGATGCTCGCCACCAAACCTTTTATGAATCCGCGTGAACGGAACAGGTAATAAGGTAATCCAGTAATGTAGAGGACGATCATGTGGGCATAAGGTGGCCGAATATTCCGCTCCGCGCCATCGTAACTTGCCCACCAGCAAGTCAGTACAATCAGCACAACACCCATGCCGAGGCTTACGCCTATTTTCTCAGCGTAAGGTCGATCGAAAAATTCGATCGCGAATGTGAGCCCGAAATCAACCACAACAGCGGCTGCAATTATCAAAAGGGTACGCTTACCATGGGTCATTGAAATTCACCGGACGACGCCACACCTGCTCAAGTTAGACGGTTGATCTTTTCAGGACGATGCTTAGCGTCGATGCGCGTGCGCTTTGCTCGGTGCCATGAGTCTGCGTTTCACAACGATGCGGCACACCGACCGGCCTGGACAAAAATCAAACATTTCCGCCGTTGATGGCGGCACTACTCCACCTTGATATGGAGGGCCCCGACCATCGGCACCGCGCGCTGGCTCGCCGCCGACCGCAAGGCGATGTCTGGTTGTGGCACAAAGCGTCCGACCGGACCAGAACGAGCGCATGTCCGCTTTCGGGCCGCGTATGACCCTGGCTGCGTGAAAACGCGGTCAGTGTGAAATCTCGTAGAACAGATTTTCCTGGCGCCTCGGTGAGCTTCAATCGCTGTGCGAACCTTGCCGCAACCGCGGCAAGCGCCTGCTCGATGAACACGGCTACACGAGCGACATCAATGACGATGGATGGCCGACCGATCCGCATCATCCAGCCAACGCGGCAGCGAGGCCACGCACATGACGGCATGCGATTTGAAGGCGTTTTCATTTGGTAGCCTTTTTAACTGCGTCCCGCAGGAGCTCGACTGCCTTATCAAAAACTCGCCCGCCCATAGGATCTTTCTGCACTACGACAAGTGGCCCCTCGCCAAAATACAAGCCGTCAGAAACTAAGAAGGTCATCCGAACATTCGGTAGTTGGGGCGGAGGTAGGCGCCTTTTATGCCAAGGGCCGATCTGATTGACGACCGGTTGGGACACGGCAACGAGTTCTTTCGCTAGGACCTCGACTGGGTGATTAACGCCTTCAAAAATAGCCACCTTTCCTGAGTAGTTCAGGTAGCGCACGCCACCTTCTGCAAAGGCCGCCAGCACATCCAAGCCTTCCTCTTGCGGGACTTCAATGATGACTCCCAGCAGCTTCTTTGAAGGGACGTTCTGGCCCGACGCACGAAGCCGGCAAAAGGCGATGGCCCGGACCCTGCCTTCGTTTTCTTCATCTCCTGCGATTTTCTGCAGAGCTTTCAAGTCTGGTTGGTCGGCGAGCACTCTTGACCAAAGACCATCACGCTTGTCGTTCTTGAAAAGAGAGATGTCGTCACAGAAGAGAAGGTTGTAAAGGAAATTCACGTGGGACTGAGCATACGGCTCATAAAATTCCGAAGCGGTTGTCGGGGAGCTGACCGCGGTTGTGCCACGGTTGCCGCGAACATGCACAATTCCAAGCATCATCAGAAGTTTCTTGATCATTGTCTACGAGCCTCAGTTTCGGCGAGGCAAATAAAACTTCCACGTCCTCGCGTGTTGTGAATTTTGCAAGCCGCACGGGCTTTCTGAATAGCTTCGCAATCTGGCGTGCGGCAGGCACGATCTTATGCGTCGCGTCGGACGTAGCGCGCGTCGCTGAACACCAGTGGGCTAAAATGCTACCGCCCGCGTCACCTGGGCAAAGGGGCCCGTCATCCTATTCAGCCCGCTCTGTTCTTGTCCATAAATGGTAGCGTCGGGGTAGTGTGGCGGTAGATCAAGGTCCCCTGCCACTTAGAAGCCCGTGCGACGGCCTTTCCCCGACCCTATGTCGCGGGGATGGCCGCCAACCCGGGCGAGCTATGGGGGCGCCCGTGGCGGCTTAGGATGGCAGTGGTTTTAACCTAAGGGGTCGCGGCGGGCGGCCGGGACGAGGTATCTCGCCCGGCCCGCGAAGGCATCTACCGGCCGGCCCGTGCGCCAAATCCCCGCGGCCCCATCGCCCCCGCGGCCCGCGGCTCGGCCGCCACCGGCCGCCCCCGGGGCTTCGGGAATCGTCGCGCCATAGCTCGACGGCGTAATGCAGATTTTCGGTCCACGGGTTTTCCGTCACCGGCTTGCGTTTCGAACACCACGCGGCGCCCGCGGATGATGCGCACGTCTTCGGTCATTTGCGCCGCTGTTGCATCAGGGCCAGGGCTATCACGACGATGCCGATTATCGTCCATGAAATCGAGAAACTCGCATCAGGCAACATGTCCGATACCGGGCACCGTTGCCAACCCCGGTTCAACCCGTATCACGCCGCGCTATTGATCCCAAGCCTCTTTGATAATCACGGCCGGCACGCGCAGCACGTCGGCGATGTCGGCGAGTCGCACCGGGATTTCCGAGATCATGCC
>Ga0066903_100001435_pt1 | contig 17360 bp, 15 predicted proteins | sample PanSoiMetaGPlot1_FD_67491 | JGI IMG/M metagenome (GOLD analysis project Ga0066903, IMG submission 67491) | Tropical forest soil microbial communities from Panama analyzed to predict greenhouse gas emissions - Panama Soil - Plot 1 (version 2) | ecosystem: Environmental > Terrestrial > Soil >... | reverse complement strand
TGTAGATGCGATCGGCGAATTCGACGAATCCCGGATCCTCCGGGAAATCCGCCTGCGTGTTCTGTGCGGGTGGGAACCCGTCAAACGTGTCGTACAAGTAGAAGACCTTGCGGATCTCGCCGAAATTCAGCGCGCGCACCAGGGCCCAGGACAAGTCGCCCTTGAACACGCCGCACTCGACGAAGTCTCCGTCGCGGCCGAGCGCGCGCCTGGCAGCCCAGAGCAGCGTGTGCAGGCGCCACGAGATCGTGTCGTCGCCGTCGTACTGGTCGTAGCGGACGGATCCGCGGATCGACGCGAACGCGTCAGCGGCCGCCGCGTTTTCCCGAAACCCGGCTGTCTTGTCGAGCGTCATCATCCGGTCGCCCCAGAAGACCGCGCGGTGACGCCGCGCGAGCGGCCCGGCGATCGCTCTGCTGATGAACGCGGCAAACGCCGGCTCGTCGAGCGCGTCGATGTCTTCGAGGAGTCTGTCGACCGTTCGGCCGAACACGTTGAACACGAGTGACCTCCTGCTTGCGGCGGCGGCCGCGCGCGGCCCAAGATAGCGCGAATGATCTGGCGGCGGCTGTTCAGGCGAACGCGGGAACCGTTGATGATCGCCCCGAAGACCTTCAACACCCAGCATCCCGCCTACGACGCGCGCGCGGCGCGAAACTACCCGGGGACGATTCAGGGTGTACCGTCGTCCACGCCGCATCCGATTCTGACGGAGATCGCGGCGATGGGCGATGGCACGCGCGTACCAGCCGAGCGCTGGCAGCCGGTGTACGCGGCAATGCGCGCCGAGCTCGAAAGCCATCCCGACGGCGTGCGCCTCTTCGAACAGCGCCGCGCGTTGGAAGCACAGCTCGGCGAACTGGGCCGCACGCATCGGGCGCAGTACAACCCGGGGTGGGTCAACGTCGACGACGGCCTCTTTCTGTACTGGCTCGCGCGGCGGCTCCGGCCGCGCACCATTGTGCAGACAGGCGTCTGCAACGGTTTCTCGGCCGCGCTGCTCGCGTTGGCCATGGCGAGGAACGGCGACGACGGCCAGCTGCATGCCATCGACCTGCCGCAGGTCTTCAATTCCGCCGATCCCGCCTGGACGCGCCGAGGCGTGACCTACGGCGTGACGATCCCGGAGGGGCGTTCGTCCGGGTGGCTCGTTCCGGAATCCTGCCGCGATCGCGTGCACCAGCAGATCGGCGACGCGGCCGTTCTGCTGCCGCCGCTGCTCTCGAAGCTCGGGACGATCGACTTCTTCTTTCACGATTCGGACCACACCTACGACCACATGGCGTTCGAGTTTCGCGAGGCGAGGCGCGTGCTCAGCCCCGGCGGACTCGTCGTGGCCGACGACATCGCGTGGAACGCGTCGCTGTGGGACGCGGCCGACGAATGGGGTGTGCCCGCCTACAATCACGCCGGCTCGATGGGCGTGGGGTTTGTGTGACGATTAGCTGCGCACCAGCGCCCGGAACCGCAAGACGAGCTTCCTGGGCACGCGGTCCTTCAACCAATAGCTGGCTGTGTGGACCAGCATCCGCCACACGATCAGCGGCGTCAGCATCCACCGCAGATCGCGATCGCGAAACAGCCAGATGGCGCGCAGGTCATAGCGAGGCAGGAGCGCGCCCTGCCGGAAGCCAGCCGCCACGGCGGGGAGCCCGTTCAGCCGTTCCACGAGCGACCGCAGCACCGCGCGCTCCTGCGTCCAGTCCAGCACGCCGTCGGAATACCTGGCGCCCGCGCCCATCGTCATCGTCGAGAACGTCTCGGGCACGAAGCCATAGCCCGACGTGAAGGCGATCGCCGCGAACAGAAACCAGTCGCTGTGCCACCGCAGCGCCGGATCGAGTCCGCCCATCGCGATCGCCAGCTCGCGTCTGATCACGTATCCCGTCGCGACGATGGCGGGAGAACGGCGGCATGCACGTACGAGTTCGGCGGCGGAGAGCGCGACCGGCGATCGCGCGAGCGGCGTCAGGCCCGGTGCGGCTTTCTGACGCGCTTCGTTCCAGACCGTGGCGTTTCCGGTGATGGCCCCGAGCGCAGGGTGGCGCGCCAGCAGGCGCCGGCAATGCTCGACCAGATGCGCGTCGTAGCGATCGTTGGCCGAACACAGCACGACGAAGTCGCCGGCGGCTTCGCTCAAGCCGGCGTTCAGCGCGGCGACGACGCCGCGGTTGTCCGGAAGGCGAATGAGGCGCGCGCGCGGCGTCCCGGCGACGAGTGTCGGGAGGGTGCCGCCGCTCCCGTCCGTCGACCCGTCGTCGACGACGAGGATCTCGAGGAGCGGCTCGGTCTGGTTGACGAGTGTCGCGAGCGCCTCGCCGATCACCGACGTGTCGTTGAACGTGGGAACGATGGCCGAGAAGGTCGGCGCCGGCGAGGCTTCGTTACAGATAGTAGACAAAGTTCCGGCCGCAGCGGCGGTGCACGGCGTAACCGATGGCGACCGCGATCGCCATCACCACGAGGCAGCCGCCGGTGTCCGCGACACCTGGCAGCCTGCCGGCATAGGTCAACTCGGTGATCGGCCGCATCAGCAGATAGATCGGATTCAGCACGTACCAATTCCTGGCGTGCGCGGGGACGCTCGTAATCGGGTACACGACCGGGGTCAGCCAGAACAGCACCGACGCCGCCGTCTGGACGCACTCGGGTATGTCGTGGATGTAGGGCGTCAGGAACGCCAAAGCCACCGCGATCGCTCCAACCGCGATCAGGACCGGCACGAGGTAGATCGGCACCAGCAGCACGGAGGCGTGCCAGCTCCCGGACATGACCGCCCAGAGCGCCACCATCACGCCGAACGACACGAGGAACGAATAGAACTGTTGCAGCACCGCCGACAGGGGAAACACCGTCGTCGAGACCAGGCAGCGCTTGATGGTTTCCGCCTCGACGATGAGCGTGCTCGTGGACCTGAGCAGCGAGCCGATGATGAACGACCAGAGCGGGAACGTGCTCACGAGGAAGAGCACGTAGTCGCTCTCGTGCGGCGTGCTTCGGATGATCGGCATGATGATCGCGAAGATGGTGACCTGCACGATCGGGCTGACCAGCATCCAGCCGATCCCCAGAAAGGACGTGCGGTACTGGCGCTCGAGCGCGTTCCTCGCGATGACGAACACCGTCTGGGGGTAGTAGCGGTCGACGAGCATCAGGCGCCCACCACGGCGGCTGCCTCGCGGGCGTACCGTTCGGAAATCTCGGCGGGGGATCCCTCGTGCGCGATCCGGCCGTCGCGCATCAGGATGGCCCTGGTGCACGTGTCAAGCACGTCCGGATTCCCGTGACTGACGATCAGCGTGATCGCCGCGCGATCGATCCGGTCCAGCAGGACGCGCCTCGACTTGGCCACGAACGCGGCGTCGCCGACCGCGAAGACCTCGTCGAGGAGCAGGATGTCCGGCCGCTGGAAGATGGCGGACGAGAAGGCGAGCCGTGCCGACATGCCGGCGGAATACGTCTTCAGAGGCAAATCGATCTTGTCCCCGAGCTCGGCGAACTCGACAATCTGCTGCTCGATTTCACGGGAGTAGTCGCGCAAACGTCCGCGAACGGCGTACGAGAGCTTGATGTTCCGCCGCCCGGTCAACTCGGCGTCGAAGCCGGCGCCCATCTCGATGAGCGGCGCGATGGTGCCTGACACCTCGCGACGGCCCGCGTGGATGGGATAGTTACCGGAGATGACCTTGAGCAGCGACGATTTGCCGCTGCCGTTGGGCCCCACGACCGCGACGCGGTCACCGGGGACGGCGCGAAACGTGACGCAGCGAAGAATCGGAATACGGACCTGGCGTCCGCCGCGGCCGAGCAGCCACGACTTCAGAGACCTGGCGCGGGCGTGCACGTCCACGCCGTAGACCTCGACGGCCTGGAGATCGATCGTGACGCTCACAACCCTCCGCCGCTGCGGGCAGGACCGGTCACGACGTCGACGATGCGCTCGGCCGACAGGCCGTGGGCGTCGAGCAGATCGTCATGCGAGCCGTAGTTGTGGACGAACGCGTCCTGCAGCGTGAACCCGTCGATTCTCGTGCGGACGCCGGCGTCCCACGCGAGCGCCTTCACCTGCGGCGTCAGGCCGCCGTACGGACCGTGTTCTTCGATCACGATGGCGTGCGCATGCCGCTGCAACGCGTCGACAATGCCTGTCCGATCGAGCGGCTTCAGCGTGTGGACGGACACGATCGAGACCGACAGGCCGCGCGATCGAAGGCGCTCCGCCACGGCGACCGCCAGTCGCGCGATGATGCCGTACGTGAAGATGACGACGCTGTCGCCGCGCGTCAGGTAGCGGATCCGGCCGAAGGCCCACGGCTCGGCGGCAGCGGTCAGCGTTGGCTCGCCCGCCTTGCCAAGCCTGAGATAGAGAGGACCGGCGTTGTGAGTGACGCACCAGCGAGTCGCGTCGGCGCATTCGGCCGGGTCGCACGGCGCCAGGATCTGCAGTCCGGGCACGGCGCTCGCCACCGCGACATCTTCCTGCGCATAGTGTGTTCCGCCGAGCGTGGAGTAGACGACGCCGCCGCCGATGCCGACGACGGTCACCGGCAGGCGCTGATAGCAGACGTCGTCGCGAATCATCTCGAAGGGGCGGTACAGCGCGAACGTGGCAATCGTGTAGCAGAACGGCCGGCATCCCTTCAGCGCGAGTCCTGCGGCGATACCGACCATGCATTGCTCCGCCACGCCGACGTTGATGAACCGCTGCGGGTATTCCGCGCTGAACGCCGCCATCGGTCCGGCGGGGGAGATGTCGGCAACGACGACGTACACGTCTTCGCGCTCGCGGCTGGCATGATAGAGCGTCTCGGCGAACGTGTTCCTCACGTCGCGCGCTCCAGCTCCGCGATCGCCTGTGCATACTCGGCGGGGTTGGGCGATCGGTAATGCCAGATCGGCACGCTCTCCATGAAGCTCACGCCTTTGCCCTTGGTCGTCCGGGCAACGACGATGAACGGCGCGACGCCCGATCGCGCCCGCACGGCCCGGACGAGCCCCGCGCTGTCGTGGCCGTCCACCTGGACCGCTTCCCAGCCAAACGCCTGCAGCTTGTCGACGAGCGGATAGAACGACGGATGGGTCATCGAGGTCCGGCCGAGACTCTGCAAGTCGTTGTTGTCCACGAACGCGATGACGTTCGTCAGACCCAGCGACGAGACCATCATGATGGCCTCCCAGGTCGATCCTTCCTGCATTTCGCCGTCGCTCAGCACGACGTGGATGACGCCATCGCCGCCGCGCCCGCGGTTCGCGATCGCCATGCCGGCCGCCATCGCCAGGCCGTGGCCGAGCGAGCCGGTCGACGCCTCGATTCCCGGATTGCCGTAGTCCGGGTGGACGCCGAGCCGCCCCGACGGCGTGCAGTACGCGTCGAGATCCGCCGCCGGCAGCACGCCGAGCGACTCGAGGGTCACGTACTGCGCGAGGCACCCGTGTCCTTTGGACATCAGGAACGTGTCGGGTGACCCGCCGCGGCCGTCACGCCGCATCAGGTCGTGGTAGATCGCGTCGACGATCTCCATGCACGAGAAGGCCGCGCCGATATGGAGCGCCGGCACGCGCTGGGAGATGTCGAGAATGCGGCGGCGGAACCGCCGGCAGCGCTCTGCCGCGATCATGCGTCCACGCCTATCTGACCCCGTGCGCCTTCAGCGTCCGGACGTTGTAATAGCCCTCGTCTTCGAAGCTGTTCGGCAACAGGAGATTCTGAAACGCGCGGGTGACGTCCCTGACCGCGTCGGCGATGGTCCGTCTGGGCGTGAATCCCAGCGTGCGGCGAATCTTGTCCGCGTTCACGTGATACGACCGCCGGTCGCCGGATGGCGTCGTCACGATGCGGATCGGAGGGCCGTCCGGGGCCGCTTCCTCGACGGTCGTTCTGACCAGCACGGCGAGATCGGCCATCGAGTGATTCTGGAAGCCGATGTTGAAGACCTGCCCCTGGATCGCCTCGTGCGGCGCAGTCAGCATCAGCAGGTAGGCGTCGACCATGTCGTCGATGTGGAGGTTCGGGCGCATCTGCGTTCCGCCGAAGACGAGGATCTCGCGGCGGTTGACCGCGTGGTTGGTGAGGATGTTGACCGACAGGTCGAGCCGCATGCGCGGGCTGTAGCCGCAGACGGTCGCGGGCCGGAGCACGACGGTCGTGAAGTCATCGGCCTGCCGGCCGAGCAGAATCGGCTCGCACAGACCCTTGAACTTGTTGTACAGCGTCATCGGCACGAGCGGGTGATCCTCGGTGACGTCGGGCGACTCGCTCACGCCGTAGACCGAGCTCGACGAACAGTAGACGAAACGCCGCACGCCGGCGCGGCGCGCGGCCTCCACCATCGGCTCGAAGCAGTCGTAGTTGATCGACGTCGACAGGCGTTCGTCGAGCTCGAAGCTGGCGTCGTTCGAAATGCAGGCGAGATGCAGGACGGCGTCCTGGCCGGCACACGCGGCGGCCAGCGACGGCGTATCGCGAATGTCGCCGCGAATCACGCGCAGGTGCGAATGATTCGGCAGCCGGCAGCCGAAGAAGAGCGCGTCGTAGACGGTGACGTGATAGCCGGCCTCCAGCAGCCGCGGCGTCAGGACATGACCGACGTAGCCGGCGCCCCCGGTGACGAGCACACGCGTCAGATGATCGGCCATGCTGCGACGGCGTTCCTAGCTCAGGAGCGACGTGACGTGCCGGAAGAAGTCCGCCGGATCGATGGACGACTGGTTGCCCATCACCGCGCAGGCTTCCGCGCCGGCCACGTTGCCGATGAACCCCGCCACTTCCACTGGCGCGCCGCTCGCGACCGCAGGAGCGGCCAGCGACAAGAGGGCGTCACCCGAGCCCACGGCATCGACCAGCTTGACGGCAAACGCGGGCACGTCGGCGAAGCCGGCCGCTTCGTCATAGCAGAGACAGCCACGTTCGCCGCGCGTCACGATCATGCGAGGACATCCGAGACTCCTGGCGGTCTCGGTCGTGAGCGTCCTGATGTCGCCGTCCTGGTTGCGATGCTGGAGCCGCAACTCGACTTCGGCAATCTCGACGAAGTCGGCGCGCGGGTACTTCGACACGACGTGGTATCCGAAGTTGCCCGCGTTGGCCTGCGCGTTGATCGCCAGGAACCTGGCTCGATCGCAGACGTGGCCGATGACACGCTCCGTCAGCAGGCCGTGGCCGTAGTCGGCCACGATGACCAGGTCGAACTCCGGGAGAATCGCATCGAGCCGATCGATGAGCGCCTCTTCCTCGCGCGGGCCGATGGGCGCGTGCTTCGTGTTGTAGACCTCGAGGAGTTGCCGCGTTGGGTATCCTTCGACGTACCGGCGTTTCACCATCGTGGACACGCCGGGAACCATGACGAAGTTCCGCGAGACGTTGCTCTTGAGGCGTTCGGCCACGAACGATTCGTACGAGTCCGCGTCGCCCAGGGCGGAGGCGACCGTCACGTGATCGCAGAAGCCGGCCACGTGGTTGGCCACGGCGAGGATGCCGCCGGCGTGCGTCTCCGCACGCGTCTTCCCGACGACGAGCGCGGCCTCCTTGTTGGCCAGACCCAAGGTGTCGCAGAACACGTACTCGTCGATGATCGTGTCGCCGATCGTCAGGACCCTGAGCCCGCGCATGCCCTCGATGTGGGTCACGATCTGTCCGGCGGAGAAGCGGCCGCGGAACGACGCGAGGAAGGCCTTGACCTCCGGCCGAAAGACGTCGAGGAACCGGTTAATCAGTCTGGAGGCGCTGAAGGTTTCCTCGTCCGTCAGAACGAAGCGGCCGCCCACGGCGGCGATGGCGTCCTGCTCGCGTGTGATCGCGTCGTTGTGGTCGCGCTTACCGTCGGTCTTGACCGAGCCCTTCACGTAGAGATCCGGTCTCAGATCGCCGATGACCTCCACCGCCGTCGGGCGGCGGTTGATCGCCACGTAGTCGACGCACGCCAGTGCGGCCAGGGCTTCGGCGCGGAGCGTCTCCGTGAACGCCGGCCGATGCGCGCCCTTGTTGACGAACCGGTCCGCCGTCACCGTCACGATCAGGACGTCTCCCAGGCGCCGCGCAGCCTCGAGGTGCTTGATGTGACCCACGTGCAGGAGGTCGTACACGCCGTGGCAGTGGACGATGGTCTTGTTCTGCGCGCGGAGGCCGCGCGCGGTCGCGACGACCTGATCGTAGTCCAGCACCTTCTGGTGGGTCAGCGGCTCGATGAACGACATCGTCGGCCGTCATCTTATACCGTGAGCGCAGACCCGCGGCTACGACGTCGTCACGGATTGGCGGCAATCGAACGACCGACGAGCGACGTGAAGAGGTCGTCCCAGCCGCGGGCGATCGTTTCCCAGCGGTAGCGCGGATCCAGGGCCACGCCATACGCGCGCTGTGCCCTGTCCCGACGGTAGGTCTCGTCGTCGTACAACCTCGCCAGTGCGTCGGCGAGGCCCGCGGCGGTGACGTCCCGGTTCTCGCAGAGCGCCATCGGCGCGCGCGACGATTCCACCGGCTCGAGGAACACGCCGGCGTCGGCCCACAATTCGGCGCACGCGCTGTGCCGCGGGACAACCTGCGCCGCGCCGGTTGCCGCGTGCTCGAACGATATGAGCCCCCACCCTTCACCGGCCGACGTATTCACGCCGACGTCGCACGCGTTGTAGAGCCGGTTCAGCTCCTCCAGCGTCAGCTCGCGATCGCTGAGGATCACGCGGCGCGGGTCGATCCCCGCCTGTCGCACCAGGGCCCGAAGATCGGAATCGTGGACGGGATCCATGTGCAGACACAGGTAGGCATCCGGCCTCGTCGCTGCGAAGAGCGCGAAGCCCTCGATCGTGAGGTCGGGCCGCTTCCGCCGGTTGTTGCGGTTCGCGTTCAGGACGACGAACCCCTCGTCGATGCCGAGCAGCTCGCGGCGAAGCGCGGCGCGGTCGCCGAGCGGATGGAAGACGTCCGTGTCCACGCCGTGCGGCAGCACGTCGATCGACGGAAGGTCCGGCATCGCGCGGCGAACGATGTCGCGCGAACCGGGCGTGAAGAGTACGAGGCGCGCCAGCGAGGACAGGTCCGCGAGATGATCGCGGTCGGGATCGGGCCCGTCGATCGGGCAGTACAGCACGGTCGGACAGCCGGCGAGCGCGCGGCTGTGCACGAGGTACAGCACCGCGTCATAGATCACCCAGACGAGATCGGGCTGCAGGCGCGCGACGAGCGCCGGCACCTGATCGATGCCCCACACGTCGATCGGATCGAGGTTCGGATGCACTTCCCACCGGCCGGTCACCGGTGGGCCCAGATACCCTCGCGAGAAGACGTGCACGTCGAACCGGTTCGCGAGGAAAGGCAGGAGGCTCTGAAGCACGCGCGCGTAACCGCTCGGCGTCAGGACCTCCCCCAATACGAGAATGCGCAGTCTCGTCATCGACGCGCTCAGGCGACCAACGCCTTTCGCTCGGCCTGGCCGATCACGAACGGACGGCCGGAACCGAGGCCGTAGAAGTACACGTCGAGGGTCGACGTGTGCGGAATGCGGGGAGCCGATCCGATCGGCGACGTGGCCAGCAACTCCACGCCGGCGTTCGGGCCGGACTTCGTGATGCCCACGAGCACGTAGTTGATGTCGTGTGTGATGTTGCCCGTGCCGGTTCCTCGCGCCGCCAGCGCGAGCCAACTCGCGAGCTGCGCGCCGGCGCCGCTCTCCTGAAGGGCGCGGACGACGGCGGGCACCGGCGGGAAGGCATTCAGCATGCCGTAGGTGGCCAGGACGATGAAATAGCCCTCGTCCAGGAAGCGGCCGTCCTGAAGGTCACGCATCATCGCGTCGAACACTTCGGCATATTTCGCCGGTGCGCCGCTCTGCTGGTTGTAGATGCGGCTCAGACGCACGCCCGACGCGGTCGGATGGCGCCGGTCGATCACGACGAGGCGATAGCCGCCCCAGCTGTACGGCGCCTGCGGGCCTTCGACGGGAATCAGCGTGCCGCCGAGGAACACGGCGGGCGTGTAGGTGTCGCCCGGCATGACGACCGTACGCGTCTCGATGTGGAGCAGCGGCCGCATCATGCGCCCGTACTGGCGGAACGCGTCTTCGACGGCTTTGCGCTTCGTGCCGCAGACCTCCCAGATCCCCGTCAGGCGGAAGTCCATCACCGCGGGATTCGCGGCGATGCTCTTCAGCCAGTCCTGGTAGTTCGCGACGGTGCCGGCCGACATGCTGTCGAGCGATTTCGGATCCACCTGGTTGAGCAGCGCCCGCTCCGCGTCGCCGCCTCCCTTGATGCGGATCACCGCCGTCTTGTTCTGGCGGTAGCTCTGCCAGCTCTGTTGGCTCGACATTTCGGCCGAGGCCTTGCCCGACACGAACAGCGCTTTGTATTCCGCTTCCGCTTTCGCGGCGATGTCGATGGACGTCTGGCTCGTCGACTGGTTCACGGCGACGTAGTACTCGAGCGTGGCGCCGACGGTGATCTGCGACACGAAGTACGCGCCGAAGGTCTGGAAGAAGTCGGAGAACTGGTCCAGGTTCTCAGGCGTGGCTGTGTCGGGCAGGTCGCGCAGCGCCCTGATGAACTCGTCGCTGAGGTACTTCGTGTCGGCGAGTCCCGTCAGCACGAGGTTGCCGAGCATGTCGCGGAAGCTGATGTTCGTGAACGAGTATTGCGAGCTCTCGGCGATCTGCTTGCCGTACGACGCTTCGACGTGTCCGGAAAAGGCGCCGACGCTCACGTCGACGCTCGCGCGCGCGGCGAACGCGCTCTGGAACGCGTCGCGTCCGTCGCCGCTGGCGTAGAAGAAGTCCGACGTCTTGATCGGCCGGTACGACAGGTAGGCCGGCAGCTTGCCGAACGGCGTGTCGTCGGGGTTCGTCGGCGCCTTGGCCGGATCGAAGATCGTCCGCTGAAGCGTGGATGCGGCGATGTCGTAGGCTCCATAGATGTTGAAGCCTGCGCTCATCCAGGAGACGGCGCTCGATGTGAGGTTCGTGTCGATCTGCAGCAGCATGGTACTTTGCTCCCTTCTTTCGTTGTCGAACGCGGCGGCTGCGCAGCCGCTCGGTCAACACGGATGTCCGGAAGCGCCATGACATTTCTGAAATCACCGCGAGGAGGCGCGGACGGTACCTATGTGCCAGTACGGGAGTTCCGCTGAGTGGATCGGAAGCTGCAACGGCGATTGCACGGATGGCATTCCGATTACGGCCCGACGAATCAGTCACCCATGGGTTCAGGCGACTCGCGAGGAAGGAGCTCGACGCCGCGCGCGATCGGCTTCGAGCGGCGCGACCCTCGCGCGCCGAGGCGATCCACGAATCGCGAAAGAGCGTGAAGAAAGTTCGCGCCATCCTCCAGCTCATCGAGGATGACGACGGCAGCGGGCTCGGCCGCAGCGAAAAGCGCCTGCGTTCGGTCAACCGGATGTTGTCCGGCCTGCGCGACGCCGACGTCATGCTGGAGACGCTGGCCAAACTGCGGAGCAGGCATCCGCGGTTGTTCAGCCCGCACACGTTCGCGAGCGTCCGTCGCCGCCTGGCTGGCGAACAGCGCGTAGCCGCCAGGGCGGCCGGGCGGAAGGACGCCTGGAAAACGGTCGATCGACGGCTCGGGGTGGTTCGCCGGGACGCGCGGCGTTGGACACCGGACCACAGCGGATCCGGCGCACTCATCCGTGGCATTCGCGCGGTTCACCAGCGCGGACGCGAGGCGATGAAGCGTGCGCGACGTCAGCAGCGGGCCGAGGACTTCCATGCGTGGCGGAAGGCGATGAAGGCGCTGTGGTACGCGCTGCGCCTCGTCGAACGGAGCGATGCACAGATCCGGCGTGACGTCCGCGCCCTGCACAGGGCCGAGATCCTGCTCGGCGACGATCACAACCTGGTCGTGCTGTGCGAAGAGCTGGCGAGCGACGTCACCGTCTGTCGCGGTCCGGTCGATGTCGATCGGCTGCGGCTGCTGGCTGACCACGATCAGTGCCGCTTGCGCGACAAAGCGATCGCGCGAGTGGGGTACGTCTACAACCATCGCCCTGATGTGTATGCGCGCGCGGTGGCGCGCGCGTGGAAGGCCTCGCGCGCCTAGGGCGGCGCGTTGCATGGTCGTTACAGAACGTTCACGGCGACATCGCACGCGTTCGCTACGATGTTGGGGCATTTGCCTAGGGCCGCGAACCATGAAACAGCGCCTCCTGTCACGCCGCCTCAGGCACCCGAACGACGTCGGCACGCTGTGGACGCTGCGCCGGGCGCCGCGGGCGGCACGCTGCACGCTGATCGCCTGCTCCGGTGGCTGGGAAGTGCGCATCGTCATCGACGGCGACGTCGTCAAGACGCAGCGCTGTGACCGCGGTGAAGGCGCCTTCACGATCGCCGCGCGATGGAAGCGCCGGATGCTCGAACGGGGCTGGGAGCCGATCGCGCCGCAGACCGCCCTCGGCGCCTAGGCCTCTTCGAAGAGCCGCGCCGCCCGCTGGGTATAATCCAGCGGCGGCAGCGTGATTGGCAGCCTCGTCGGACACTACCGGATTCTCGACCGCCTCGGCGCCGGCGGTATGGGCGTTGTCTACCGCGCCGAAGACGTCCGGCTCGGCCGTCAGGTCGCGCTGAAGTTCCTCCCGCAGGACCTGGCCGCCAATCCGGAAGCGCTGGAGCGCTTTCAGCGCGAGGCGCGGCTCGCGTCCTCTCTGAACCACCCCCACATCTGCACGATCCACGACGCCGGCGAGCACGAGGGGCAGCACTTCATCGTGATGGAGCTGCTCGACGGGCATTCCTTGAAGGAGGACATCGCACGGGGACCGCTCCCGTTCGATCACCTGCTCGATCTCGGTGTCGAGATTGCCGACGCGCTCGACGCCGCGCACGCCAGCGGCATCGTCCATCGCGACATCAAACCGGCCAACCTCTTCATCAACCGCCGCGGCGAGGCCAAGGTGCTCGACTTCGGCCTGGCGAAATCGGCGTCGATGACGGCGAACCAGGCCGCGGAGCTCGATGCGACGCGCGCCGCGGACGCCGTAACGACGATCGGCACGACGCTGGGCACCGTCGCCTACATGTCGCCGGAGCAGGCGCGCGGCGGCGACATCGACGGCCGGAGCGACCTGTTTTCGCTCGGTGTCGTGCTCTACGAGATGGCGACCGGGCGCCTGCCGTTTGCCGGCAAGACGCCGATCGCGATCTTCGAAGCGCTGCTCACGACACATCCGCCGGCGCCGTCGAGCGTCAACCCCGTGGTTCCCGCCGAGTTCGATCGCATCGTCGCCCGGGCTCTGGAGAAAGATCGAGATCTGCGCTATCAGACGGCCACCGATCTCAGGAGCGATCTCAAGCACCTGAAGCGCGCGCGCGAATCGGAGAGCGTCCGGGCCGCGCCGCCTGCCGCAGTTCCCGCCGCTCCGCCGAGACGGCGGGCGGCGTGGATGTGGGTTGCGGGCGGTGCCACTGCGGTGGTGGCGGTCATCGCGGGCGCTTTCCTGCACTCGAATGCCAATCGAACGGCGGCGTTTGCCGAACGCGATTCAGTCGTTCTGGCTGATTTCACGAACAGTACGGGTGATCAGGTCTTCGACGACACCTTGAAGGAAGCGCTCGAGGTGCAGCTGCGGCAGTCGCCGTTCCTGAGCGTGCTGCCCGAGCAGCGCGTCCGGGGCACGTTGAAACTGATGGGCCGCAAGCCGGGCGACCGGATCACGCCGGAGATCGCGCGCGACATCTGCGAACGGACCGCCAGCAAGGCGATGATCGCCGGCGCGATCTCGCAGCTCGGCACGAGCTACGTGATCTCGCTCGACGCCTCAAACTGCCGGAGCGGCGACACGCTGGAAAAGGCCCAGGTGCAGGCGTCGAGCAAGGACGACGTCCTCAAGGCCCTGGCGAGCGCCGTCGACCGGCTGCGGCGTGGGCTCGGCGAGTCGCTCGCGTCGATCGAGAAATACGACGCGCCGATTCAGGGCGCGACCACCGCGTCGCTCGACGCCCTGAAGTCCTACAGCCTCGGCATGTCGACGCGGCGGCGCCAGGGCGACTCCGCGTCGGTGCCGTTCTTCCAGAAGGCGGTCGAACAGGATCCGGACTTCGCGCTGGCGCACGCCAGGCTCGGCACGATCTACGGCAACCTGGGCGAAGGGGCTCTCTCGCGCACGCACGCCACGAAAGCCTACGAGCTGAAGGACCGCGTCAGCGAGCCGGAACGCCTGTACATCACCGCGCGCTACTTCACGACCGTCGAGGTCTCTCCGCAGAAGGCGATCGACACCTACCGGATCTGGATTCAGACGTATCCGAAGGACTACGTCGCGCACGCGAATCTGGCGAACCAGTATCAAAGCCGGGGCGAGCTCGAGAAGGCAGCCGAGGAGTTTCGCACGGCGATCGCGCTGGCCCCCGACGAGCCGCTGCCATACTCGAACCTCTCCAACGTCTACCACGCGATGGACAAGACGGAAGAGTCGCGCAAGACCATCGAAGCGGCGATCGCGCGCGGGCTCGACACGTCCACGTTTCGTTCCGCGTTGTACCTCCTGGCGTTCTTCAGGCACGACGAGGCCGACATGGCGCGGCAGCTCGAGGCCGCGCGCAAACTGCCGGACGGATTCTTCCTCATCGCGTCGGAGATGGGGACGGCGTTGTATACCGGGCAACTGGCGCGCGGGCGGGACCTCGCCGCACGGTTCGCCGACGAGTCGATCGCCAGAACGGGCCTGAAGGGCACCGCCGCACAAATGTGGACCAACGTCGGGCAGGCGGCGGGCGCCTACGGCGACGGCGCGCTGGCGCGCACGGCCGCCCGGACCGCGCTGGGAATCGACCGCAGTCTCGTCACGCTCCTGGGGAGCGCGTTCTGCTACTTGTTTATCGGGGACCTCGACGAGGCGCACAAACTCGCGGCGGAAGCGGCCACGCTCCCGGGGACATCCAATGACGACGCGCAGCGCGCATTCGCGCTCATCGACGCGCTCGTGCGGCTGAGAAAAGGCGACTCCGCGGAGCTCGACGCGATGCCAGGGCCCAAGGATGCCAACGACATCCTCGTGATGTTCGTGACCGGCGTGGCCCACTTGAATCGGGGCCAGGCCGAGCCGGCGGCCAGGGCATTCAAGCGCATCGTGGACCACCGGCCCGACACCATCAATTCGCTGAAACCGCTCGCATACCTGTACTACGGCCGCGCGCTGGCGAAGATGGGCAAGACCGTCGACAGCCGCGCCGCCTACGACGAGTTCTTCGCGGTCTGGAAGAACGCCGACGCCAACCTGCCGCTGCTGGTCGCCGCGAAGCAGGAATACAACCAGCTTCCCAAGTAATCGAGGACGGACGTGCCGTTACGCGGGAGATGGCCTGAGCGGGGGCCGTGCCAGTCCGTGCGGCGCCTCATCTGCCGGCCATCGCGCTGGCGTGCGGTCGGGTGCCTGGTGCTGAAGGTACACTCTCCACTGGAAGCCCCGAATGCGCGGCGCAAGAATCCGCGTCGCGACGAGTCCTGCTTCCGCGAGGCGTGCCGACAGCCAGCCCTTGTCGAAGATCACGGCGTTGGTCGGATCGCTGCTATTGATCAGGAGGGCGTTCTGGAAGTCCTGCATCATGGGAAAGTCGGCCTTGTCGAACACGAACCACGTCGTGACCGCGACGCCGTCCTGGCTGAGAACCCTCGCCATCTCCCGGATGTAGAACGCGGCGTCGGCCTCGAGCAGGTGCGTGAACACGGACCAGCCGATGAGCAGGGTGACCTCGCGATCGCGGATGGGAAAGGGCACGGATGCGCGCGTTCCCTCCGGATTGAGCTGCTGGTGGTACGCGTCATGATGATCGAACTGGAAGTCCGCCGCGCGCGGCGAGAGATTGTCGCGGCACCAGTCGATGAGGCGTCTGTGGAGATCGATCCCCACGTATCGCCGCGGCCGGGGATTCTGCTGAATGAGCCGGCGGGCCAGCCGCCCGCATCCGCAGCCGAAGTCCAGTACGGTGTCGTAGCTCGATGCCGCCACGTCGTCGAACAGCAGGCGCCCGTCGGGGTTGTCGAAGAGCTTCGGGTCGGTGAGGCCGGTGAACTGGCGGTACTCCATCGGCGGCAGCGGCAGATCGTTCATGACGCGTGCGAAGCATAGCCGATGTTGTCCACCTCCCGTCGCGCTGAAGAACGCAGCCGCACGGCGCGCGAGCGGCAGCTCGCGTATCAGGAGCAGAAGGCGGAAGGCGTCCGCGGCCGCGAAGACGAGTACATCCGGGACATGCGTGTGAAGTCCGCCGCGGTCCGCGCGATCCTCGAGCAGGTGCGTCCGGTACCGTCCGACGCGCGAGTGCTCGAGGTCGGGTCCGGCGCGCACGGCCTGGCGTTTTTCTTCGGGTCGCCACGCGCGATCGGATGCGATCCGCTGGCGCACGAGTACGCAGGCCTTTTTCCCGCGTGGCAGCGCCGCGTGCCGACGCTGTCGGCCGAAGGGGAGTCCCTCCCGTTCGCCGACGCAGTCTTCGACGTCGTGCTCTGTGACAACGTCGTGGATCACGCACTCGATCCGGCGCGGATCGTCTCAGAGCTCGTCCGGGTACTGGTTCCCGGAGGCGTGTTGTTCTTCACCGTGAACGTGCACCATCAGGTGTACGCGTGGGCGTCACGCGCAGTGGGCGCGCTGGGTGGCGCCGGTGTCGCGATCCCGATCGACGCGTTTGCCGATCACACCGTGCACCTGACGCCCGCTGCCGCGCAGGCGTTGTTCGCCGGGCTGCCGCTCGAGATCGTCGAGAGTCAGTGCGAGCGTCGCGCGCGCGGCGGCCGAAGACGCCCCAGCGACGTGGTCACCGCGTTGTTCTTCAAGAACGCGGTCTTTCAGCTGGTGGCGGTGCGGACGCGCTAACGCCGCCAGACGAACGCTCCGTTGCCGGCCGGCGGGAACAACTCTCCGACGATCGTCCCTTGCGGGTTCACCGCTTCGGCGTACACGCCATCGCCGAGCGGCTCGCACGTGCGTCCGGTCGACACGAATCCCTCTATCGGCGCGTTGAAGTCGGACAGCATCACGCCGAGCAGACGGCCGTCGGGCAACACGTCATGCAGCTCCGTGAACACCATGCCGGGACAGTCGAACCGTGTGACGACGCCGCCGCGAAGAATGAACGGCTGTTGACCTGAAGAGGGAGCGAACACCGTGCCGACGACAGTACCGTTCTCGGCTATCGCGCGCGGCCGCATGTCGGGCTGCGGGAGCAGATGGAACCCGTCGCGATCGAGGATGAAGCCGGTCGCCGGCGCTTCTTCCTGCTCGGGATTGTGGACGTAGTAGCCGATCATCCTGCCCGACGCGTCGATGCCCGTGATCGTCGTCAGCGGCTCACCGGGGAAATCGATCGTGATGAACGTGCCGTCGCGGCCGCGGAGGAATCCGTGCGTCGCCCCGTCGAAGTATT
>Ga0066903_100001434_pt1 | contig 17368 bp, 4 predicted proteins | sample PanSoiMetaGPlot1_FD_67491 | JGI IMG/M metagenome (GOLD analysis project Ga0066903, IMG submission 67491) | Tropical forest soil microbial communities from Panama analyzed to predict greenhouse gas emissions - Panama Soil - Plot 1 (version 2) | ecosystem: Environmental > Terrestrial > Soil >... | reverse complement strand
GGTCAACCTCTTCGACGGCGGCGGCACGCTGCACGCCGCCATCTCGTTCCCCGCGTCGCCGAGCGGCACGACCCTGGCCAGCTTCGACAACTCGGCGGGGCTGAACAACGCCGTGATCTCGAACCTGAGCGTCGTCGGACAGAACGGCGCGTTCGTCGCCCCCGGCGACGCCACCATCAGCGAGATCGGTTCGCCCGGCACCATCGGCGGGGGCGGGACCCCGATCGTCGGCATCACCGCCACCGACGCCCTGGCGTCGGAAACCGGTCCCGATCCCGGCGTGTTCCACTTCACCCGCAGCGGCAGCACCACCTCGGCGCTGACGGTCCTTTACACCATCGCCACGGGCGCCGGCCAGGCGACGGCTCCCGACTACACGCCGGCGCTCACCGGCTCGCAGATCATCCCGGCGGGCGCCGCGTCCGTAGACGTGACCATCACGCCGGTGGACGACGCCATCGCCGAAGGGACCGAGACGCTGACGCTGACGCTGACCGACACGGGCAGCTACGACGTCGGCCCCAACCCGAGCGCGACCATCACAATCCAGGACAACGACGCCGCCAACCAGGCGCCGACCGCCGTCACGCTGACGAACACGGTGCTGTCGATCTCCGAGGCGGCTGACGTGTCCAGCCACGTGCGCGTGGCCGACATCTCGGTGACGGACGACGGCCAGGGCACGAACAACCTGAGCGTGACCGGGACCGACGCGGCGTCGTTCGAGATCGTCGGTGCGTCGCTGTTCCTCAAGGCCGGCACGACATTGAGCCACGCCACGAAGCCCACGCTCACCGTCACCGTCGCTGTCGACGACCCGAACGTCGGCGGCTCGCCTGACGCCACCGTCGCCTTCACTCTGACGGTCGCGGCGGCCGTGCCCCCGGGCGCCATCGTCATCTCGGAGATCGCTCCCTACTCCAGCTCCGTCGCCCCGCTGATGGCCGACTGGTTCGAGGTGACCAACACCAGCAACGCCACCATCGACATGACCGGCTGGAAGATGGACGACAACTCGCACTCCATCGCCAACGCCGTGCCGCTGGCCGGCGTCACCTCCATCGCCCCGGGCGAGGCGGTCATCTTCATCGAGACCTCCGACCTGGCCACCGCGGCCGCGACCTTCCGGTCCGTCTGGTTCGGATCGAACCCCGCGCGCGCGACGCAGATCGGGAGCTACTCCGGCTCCGGCGTGGGCCTCTCCAGCGGCGGCGACGAGGTCACCCTCTTCGACGGCGCCGGCAACATGGTGGCGGGCGTGGGCTTCGGCGCCGCGGCGTCCGTGGCGCCGTTCGCGACCTTCGACAACCACGGCGGCGCCAACAGCACCACGCTTCCGCTGCCGGTGATCTCGACGTTCAGCGCGGCGGGCGTCAACGGCGCCTTCGTCGCGGCCGGGGACGCCAACCAGACCGGCTCGCCGGGCGTCGGCAACGTCGGCCGGCTGATCGTCACCGAGGTCGCGCCCTGGGGCAGCGCCGCCACCACGCCGTACATGGCCGACTGGTTCGAGGTCACCAACGTCGGCGGCGCGCCCGTCGACATGACCGGGTGGACCATGGACGACAACTCGAACAACGTCATGTTGTCCGTCCCGATCACGGGCGTCGGCAGCGTCGTGCCCGGCCAGTCGGTGATCCTCATCGAGGGCAACAGCACGACCGCGGCCAACTTCGTGACGGCCTGGTTCGGCGCCAGCCCGCCCGCGGGCTTCGTGATCGGCACGTACAGCGGTTCGGGCGTGGGTCTCAGCACCAGCACCGACGCGGTCAACCTGTTCGACCCGTCGGGCGTGCACATCACCGGCGTGACGTTCAACGCCTCCACCAGCAACGTTTCGTTCGACAACACGGCCGGCCTCACCGCCCTCAGCACGCTCAGCGCGGTCGGCGTCAACGGCGCGTTCACCGCCGCGAACGACCCCGTCGAGGTCGGCTCGCCGGGCCGGACGCACTAGCGTCACCGAGTCGGCGCGGAATCGGCACGGCGGGTCGCACCGCAATCGAGACAATCCCGATGCGCCGCCAGCCGGCGGCTCAATCGGGAGGACTCGAGATGCGCCGTAAAACCATTGCTGTCGCCGTGCCTGTTGTTGCCGCCGCTGCTGTCCTGGCCCTGACGACGGGCACCACCTCCGCGACGCCGCCGACGGCTTCGCGGGCGGCGCTGCCTCCAGGCGCGATCAAGCACATCGTCGTGATCAACCTGGAGAACGAGGACTTCGGCGACACTTTCGGGCCGAGCTCGCCTGCGATCTACCTCAACCAGACTCTGGCCCCCCAGGGCGAGCTGATCCAGAGCTACTTCGCGACCAGCCACGCCAGCCTGGGCAACTACATCTCCCAGGTCTCGGGGCAGGCCTCGACAGCAGCGGCGAACGACGATTGCATCGACATCAAGAAGTTTCCGAACCTGATCGGTGGCTTCTTCGACGTGGCGCCGGGCACCGACGCCGACCCGACCCAGTGGCCGGGCCAGGTCCTCGGCGACGGCTGCGTCTATCCGGCGCCGACCGCCACCTCGCACGGCGCGCAGACGATCGGCGACCAGCTCGACGCACGGCCCGGCGCCAGCGCCGGCGCTGGACCGCACATCACCTGGCGCGCCTACGCCGAGGACATGGGCAACATCCCGTCGCGCGATTTCGGCGTCCCCGATCCGCTGGGCGGCACCGCCTGCGCGCACCCGCCCCTCGGCGGCACCGACGTGTCGAACCAGGCGGTCGCCGGCGATCAGTACGCGACCCGGCACGTCGGCTTCCTCTACCTGCACTCCGTGATCGACGATGAGGCCCGCTGCGCCGCGCACGTCGTTCCGCTGGGGACCGTCACGGTCGGCGTGAACGGCGCGCCGGACACCTTCGCCGGGCACCTCGCCGAAGACTTTTCGAAGCAGGACACGACGCCGGAGTTCTCGTTCATCACGCCGAACCTCTGCAACGACGGTCACGACGCCAAGTGCGCCGGCACCAACACCGAGGGCGGGAAGACCGGTGGCCTCGTCGGCGCCGACCTGTGGCTGAAGCACTGGATGCCGTTGATCCTCGGCTCGCCCGCCTACCAGAGCGGGAAGATGCTGGTCGTCGTCACCTTCGACGAGGGTAACCCGCTGAAGACGGCCTCGGGCAGCGCGGCGTGCTGCGGCGAGCGGCCGGGCCCGAACTGGCCGTTTCCGGGATACGCGCCGATTCTCGGGCTGTTCGGAATCCCGATGCCGCCGCCGGGCTCGACGGCGTTCCAGGGCGGCGGGCCGGTGGGCGCGGTCCTGCTGAACCCGAAGTACATCGTTGCCGGCTCGGTCAACACGACCGGCGCGTACAACCACTTCTCGGCGCTGCGGAGCTACGAGGACATGCTCGGGCTCACTTCGGGCGGCGACGACGGCCTCGGCCACCTCGGTTTCGCCGCCGACAGCGGCGTCACGCCGTTCGGTCCCGACGTCTTCAACGCGCGCGCCCGCTGAGGACGGCGGCCGCTTGCGCCTTCCGGTCGCGCCACAAAGGAACCAGCGCGCAAAAGCCCTCGGGGGTCAGAAAGACTCGCGCGGGACCGCCCCACAGGCCCGCTGGAATGTCGTCGCTGGCGACGTAGCCGGTGTCGACCCCCACCAGCTCTGCTTCGAGACCCAGGCAAAACAGCTGTGCGTCGCGCGCGCCGCGCGCCCCCGCGACGGCACGCCCCTTCAAGCTGCCGTAGACGTGGATGTTGCCGTCCGCGAGCAACTGCGCGCCCGAGTGCACCGAGGCCACGACGATCAGGTCACGCCCGTCAGCGTAGATCACCTGGCCGGAACGAACCGGCTCGCGAATGACGAGCGAAGAGCGCTGCGGACCGTCGGCGGCCACCGGCGCTTGCGCGATCTCGCCGCGCCTCGGTATTCCGGCATCCTCGGTGGCGGCGCCGCGGGGTGCCGGCGCCGCGCCCGCGCCTCCGGTCTCGAGCTCCGCGATGCGCGCCGTCCACGTCTCGATGCGCGCGGCATCATCCGTCCCGGATTGGCTGGTCGCCACGAGGTGCCGATAGATGGCGATCGCGTCCGCGATGCGCCCCTGTCGGGCGGAAAGTTCGGCCATCGTCTCGGTAGCAAACAGCGTGTCCAACGTGCACCGAACGCCCATTTTCTAGCAGAGGGTGCGGCCGTCAACTAAACAGACCGGCCTCCTCGCAGGCGCAGACCGAGCGCTCTTCGCGCTCTGCTAGGGACGATCTGAGGTCGGTGCCTCTGCGATAGCCCGGGATTGATCGTCAACGACTGTCGTGCAGCCCGTTGGGGAAGGTTGCCGGGACGACGAAACGCGTTGCGCTGGCAACTGGTGTTTGTAACGATCACAACGTCGTTGTTTGCAACGATCGAAAAATAAAAAAGTTGGTTGCCTAATTCAAATTGGTTGCGTTTATTAGGGCGCACAGGAGGTCCCCATGGGGCAGGAGAGTGGACGCAGCCTCGGTCGCTTCGGGTTCGCTTGGTGTGCCGTTCTGATCGCGGCAGGATGTGGCGGCGGCAAATCCAAGCCCCCCGAGCAATCGGTCGCGGCACCGCTCGCCGCCGCGTCGGGATCGCCGGTGGCGCGATCGGTCCTGGCGGGGCTGCGGGCACGCGCCGCCGCTACGCTGCCGATCGGGCTGGCGGAAGGGTTCGATCCGGTGACCGACGGGTTGCGCCCGCGATTCGCCGACGCGCGCGCCTCGGCGCGGGTGCGGCTTCCCGATCTGTCGCTATCAGCCGTGCGGCTGGAAGACGCCCGCAGCGACGCCGCGGTGGACATCGCACTGGACGGGGCGCTGATCGTCGAAGCCGAGGCGGCGGAAGGGTACGTCGTTTATCCGAAGGCGCACGTTTCGGGCGCGACGCTGCTGCACCGCGCGCTGCCGGACGGCGTCGAAGACTTCCTTTCCTTCGACGAGGCGCCGGCGAACGCGTCGATCTCGTACAAGGTTTCGCTGCGGAACGGCGTGGCGGGGCTTCGTCTGATTGCGGGCGCGCTGGAAATGCTGGATGCGAGCGGCACGCCGCGGTTGCGCGTGGCGCCGCCCTACGTCGTGGGAGCGGACGGTGAGCGGGCCGACGCGGTGCTCGCTGTCGAGGGCTGCCACTTCGACTCCAGCGGCGCGCCGCCGTGGGGACGAAAGGTGACGCCGCCGGGCGCGAAGAGCTGCACGGTGCGGGTCAGCTGGAACGACGATGACGTCGCGTACCCCGCGATCCTCGATCCGAAGTGGACGACGACGGCCACCAGCATGGTCGCGTCGCGGACCGATCACACGGCGACGCTGTTGTCAGACGGGCGGGTGCTGGTGACGGGCGGTCGGACCAGCAACACCAGCACGACCGGGGTCAGCACGGCGGAGGTATTCAGCCCGGCCGGCGGCGGCACCTGGGCCGCCACTAACTCGATGACCGGCGCGCGCTACATGCACTCGGCGACGCTGCTGCCCACCTCGGGGAACACGTCCTTGAGTGGCCGCGTGCTGATCGCCGGGGGCGTCACGGGAACGGCCAGCGTCAACACGACGCAGCTGTGGAACCCGGCGAACGGGCAGTGGGCGAACGGCCCGAACCTGAACGCGGCCCGGCACGGCCATACGGCGACGCTCCTGGTCAGCAGCGGCACGAACAACGGCAACGTGCTGGTGACGGGCGGCATGAGCCTGGCCAGCGGCACGACGACGGTGCTGAACACGGCGGCGATCTTCACGAACCCGACGACGGGGACCACCACGGGGTCGTGGGCGGCGACCGGGAACATGGGGACGGCGCGCCGCTTTCACACGGCGACGATGCTGACCACCAACAGCCCGAACAACACGAACTTCGTCAACATGGTGCTGGTGGCGGGCGGGAACACCGGCGGCACGACCAGCACCACCAGTGCCCAGCTGTTCAATCCGACGAATGCAACCTGGACCAACACGACCGCGCTCGGCGCGGCGCTGGAGAGTCACACGGCGACGCGGCTGGCGAACGGCAACGTCTTGATAACGGGCGGGCGGACGAACAACGGCTCGCCGATCAACACGACGGCGGTGTTCACGATCCCGACGACGGGCACGTCGGCGACCTGGCCGGCGAACGGGAACATGCAGGCCGCGCGCATCGGGCATACAGCGACGCTGCTCGGGACGACGCTGGCGTCGACCGGGTCGGTGCTGATCGCGGGCGGGTCGACGACCGGGACGGCTGCGATCAATACGGCGGAGCTGTGGAACGGTACGGCCTTCTCGCTCGTCGCGACGAATCTCCCGTCGGCGGTTCAGGCGCACACGGCGACGCTGCTGGCGAACGGTACGGCGGCGACGAACGGGACGGTGCTGATCGCGGGCGGCAACAGCGGCACGAACGCAGTCAACACCGCGCGGCTGTTCGACCCGTCGCTCGGGGTGGCCTGCACAAGCAACGGCCAGTGCCAGAGCGGCTTCTGCCAGCAGGGCGTCTGCTGCGCCACGGCCTGCACGAACCAGTGCCAGTCTTGCAACCTGACCGGCTCGGTAGGGACCTGCACGACGCGCCCGGCGAACTCGACGTGCAACGACGGGAACAACTGCACGAGCGGCGACACCTGTTCGGGCACCACCTGCGCCGGCACGCAGATCATCTGCCCGGGGGCCGACGCGTGTCACACGGTCCTCGCCTGCAACCAGAACAGCGGCTGCCCGCAGCCGATTCAGTTCGCCGACGGCACCGCTTGCAACGACAACAACCCAAACACGGAGATCGACGCCTGCGCCGCCGGCGTCTGCGTCGGCACGGCGAACCCGGCCAACGTGACCAGCTTCGACCTGCTGGGCCGCTGGTCGATCGGCGCGGGTGGGACGGGGACGATCGTCGGCCTGAACAGCAATCACACGCAGGGGACGAAGTCGCTGGAGGTGACCGCGCAGAACTTCGTGCCGTTCAACAGTGTCCGCATGGGCTCGCTGAGCGGCGTCGGCCCGATCGTGCTGCTCGACATCATGCTGCCGACGCAGCAGGCGAACCCGTTCTGGTTCGGCCAGGTGCAGATGTACGTGAACGCGCCGTCCGTCGGCATCAACAACGCCTTCCTCGGCGCGGCGGAGCTGACCGGCTTGCCGCTGGCGACCTGGCAGACGGTCGCGTTCCAGCTGAACTCCGACCAGGTGACGCGGCTCTCCGGCTCGTACAACGATCTCACCTTCGAGATCGCGCTCAACGTCCCGTACAACGAGACCGGCCATTACCTGTTCGACAACCTGCGCTTCAGCCAGGACATCATCCCGACCTTGCAGGGCATCGCGAAGGACAGCGCCAACGTGGAAAAGGCGATCTTCACGTACACGACGACCGCCACGTCGACCAGCCTGCCCTACGGGCCGATGAACAACCTGTTCGACCAGAACGGGATCATCCACACGCCGCTCGAGCTTCCGCCCCAGGTGTTCGTGTCGGCGCCGCACGCGGCGTTCGTGGCGACGATGCTTGGCTCGCAGCTGGGCTGGCGGGTTGCGACCCATTCGGTGACGGCGACGCTGAGCTCGACGCAGCTCCCGACCGAGACCGGGACCGACGGCGGCAAGAACGCCATCCTGCCCGACGGCACGCGCGTGCCCCTCGATACGGTGTCGCCCGCCGTCGCGGACGCCTTCCTGCCGACGGACAGCTCGTATACGGCCGCCGACCAGGCGCGTGATGCTCAGCTGACGAACCCGATCGGCCCCACGTCCGCGGGAACCCTGCCCGGAAATTTCAAGGTGACCGACGATGGCGCCGCCGAATACGTCGTCCCGCTGGACACCCCCGCCGGCCGAAACGGCGTCGAACCGCACCTCGCCCTCGTCTACAACTCCCGGAGTAACAAGTCGCAGAAGGGGGACGGCTTCCTGGGGCCGGGCTGGACCCTGCGCGGCCTGCACAGGATCACGCGTTGCAAGACAACGTTCGGCTACGCGGACGAGCGGGGCAAGAGCCCGGCGCCCATCATGTTCGACAACACCGACCAGTTCTGCTTCGACGACGAACCGCTGGTCCAGGTTTCGACCAACGAGTACCGGACGAAGCGCGACATTGGCGCGAAGTTCGTCGTCACCGCGAGCGATTCACTCGGCCCGGTCACGTTCCAGGTGTTCCGTCACGACGGCATGATCGAGACCTATGGCGTCGGCGCCGGGAGTGACACCAATTTCAGGGTCACGGCCGTGAACGGCACGGTCCCGAGCAACAGCGCGTTGGCGGTGTCCACCGTCGACGTTCGAAAGGAGTGGTTGCTGACAACCGTCGCTGATCGTTTCGGAAATACGATGACGTTCACGTACCGGCTGGGCGTGGTGGTCGGCGCTTCCCCGCTCCTCCACTTCATCGGTGGCACGACCGCCGAGGCGGCGCCGGACACGATCACGTACACGAGCAACAGCGCCACCGGTCGCAGCGCAACCAAGACAGTCAGGTTCCGATACACGGGGTTTCTGAGCCCCTTCGTCGTGAAGCTGGAGAGCGGGGCTTCGACCGGGACCAGCAGCGAGACCCTGACGTCGATCGAGATCAGCGCGCCCGATCCGGTGAAGCCGGCGATCGTGACGACGTACAAGCTCACCTACGAAGCCCCGTCGATCACGAACCGGCAGCTCTTGACGCGTGTCCAACGGTGCGGGCGGGACGGCTTCTGCATGCAGCCGACGCAGTTCACCTGGGAGAAAGGCTCCTACCATTTCCGGCACGTCCTCTCCAACGTGGACGACGCCATCAGGCCAGACCTCGCATACGACACCGACACTTTCATCCGATCAACGAGGTCGCGGTTCCTCGTCGCCGCCGACGTCAACGGCGACGGCCGCGACGACCTCATCTATCGCACGTTCATACAGGACATCACCATCACGGGCATCAGGCAGCAATCAAGGATCAAGGTGAGGCTCGGGGGCCCGGACGGCTTCGGGGATCCGATCGACACAGGCATACCGGCCGTCCTCACAGACATGGGGAACGACCAGATGGCGGGCAATTTTTATCACAAGCCCGTTCCGTTCGACATCAACGGCGACGGGCGGGCGGATCTCTCGCTCGGCAACATGTTTACCGACATCCCGGGCCACCGCCGCTACGATCTGTTCTTCGGCAACGGCGACGGTACCTTCTCTGCGGACCCGCCAGGACTGACCGACGATCAGCGCTGGGACCCGGCGCTGAATCCGGAGGCCGTCCAGCCTTCGCTGATATCGTTCTTCCTGCCTGGCGATTACGACGGCGACGGGCGGTTCGACATCGCGCGCAGCCTGGGCGAAATTTCGTTCGGCTTCCGGCGCAACGTCGGCGGCGTTCTCGTGCCCAACTACATCACGCCCACGTTCGGCACGCTGAGCCCCGGTGGTCCGATTCCGATGGGCGGCACCCAGCTCGACATCTTGACCGCCGACCTGGACGGCGACGGACGAACGGAGGTCGTGATGGGGGGAGACGCGCACTACGCGGTCCACGACGATCCGCATTCTGACAACGACGCCTTCAACATCAACCTCACTGGGATCGCGCCCAACGATACCGGGCCCTTCTTCACCGGGCGCCGGGTCGATCTGAACGGCGACGGCCTCCCCGACATCCTGGTCACGCAAGGGAGCACGACGACCACACAACCCCCCAAGGCGGGCAGGATCTGGTTCAACCTCGGAAGAACGTCGGCGAACACGAACCTCCTCCTTCCGACCGCTGACCTGGACGTCTCGAACACCGCCTCGAACGATTTCGACATCGAGGGCGGCATCGTCACCGATCTGAACGACGACGGCCTGGATGACTTCTTCGTCCCGGCCGGGTGCAACACCCTGGTCACGAAGGCCTACATCTCGAAGGGCGACGGCACCTTCACCAGGGTGGACCTGCCCGACATCAGCAACAACGGATATGCGGCTCTCATCGGTGCGGCTCAGTTCTGCCCGCACGTGATGATGGACATCGACGGCGACGGCCAGATGGACTTCGTGCAGCCCGAAAACGCATCGCAGAACGCCGGGCACCTGCAGATCTACTTCCGCGACAGCAAGAAGCCGGATCGGATCACGAACATCGTCAACGGCATCGGCGCCAGCACGACGATCGAATATGGGCGCGCCGGCCTCGATTCGGGTCCGCCCATCACCTGTCAGTATCCGAAGGCCTGCGCTGGCCGGCAGGTCGACGTGGTCTCCGGCTACACCCTGTCCGAAGGCAATGTGCCGGCCGGGCAGACCGGCACGACCCACTACACGATGACGTACGGCGGCTCCACCGCCGATCTCATGGGCGCGGGATGGCTCGGGTTCACGACCGTCGACCGTAAGAACGATCGCACGAAGGTCGAAGACCGGAAGCAGTACGATCTGACGACCCGGATCGGAAACTGGTACCCGTTCGTCGGCGTGCCGACGATCATCACGACGCAATTCGACCTCGCGGCCACGGGCCGGCGGATCACGCATCGCCGGCAGACGACGCTGACCGCGATCCAGTCGAACATTGCCGACCAGTTCGGGCCGTACTTGATCCGTCCGCTGAAGATCGACGACCGCGAGGTCGAGCAGGCGCCCGGGGAAGGGTTCGACATCGCCAACGCCCAGCGCTGGAACGAACAGAACTTCACCTATGATGGGTTCGGCAACGTCAAGACGCACGAGACGCTGGGCAAGAAGACCAACACCCGGGAGTTCATCGAATACTCGGTCACCAACGACACCGCGCAATGGTTGATGGACAAGGTCGATCTCATGACCACGACCAGCACCGCCGCCAACGGTGACCAGGATCAGCGGGTGACGTTGTTCGCGGTCGACTCCGCCACGGGAGCCCTGAACAGCAAGACGGTCCAGCCCAACGATCCTGTCCTGCAGCTCGTGACGGCGTTCACGAGGAACCCGGACGGCCTGGTCTCCGTGATCACCGAGACGCCCGTGACAGGCGACTTCCGCACGCGCCGGATCGACTACGATCCGGTCGAGGGCGCCTTGCCGATCGCGGACACCAACGCCCTCGGCCAGACGACGCGATACGCCTATCACATCGGTCTGGGCCTACTGGTGACGTCGACGGATCCGAACGGCGTCACGACCCGGTCGCAGTTCGACGGGTTCGGTCGCGTCCGGGCCCGATTCGAAGCGGAAGGCCTGATCACGCACATCGACTTCTTCCGAAACGGCAACAACCTGGGGATGTTCCTGCCGTGGTCCGATTCGTCCACCCGCTCGGGCCAGTCGATCGCCGACGAGCTCGGACGCGAGGTGACGCGGACGGAGACCGCTTTCGACGGCACCCACCAGCGCCGGATCGACCGCATCTTCGATCCGGTTTCGGGCAAACCGCAGTTCGTGACCCGGCCCTTCAACGCCACGGCGCTCAACACCAGCTCGACCACCGGCTGGACGTTCACCTACGACGAGATGGGCCGGGTGACCTCGGAGACGCCGCCCGGGGAAGCGCTGCGCACGACCATCTACGACCGACTGAAGACGACGCACCAGGTTTCGCTGGGCGACAAGCGCTACCACGTTCAGGACGGTCTCGGCCGCGTGGTCCTGGCCGCCGACATCGAGCCGAACTCGCCCTCGCCGAACCACGAGATCCAGACGGGCTACGACTACGGTCCGTTCGGAAACCTCCGGCACGTGTTCCAGCCGGGCGGGAGCACGCTGGACATATCGTATGACCACCTCGGGCACCGCACGCAGGTCATCGATCCGGACGCAGGGACCCACACGACGATCTACAACGCCTTCGGCGAGGTCGATCGAGAACAGCTCGCGGGCCAGGGCGACGTCGTCTACAGCCGCGATCTGTTGGGCCGGGTGCAGACGGTCACCTCGGACGACGGCATGGGCAGCTACCAGTGGGACACTGCCGCGAACGGCATCGGCAAGATGGACACCGAAACCAGCGCGTTCGGTGTCACGTCGCGCTTCGCGTATCAGACGAATGGCCAGATCGCGACCACGACCTGGAACGTGGCCAACACGGACTTCGCGTTCGACTGGGGTTACGAACCGACGGGCCGGCTGCAGACCATTACCTATCCGGGCATCGGAAGCGCGCCTCGGTTCGCGGTTGGCCTCACTTACGGCGGCGATGGACAGATCGGGTCGGTCTCACCCGCCGCGGGCGGGACGCCGTACTGGGCGAAGACCGACGTCGCGGATGACGGTCAGCTGCAGGGCGAATCGTTCAGCGACGGGCTGCTCGGCAGGACGGACACCGATCCCGTGACCGGGCGCGTGACGCACATCGCGACCGGCACGGGCTCGTTCGTTCCCGATCCGTTCGGCGGGCAGACGTTCCAGAACGCCCTGCAGAGCCTGAGCTACGGCTACTACGACGACGGCAAGCTTCAGATTCGCCGCGACCTCAACCTGGAGTCGATCGAAAACTTCTCGTACGAGAACAGCGATCGCTTGTCGACGTGGAGCGTGAACACCCTCGGGTCGTTCGTCGTGTACGGCTACGACGACACGGGCAACCTGACCTCGCGTCGAGAGACGAACCCGATCGTCGGCGTGTCGCTGGAGAACTACGGCTACGGCGGGAACGGCGCCGGGCCCCACGCGTTGACGTCGACGGCGTTCGGGACGTATGGCTATGATCCGAGCGGACGGCAGACGTCCCGGCCGGGTCAACCGCTGCTGACGTACACGTCCTTCGATCTGCCCAAGCAGATCCAGAGCGCCACCAACGGCTCGACGACGTTCACGTACGGCGCGGACGGCCAGCGCGTTCGCAAGGTGACGAGCACCAGCGACGTGATCACATTGGAGCGCCTCTACGAGCGGCGCGTCCAGGGCGGCGTCACGACGCACGTCTTCTATCTGCCGGGCGACGGCAAGTCCGTCGGCCAGGTTCGCTGCGACGCCTCCGGCACCTGCGAGGCGCCCATCTTCTTCCATCAGGACATGCTCGGCACGGTCGACACGCTGACCAGCAACGGCGCCGTCGTCGGCCGCGAGAAGCGAGATCCGTTCGGACGGATCTATAACCCCGGAAGCTTTACCGATCCGAGCCCGACGGTCGCGCTCGGCTTCATCGGCGAGTCCGAGGACCGTGACGAAGGACTCGTGAACCTCAATCACCGGCTCTACGACGCGAAGATCGGGCGGTTCATCAGTCCCGACCCGCTGATCAAGAGTTACCTCGACGGGCAGGCCTTCAATCGGTACTCCTACGCGGCGAACAACCCGCTGTCGTTCAGAGACCCAACCGGTCTACAAGCGGAGGGCTCCGACGACGGCGACTCCGAATCGGATCCCGGCGAGACGACCGGCGCCGACGTGCTCGCGGGCGGCACCAGTGGTTCCGATTCTGGCTTCGCGGCGGCGACTCCCGTCAGCGCTCCTGCCTCAGGCGGAGAAGCGCCGGCCGCGCAGCAGGTCGATCCTGAAGACCCGCACCCGATCGGGGGCGCCGGGCCCGGATATGTCGCCGTGACGTATCACGAAGGCGCGTATCACGGCGAGGACCGATGGGGCAACTGGTCGGTGATGCCAAGCATGCCGGACCCGAGCGCGCCTCCGAGCCCTCCGGACCTGGCGGGCGCGCCTCCGCCTGCTGGGACAACCGGCCACCGATTGTCCGCCGAGCTGCAGATCAACATCATGCCGGGGCGAAGTTCCTTCGACGTCGGACCATTCGGCGGACGTCGCCCCAGCACCGGCGACACGCCTTCACGGCGCGCCACCTCCCAGACCAGCACGCCAAGGACGGTCGCAATCAGTGACATCACGGTGCCACCGATGAAGTTGGATGATCCGGCGGGAAAGTCGTACACCCCCGGCATAACGGGCACCTTGAGTCCCTTCAAGATTACCGGCGGCTCGTTCATCTTCACGAATGTTCCCCACGTGCCCAAGTCGATCGGACCAGGTTATCTGAACGGCAAGGTGGGCGTTTACTACGACGGAAAGTTCTATTCGTTGCAGCAGGTTCTCAACAACCTCGCGAGCAAAGTGAATACGCCGTCACACGGGAATCCGATGCCGCCCACATCCGTGACACCCATCGCGCCGCCGAACTTCCAGCTCACGCTGCCCGACATGGGGGCGCGCGGCTCGCCCGAATCACACGCGGGATTTGGATTGGGTCAGCTCAACCTTCAGCCTGTAGAGTCATCCGATTCCAAGTAGAATGACGCCGACGGCGCAGCGATGGGAGATCGGACGGACACTCGTGTCCTGAGACGATTGGACTGGGTCAGGTTCGTCGTGGCGACGGCGAGCCTGGCCGCCTGGGCTTGCAACAAGGGTGGGGGGGACCTTCGCCGCCCGTCTCCTGTGGCAGCCGCGTGCGCGCCGGGCAACGGGCCCGAATGCCAGAAGCGGTGCCAGGCAGGCGATCTGCCGAGCTGCCTGACCCTGGAGCGAATGCAGTTTCTGGGCGCGGGTCTGCCCGCCGATCATCGCGCCGCCGGGGCGCTCGCGCTCCGTCTTTGCGAAGGCCACCTCCCGGCGGCCTGTTACGACGTCGCCATGATGTGCTTGCTCGGTGTGGGGATGCCGCACAGCGATTCCTGCGCGGTTGGCCGTTTCCAGCAGGCCTGCGACGGTGGCGACGCGGAGGCGTGCGATGGGCTGGCGACGCTCTACCTGTCGGGTCAGGGGGTCGGAAAGGACGAGGCGCGCGCCCACGCGTTGTTCGAGCGCGCCTGCAAGGGCGGAAAGCAGACGTCGTGCGTGCGGGTGGGCTGGAACATGGTGGCGAATCCGAAGGCGTCGACAGGCGACGACAAGAGAGCCGCGGACTTGCTGGCGCGCGCCTGCTTGCAGGGTCAGAGCGCGGGATGTGTGGGCAGCGGTATCCTCTTACTATCCGGGCGGGGCTTCGACCGGAACCCCGGTGCGGCCGAACACCTGTTCGAGAAAGCGTGCGCTGGCGGCGACCCCTCGGGTTGCAACGATCTCGGCGTCATGTACCAGTACGGCCACGGCGTGACGCAGGACCTGCCGCGCGCTCTGACGCTGTACGGGCAGGCGTGCGAAAAGGGCTATGCTCTGGGCTGCTTCAACGAGGGCGCCGTGGTGGCGCGAGGCCAGGTCGGTCCGCGAGATCTGCCTCGCGCGCTGGAGCTGTTCGAACGCGCCTGCGCGGGCGGGATGTTCGACGGATGCGTTCGCTTGGGAGTCGCGTACGAGTTCGGCGCGGGTGTGGCGGCTGACGCTACCAAGGCCGTCGGTTATCTGGAGCGCGCCTGTGACGGCGGCAACCTGGAGGGCTGTGGACGTCTCGGTCTCTACAAGCTGAACCATGCATCCGGTCGAGCGGACCTATCGAGCGGGGTCGAGCTGCTGGAAAAGGGATGCGCGGGGGGCGAAATGCTCGCCTGCGGCCCGCTCGGCGAGCTCTACTGGACCGGCTCCATTGTCGCGAAGGACCAAAAGCACGGCATGGAACTGGCCGAGCGATCGTGTAGCGGCGGCGCAGCCGAGGGCTGTGGGGTGCTGGGGGCCGCCTATCGGGACGGGGTCGACGTCGTTCGCGATTCGACCCGCGCCGCCGCGTTCCTCGAGCGCGCCTGCGACTACGGCGCCGTTGGCGCATGTGCCCCGTACGTCGCGCTGGCCCGTGACGCCGGCGGCAGTGACAAGATCGCGGTGATACGCCGCCAGTTGCAAGCTCAGTGCGAAGCCGGCGAGGCGCTCCCGTGCAAGGCGCTGGGAGACATCTGTGTGCAGGAACAGGGGAACGAGGACGAGCAACGCCAGGCGGTCAAATGGTTCGCGAAGGCGTGCGACGGCGGCATCGCCGACGCGTGTCGCAGCCAGGGCATCATGAACCACGAGGGGAGAGGAACGGCGCGGGACGACGGTCGGGCCGTGACGCTGTTCGAGAAGGCCTGCGAGCTCGGCAGCGTACGCTCGTGCGTGCACGTCGGGCACCTCACGAAGGCCGGTCAGGGCGTGGCGCGCAACGAGGCCCGCGCCGTCGAGATCTTCCGGAAAGCCTGCGAGCAGGGATCGGCGGACGGCTGTGAGGCGCTCGCGGAGATGTACGACGAGGGGCGGGGGGTCGCGGCGGACCGGGTGAAGGCGGCGGGGTTTTACGAGAAGGCCTGCGCGGGCGAGGTCGCGAACGCATGCGAGAACCTGGGCGTCCTCGTGATGCGGGGCGAGCAGGGCGGCGCGAAGGACGACGCCCGCGCCGGCCAGCTGTTCAAGCAGGCGTGCGACCGCGGCGGCCCCGAGCAGCGCTACTCGTGCGCGGAGCTGCAGCTGCGTGGCCTCGGCGTGCCGAAAGATCCGAAGGCCGCACTGGCGACGCTCCGATCGATCTGTGAGAAGAACCACTGGCGGCCGGCGTGCACGCGCGCGCAGGAAGTCGAGCGAACCCTCGCCGACAAGCGCTTCTGATAGACTGTCGTCGTCTTGTATTGTGGCGTGGCGATGCGGGAATGGCTGGCGGTCGCCCTCCTCCTGTTGGCGTCACCGATCGCTTGTGGGGGCGGAACCGGAACCGGCCGCCCAGACGCCGCCGACGGGCCGGCTGATACGGACGCGAACCATCCGACGGACGCCGCGCGGACGGATCACGCCGCGGACGCGACCGGGGATGTGGCTCCCGATCAACCGATCGTCACCGACGGCGGGCCAGTCGACGCGGACGGCGGTCCGGTCGACGTCATGCCACCACCGCCATGCACGCCGAAGACCTACTCCGCCGCCGAAAGCGCGGCGTTGTTCCCCTACCAGGTCGGAGCGCGCTGGCGATTTCAGGCCACGGGGACCAGCAACACCGCTCCCACCTTCTCTCCGACCACGTTCCTGCAGGAACGCGCGGTGACCGGGACGCGCATGGTCGGAACGGCGACCGCGCTGGTGGTGCGAACATCGAACACCACCGAGTCCGACGGCCCGGTGCAGGACTACCTCGCCGTCGGTTCGGACGGCCTCGTCAATTACGGCAACGACGCGACCAAGAGCATCGCCAACGCGGCCTCCTACGTGGCGCCCTACACCGAGCTCGCGTTTCCAATCGACGGGTGCGCCACGGTCGTCCCGTTCGATCGGGCGGCGGTCGACTCGGGCTTCGATCTCGACGGTGACGGCATCAACGATACGGTCGCCTTCCGCGGGACGACGATCCTGCGCGTGGAAGACGTGACCGTCCCGATCGGCACGTTCCCGAACGCGCTGCGCGTCGACACCACGGTCGCGACGACGGTGTCGTACTCGAAGACGCACACGCAGAACACGTCGATGCAGAACCAGGTGAACTGGTACGGAGCGGGCGTCGGGCCGATCAAACGATGGTGGAACAACGGGTCGCGCACCTATGACTACGAGCTGGTCGCCTACCAGGTCGGCACCGTCTCGCGCGGCGTCTTGCCCACCGGTTCGCTGGCCCGTGATCTGCCGCAGAGCCGATCGAACCCGTACACGCCCAACCGCCCGACGATCGGGTTCGACGGCAGCCA
>Ga0066903_100001433_pt1 | contig 17372 bp, 14 predicted proteins | sample PanSoiMetaGPlot1_FD_67491 | JGI IMG/M metagenome (GOLD analysis project Ga0066903, IMG submission 67491) | Tropical forest soil microbial communities from Panama analyzed to predict greenhouse gas emissions - Panama Soil - Plot 1 (version 2) | ecosystem: Environmental > Terrestrial > Soil >... | reverse complement strand
CTGATGCAGCCGTCGACCATCGGCGCGGTGCTCGACGCGGTTGCCAAGCATTGGACGATCGCGGGCGATGCCGAAATCACCCTTGAGGCCAATCCGACGAGCGTCGACGCGACGCGCTTTCGTGGTTATCGCGACGCCGGCGTCAATCGCGTCTCCCTCGGCGTGCAGGCCCTCGACGACGCTTCCCTTGCAGCGCTTGGTCGTCTGCATTCGGCGCAGGAAGCGGTCGACGCCGTCGCCATTGCGCGCAAGCTTTTCGAACGCTACTCGTTCGATTTGATCTACGCGCGGCCGGGCCAGAGGCCGGACGAGTGGCGCACGGAGCTCAGGCGTGCGATTGCCGAGGCCGCCGAGCACCTCTCGCTCTACCAACTCACCATCGAGCCGGATACGCCGTTCGCAAGCCTTCATGCCGCGGGTAAGTTGGCAATCCCCGACGACGACAGCGCGCGGGCGCTGTACGACGTCACGCAGGAGGCGTGCGCAGCGGCAGGCCTTCCTGCTTACGAGATCTCCAATCACGCCAGGCCCGGTGCCGAATGCCGGCACAATCTCATCTATTGGAGGTATCACGATTATGCCGGCATAGGACCCGGAGCGCATGGACGGCTCACCATTGATGGTCAGCGCTACGCCACGGCAACCGAGCGCCGGCCGGAATCGTGGCTCGAACGCGTGGATACCTCCGGTCACGGTTTGATCGACAATGAGATCCTCACGCGCGAGCAGCAGGGCGATGAGTTCCTGGTCATGGGCCTGCGGCTTGCGGAAGGGATCGATCCCGAGCGCTACGAGCGCGTCGGAGGGCGCAAGCTCAATGCTGGACGGATCGCGTCACTGGCCGGCGAGGGCTTCGTCGAGACGACGTCCGACGGGCGATTGCGCGTGACGTGTTCGGGATTCCCGGTGCTCGATGCTGTGGTGGCTGATCTCGCGGCGTGACGGCCGAGGTCCGCGCAGACTTATGTTCCCGAATTGCCGAACGACCGCGGCGCCGGAGCAACCACTTGGCCACCGGATGGGGTCACCTTCAGCACGGCAAGCCCACGCTGATTGCTGCCGTCGTTGCGGAAACGAAAGACACCGTCGATGCCGGCGAAGCCGGAATTGGCTGCCAACACCTCGTCGGAAAAGCGCTGCTGGCCCTGCGTCTTGACCAGCGCCGCGACCAGCGCCACCGCATCGTAGGAAAGCGTCGCTGTGCGCACGGGATCCTGGCCGTAACGCGCTCGATAGCGCGCAGCAAAAGCGCGAAAGCCGTTAGGCAGATTCGGATCCGGGCCGACATACCAGCCGCCCTCCATAGCCTGGCTTGCGAAAATACGCGGATCGTCCCACAAGCCGGTACCGAGCAGTTGCAGCCGTTTGAGATTCACGCCATTCGACGCCAGCGCCTGCGCGACCTGCGGTACCTGTTCACCACCATCACCGATGAACAAGGCGTCGGCACGGCTCGCGGCCTGCGCAATCTGCCTAATCGGCTCCTGCGACTTTCCGACGTCGTCCGGCGCATAGCGTTCGACGGCAACGACGCGGGCACCCTTGCGCGCAACCACCTGCTTGAACTCCGCCTCGACCACTGTGCCGTAGGCGTTGTCCGGCAACAGCGCCACGAACGACCGCTTACCTTGGGCGATCGCATACTCGATTACGCGGTCGACGTCCGACTCGGGCAGGAAGCTCAGAAGAAAGGTGCCGCGCGCAGCGACATTGGAGTCGGTGGAAAACGCGATGAGCGATATGTTGCGCGCCCGTGCGCTTTGCCCGGCGGCGCTGACCGTGTGCGCAAACAGCGGACCGAGAATCAGCTCGGCGCCTTCGTCAAGCGCCTGTTGAGTCGCCTGTTGCGCGCCTTGAGGCGTCCCCCCGTCGTCCTTCACCAGCAGCTGGATATCTGGATTGTTGAATTCGGCGAGCGCCATTTCCGCGGAATTGCGCATCGATTGCGCCGCAAGCGCAGCATTGCCGTTTGCCGACAGCGGAAGGATGAGCCCAACTTTGACTTGGCCGGCACCGAGTTGGCCGGTGCCCAATGCGGCCTGGGTGCCTTCGGCGCTGGGCGCCGACGGCTGACTGCTGCTGAGGTCTCCGTGGGAGAATCCCATGCCTGAGCAGCCGGCGAGCAGCGTTGTCGCTGCGATCCAAAACGCTGCAATCGCCGAGCGGCAATGCCGCGCCGGCGCTGGCGCCCCGACCGACCCCGCTCGCTGCATGATTCTCGGCCCCTCCTGGACCTCGCCCCATTCAAACCATAAGCACCGGTGGCAGTCCATGCTGTCAATCAGGCATATTGTCGGCAAATTGATTAACCGACGGAAAAATATGGTGGACTTTTGCTTGGTGAGGGATTGGCCATGAGCGAGGGAAGGCGGCGACCCGAGCGATCGCGTCAACCTGCGAACAGGCCGTGCACCTACACCGTGTCCGGTCAGCTGATGGCCGCCAAACCATTGGCGGCCGGGCTGTATTTGGTGGCGACGCCGATCGGAAACCTCGGCGACATCACATTGCGCGCGCTGGAGACGCTGGCGGCCGCCGACATGATCACCTGCGAGGACACGCGGGTCACCCACCGGCTGCTCGAGCGCTATGGCATTTCCAGCACCCTATCGCCCTACCACGAGCACAATGCCCAAGCTGCCAGGCCAAAGATCCTTGAACGATTGGCGCAAGGGGCGGCGATCGCCCTCGTTTCCGATGCCGGCACGCCGCTGATTTCGGACCCCGGCTACAAGCTTGTGCGCGCGGCACTAGAGGCTGGTCACATGGTCACAGCGCTCCCCGGCGCCTCATCAGTGCTGGGCGCACTCGCCGCGGCCGGGCTTCCAACAGATCGTTTCTTTTTCGAGGGATTTCTGCCGGCAAAGCAGGTCGCGCGGCGAACACGCATCGGCGAGCTTGTGGGAATCCCGGCCACCTTGGTGCTGTTCGAGACCGGACCTCGGTTGGCGGACGCACTTGCGGATCTCGCGGCGACACTCGGCCAACGCGAGGCCGCGATCTGCCGCGAACTGACCAAGCTGCATGAAGAAATCCGCCGCGGCGATCTCGCCGCGCTTGCAGCTGCCTATTCGCAAGGCGGCGAAACCCGCGGCGAGTTCGTCATCGTGGTCGCGCCCCCGTCGGCGCAAGCGGCAATGCCGGATGCGGCGGACATCGACGATCTGCTGCGGCGTGCACTCGCCGACGCGTCGCTGAAAGATGCGGTCAGCGCCGTCGCCGAAGCGACCGGCATGGCGCGCCGCGAGGTCTATCAGCGCGCGTTGCTGCTTGCTAAGACCGAGAACAAATGACCCGGAAGCGCAACCGATTGGAGGCCGCAGACCCCGAGCGCCGCGCGGCCTTTCGGCTCGGCCTGTCGGCGGAAAGCCGCGCCGCCGCGCTCTTGCTGGCAAAGGGCTATCGCGTGGTCGCCAAGCGCTTTCGCAGCGGCGTTGGCGAGGTCGACCTTGTCGCTCGCCGCGGCAACGTTCTGGTCTTCGTCGAGGTCAAAGCGCGTGTCCGGCTCGACGATGCGGCCGAAGCCGTCACCCCACGACAGCAGCGGCGGATCGTTGCCGCAGCGGAAGCCTGGCTCGCGGCGAATCCGCATGACGTCACGCGCAACGTCCGTTTCGACGCGATCCTGATCGCGCCGCGGCATTGGCCCCGGCATATTCAAGCTGCGTTCGAGCAAACGAGTTGAGTTGCGGCGCTACGCCGCTTTCAGCCGCTCGAAGAACCCGGCGACCTGGTCGCGAATGCGGCTCGCGACCGTGCCCACGTCGCCAGCGGCGCTTTTCACTGTTGCAGCGTTCTCGCGGGTGGCATCGGTCACTTGCCCCACCTGTCCGACGTCGGCGGCCGACGCAATCGTGCGATTGGACGCAATCTCGGCGCTGCGGGCGATCTCGCGCGTTGCCGCACCCTGCTCGGATACCGCAGCTGCAATCGCGGTGGTGATATCGCCGACTTCGTGGATTGTCCGCTGGATGCCGTCGATGGCGCCGACCGAACGCACCGTCGCCTCCTGCATGCCGGCGATTTGCGTCGAGATTTCCTCGGTCGCCTTGGCCGTTTGTCCCGCGAGCGCCTTCACCTCCTGCGCGACCACGGCAAAGCCCTTGCCTGCCTCGCCCGCGCGCGCGGCCTCGATCGTCGCGTTGAGCGCGAGCAGATTGGTCTGTTCGGCAATCGCGGTGATGAGCTTGACCACGTCGCCGATGCGCCTCGCTGCCTCGTCCAACGCCTTGATCTCGGTCTGGGTTCGCTCGGTTTCACCGACCGCCTTTTCCGCGATCGATTTCGACTGGGTGACCTGGCGGTCGATTTCCATCACCGAAGCGGACAGCTCTTCTGCCGCGGACGCAATATCGCGCACGCTTTCGGATGTCTCGTTCGCGGCAGCCGCGGCGCCCTTGGTGCGGGTCGCAGCTTGATCGGCGTTGCCGGCGAGGTGATTAGAGGCGCTGAGCATCTGCTCGGAGAACTGCACCAGTTCCCGGATCGTTGCTTCGACATCGGCGCCGAATTTTTCGATTTCGGCGGACATCGCTTCTTGCCGCCGAGCACGCGCCTGCGCGTCGTCGCTGACCGTGCGCGCGAGCTGCGCGTTGCGGCGCATCGCGTCCTGGAACACGCCGATCGACCGTGCAAGCGCGCCGACCTCATCTTGTCGTTCGGCGTAGGGAACGGCGACGTCCGATTGTCCGCCGGCAACGATCTCGGTCACACGGGTGATCGCGGACAAGGGCCGAGCCACGGCGCGCCAGATGATCACGATGCCGACGCCGACCAGCAGCAGGGCGACGACGCCAAGAACGCTCAACACCCACGCCGTTGTCCGCACACTTTGATAAAGCTGGTTATAGATGCGCTCGGAGCGTTTGGCGTAGAGCTGGGCCAATGCGTCGATATCCTTGTTGAGGGCCGAACGCACCGAGCGGTTGGCGTCATTGTCGCCGTATTCCCGTCCGGCCGCGGGGTTGACCTCGGTGCCGAGCCGCACCAGCTCGCGGCGGAACTGCTGGAACTGGTCGATGCGCTTGGCGAAAGTGGCAAACTGCTCGGCGTCGTCGGCGCGCACGACCCGCTGCCAATCCTTGACCACGTCGCCGATCTGACTGTTAAACTTGAGCAGCCCCTCGCCGTACTTCTTGGCGGTCGGGATGTCCTGAGACATGTAGATGCCGCGGGATTCCATCACCACCGCATAGATCAACGCGTTGACGCGTTCGACGTTTTGCGAGCCCAGAAACGCCGCCTCGAAATCATGGGTGAGGGACGCCTGCTCGCGGGCATTGAAAGCGGCCACCGTTGCCAAAAGGAGCGTTATGACTCCCAGAAGGGTAAAGATCGTGTAGAGCTTGGCCGCAATGGAAAGCTTGGGCAATCCTGACATTTCCGCTAGACCCCGCCGGAACCCGATACCGCAAAAACCAATGCCCATAGATTGCCTGCGAAAATTTAAGCTCGGGTTTTCGGGTGCATAAGTAGGATTACGTATGGCTCTGAACGTCGCCGTGCAGATGGACCCGATCGAGCGGATCAATATCCGCGGCGATTCCACCTTTGCCCTGCTCCTCGCCGCGCAGGAGCGCGGCCATACCCTCGCCTATTACACACCGGACCGGCTGGCGTTGCGCGATGGCAAGGTGTTCGCCGCGATCAATTCACTGACGGTACGCGATTCAGAGGGAGACCATTTCAAACTCGGCGAGCGCCGGCGAGCGGACCTGTCCACCTTCGACGTGATCCTGCTGCGCCAGGACCCCCCTTTCGACCTGGCCTATATCTCCACGACCCACCTGCTCGAGCGAATCCATCCCAAAACGCTGGTGGTCAACGACCCCGGCCACGTGCGTAACGCCCCGGAAAAGGTTTTCGTCACCGAATTCCCGGATTTGATGCCGCCGACCCTCGTCACCCGCGATCGCGACGAGATCAACGCCTTCCGCGCCGAGCACGGCGACATCGTAATGAAGCCGCTCTACGGCAACGGTGGCGCGGCAGTCTTCCGGCTGGAGAAGAGCGATCTCAATTACGGCTCGCTCTATGACCTGTTTGCCGCAACGTTCCGCGAACCGTGGGTGGTGCAGAAATTCCTTCCCGGCGTGCGGCAGGGCGACAAGCGGATAATCCTCGTGGACGGAGAGTTTGCAGGCGCCGTGAACCGGATACCGGCAGCGGATGATCTGCGCTCGAACATGGTCCGCGGCGGCGCGGCGACCGCGACCGACTTGACGCCGCGAGAGCACGAGATCTGCAAGCGGCTCGGGCCGGCGTTGCGCGAGCGCGGACTGCTGTTCACCGGGATCGACGTGATCGACGGCTTTCTCACTGAGATCAACGTCACGTCGCCCACCGGCATCCGTGCCGTCAAGAAGCTCGGCGGACCCGATATTGCTGCGCTGATCTGGGACAAGATCGAGGAACGGCGAAAGAGGTAGTGAGATTTCACTCTCCCGTTAGGGCCTGTTCAACACCGGCAGCGAACGCGAAAAGCTGCGTCGACCGCGCTTCACTCCGAGCAACGGCGGCGCCAGTTCCGCGATCGCCTGCGTTGCGCTCGCGCAATCGAGCACGACGATATCGGCGACGCGCCCGATCGCGATTCCATAGTCGGACAGATTCATCAGCTTCGCTGGGAGCGACGTCACCATGTCGAAGCAGAGCGCGAGGTCCTTGGCGGTTCCGGCCTGCATGATGTTGGCGTAGAGATTGGCGATACGAACCAGCGAGCAATCGCCGAACGGCGTGAACGGGTTGAGCACGTTGTTGGTGGCGAGCGAGCACGTCACCCCGAAATCGATCAACCGGTGAGCGGGCGCAACGCCGCGCGGCACGTTGTGGGTGACGCCTTGGCCCATCAGAAAGAGATCGGTTGCGGGAAGGATCGTCACGGCGACGCCGCAGGCGGCCAGCTGGCGGCCTATCGCAGCGAGGCGCACGGGATCAACAGCGGAGAGCTTGGTGACATGACCGATGGCGACGCGACCGCCCCGGCGATGCGCCTTGGTCTGGCGGCACACCTCGTCGAGGTGCATCCACGCGGGGTCGAGATCGAAATCGAGATGGAAATCAATGTCGAGATCGAAGCGGGCGGCAATCGCGAAAATCCGCGCGATCTGCCCGTGCGGATCGCCGTCGGTATACGGGCATCCGCCGATCAGGTCGGCGCCCGCTTCGCAAGCGGCAATCAACAGTTCCTCAGCCCCGAGATCGTTGAGCAATCCTTCTTGCGGAAACACACAAATCTCAAGGTCGATGGCCCAGCCGTAATCCTTCTTAAGCTGACGAATAGCGTTGAACCCTTTGAGACCAACGCGGGGATCGACCTCCACATGCGTGCGCATGTGCGTCGTCCCCTTGACGATCGCCTTTTCCAAGGTGCGCCGGCCGCGCGCGTAGATATCCTCCTCGGTAAAGTGCCGCTTGGCAGCCGCGACGGCGCGGATTGCTTCCTCCAATGTGCCGCTCGCACACTGGCAGCGATCAGAAATGCAGGACTTGTCGAGATGAACGTGCGTGTCGATGAAGCCGGCGATTGCCAAGCGACCGTCGAGCAGGATCTCCAGCCCCTCGCTCGCAACACACGGATCGATCGCGACAATGCGGCCGGCGGCGACCCCGATGTCGAGCCGTTGATCGCCCCCACCGGGAATGCGTGCCTGACGCAAAACAAGATCAAGAGACATAGCGCTTGCCCTATTGTGCGGCTTCGGCGCGGCCGAGATAGGCAGCTTCCACTTCGGGATCCCCGGCAAGCGCCGTGGCACTGTCCGCGCGAACGATGCAGCCGCATTCCAACACATAACCGCGATCTGCGACCGTAAGGGCGAGCGTCGCCATCTGGTCGACCAGCAGAATGGTGATCCCTTCATCACGCAATTCGGCAAGCACGTCGAAAAGCTCGTTGACGATGGCCGGCGCCAATCCGAGCGAGGGCTCATCGAGCAACAGCACGCGCGGCTTGGCCATCAGGCCGCGAGCGATCGCCAACATCTGCTGCTCGCCCCCGGAGAGAAGGCCGGCACGAACCGCGAGTCGGTCGCGCAGCCGGGGAAACCGCATGAGCAGATTCGATATGTCTGCATCAAGCTCGTCCCCACGCCGCCCGTACGCACCGAGGGTCAAATTGTCGAGCACCGTAAGATCGGGAAACACTTGCCGGCCTTCAGGCACAAGCGCGAGGCCACGCGCTGCAATCTGATGCGCCTCGAGGTGCGCTATCGGCTGATCCTCCAGCAGGATCGATCCGCCGACTGGACGCAACAGCCCCGAAAGCGCCCGCATGGTGGTGGATTTTCCGGCACCGTTCGCGCCGATCACGGCGACGAGCTCTCCCGGACAGATCTCGAAGCTCACGTCCTCGATCACCGGTGCGGCACCATATCCCGCGCTAAGCTTCACCGCGGCGAGCAGCGCGTCGCGGGAACCGGACCAGGCCGCAGCGCGCGGCCGCGCCGGCGCATCGACCTCGCCGAGGTAGGCGCCGAGCACTCTTGGATCGCGCCGGATCTCGGCGGCGCGTCCCTCAGCAATCCGAGCACCGGCATCGAGCACCACGACATGATCGGAGATGCCCATGACCATCATCATGTCGTGCTCGACGAGAATGACGGCGATACCGAAACCGGCGATCCTTCGCAGCAGCGCGCTCAGCGCATCCTTGTCGGCGCGCATCAAACCGGCAGCCGGCTCATCCAGCAGCAGCACGCGCGGCCGCAACGCCAGCGCACGCGCAATCTCGACCAGACGGCGATCGACATGCGAGAGCTCGCCTGCGCGCATCGCCAGCGGACCGCGATAACCCGCGAAGACCAGCAGCGCTTCCGCCGCGCGGCGGTCTTCGCCCGAACCTGCCGTCGCCAACATCCCACCAAGGCGGCCGCGCCGCAGCGCAATGAGCAGATTGTCCAACACACTCAGCGTGGGAAACAGTTTCGTCGTCTGATATGTGCGTGCGATGCCGGCGCGTGCGACCTTCCAAGCCGGCTCGCCCGCAAGGTCCCGCTCACCGAGCCTGATGCTGCCGACATCAGGCCGATAAAAACCTCCGATCATGTTCAGTACGGTGGTCTTGCCGGCGCCGTTCGGCCCGATGACGCTGGTGATCTTTCCGCCCTGCGCGACAAAGCTCACGTTGCTCGCGGCTTTGATGCCGCCGAACGCAATTCCGATCCCACGCACGTCAAGATTTGGCCCCGCTGTCTGAACAAGAAAGGTCGCCAGATCAAAATGGGAGCTTTCGGCGCAACGCGGGTCGCGACGGCGAATGAGGCGCGCGAGCGTGCCGAGAACGCCCTCCGGCGCGAGCCATAGTACCGTCAGCAGCAGGGCGCCGAAGAAGAGCAGACGGTACTCCGCAAGGCTGGAGAGCAGCTCCGGCAAAACCACCGTGATGGCGGCGCCGACGGCGGGGCCCAATACCCAGCCAGCGCCGCCGATGACGACCGCGAGCAGAAACAGGATCGATTGCGAGAACGGAAACGAGTCGGGCGCAACGAACATCAGCAAGGGGGCGAACAATCCGCCGGCAAGGCCGGTGAAAGCGGCCGACAGCACGAACGCACCGACCTTGACCACGATCGGGTCGAGGCCGATGGACTGCGCCGCGATCTCGGCGTCGCGCACCGCGAGCATGCCTTTGCCCCAACCGCTTTCCGCCAGACGATGAAAGAAGAGGAGCGATGCGCCGGCAAGCGCGGTCGCAAACATGGCCATATCGCGATCGCTAAAGGCGTGGGTGCCGATCGCGGGCGGAACGAGGCCCATCAGTCCGTTTGCGCCTCCGGTCAGGGCGCGCCATTCGATGCTGCCGTGCTGCACGATGAACGCGAACGCGATCGTGACCATCGCCAGATAGGGACCGCTCACACGCAACGCCGGCAGAGCCAACACCAATCCGACGGCAGCGGACAGCAACGCAGCGAGCGGCAGCGCCAGCCAGAAACTCAGTCCTTTGAGCGTAAGAATTGCGACTGCATAGGCGCCGATCGCGTAGAAGCCGACATGACCGAGAGAGATCTGGCCGCTCAACCCGACCAGAATGTTGAGGCCGACACCGACGACGGTCGTCAAGGCGACGAGCGCGACGACAAAGGGCACGTAACCGCCCGCCGTTGCCCCATACGTCGCGACGGCAAACGTGAGCGCCAGCAACAGGAGCGGCATCGCCGCGGAACGGAGCGCACGCATCCTCAGACCTTATTGACAGCGGCGCGCCCAAACAGTCCGTTGGGCATCAGCGCAAGCATCGCGATGACCAGCGCGAAGACGACGATCTGGGTATAGACCGATCCAAGGAAGGCGGTGACCAGGGCTTCGAGTAGACCATAGGCGAGGCCGGCGAGAACCACGCCCCAGGCGGATCCCATGCCGCCGAGAATGGCGACGGCAAAGGCCTTGATTCCGAACAGCGTGCCCATGTCGGAGTTCACGCTGAACAAGGGCGCGATCAGGAGCCCGGCGAGCCCGGCGAGGATCGCAGAGAGCATGAACGAGCCGGCGATGGTGCGGTGGACGTCGATGCCCATCAGCCGCGCCGCGTCGGGGTTCTGCACCACAGCAAGCAGCGCTTTGCCGCGTCTGGTGTGATGGGTCAGAAAATGCAGCGTGATGGCGATCGCGAGCGCGACCAGCGGGATGACTAGCTGTAGCGGATAGACGCCCGTGCCAAAGATCGTGACCGGCTTACTCGCCAGCACCGACGGAAAGCTGCGCGGCTCTTTGCCAAAGGTGAAAAGCACACTGTTGTCGAGCACGATGCCGGCAGCGACCGTCGCCATCAGCCACGCGTTCGATCCGCGCGCAACGAATGGCCGCACCAGTGCCCGCTCGACGATGAGGCCGAACACGCCACAGAGGGCGAGCCCCGCGAGTGCAGCCAGCGGCAGCGGCCAGCCGAGACGGATCGCAAAGGTATGCCCGAGCACGGCGCCCAGCATCATCGCCGAGCCTTGCGCGAAATTCACCGTGTTGGAGACGATGTAGGTGACGTGAAAGCCGAGCGCGATCAGGCCGTACATGCTGCCGAGGCCGATCCCGGAAATGATCGCCGAAGTGACCAGCATGATCGTTACCTCCGGCGGGGGCGCAAGCAGGACGCGGCGATTGCTGCGTCCTGCGAGGTCGCCGATTAGTTCGTCAACGGCAGGATTTCATCTCCGTTGAAGTAAGTGAAGATGTAGTCCGACGACGACAGCGCGTCATGGTTTTGCGGCGTGAACGGTTTCACATATTTCTTGATCAGCCCATCGTACTCGTCGACCGCGTAGAACGCCTCGCGAATCTTCGCTCCCTCGATCGAGCCGGCCTTGGCGATCGCCAACGCGACGAGATGCATGGCGTCGTAGGAATTGGCGATACCGACCGCCGGCGTGACGTCGGCGAGCGACTTGATCTCCGGATATTTTTGCTTGAGCGCAGCAAGCACCGCCGCCGCCTTCGCGCTCGGGTTGCCGGAAAAGCTGAAGGTCTGGACAAAGTGCACCTTGGCGGCGCTCGGCCCCGCGAGCTCGGTGAACCGTCCGCCGGCCGGTCCCCAATGGGAGATGACCGGAACGTCCCAGCCCATGCGATCGAGCGACTTCACGACTTGCGCAGAGGGGGCAACGTTCGCGACGAGAAAGAGCGAGTCTGCGCCCGCCTCTTTCAGACGGGTCAGCTGCGGAACGACGTCAACATCATTGGTCTCGAACTTCTCGATCCCCGCGAAGGGAATGCCCTTGTCGGCGAGGGCGGCCTTTAGGCCGTTCTCGTTCGATTCGCCCCACGGATTGTTGATCAGGATCATGCCCGGCTTTTTCGCACCGTATTTTTTAGTGGCGTAGTCGACCAACGCGACATCGACGAGGGCATCGACGGCGGAAACGCGAAACACGTAGTTCTCGGCGGCGCCGTTGCGGGTGATCGGCGTCCCCGCCGCCCAGACGCCCATGAATGGAACCTTGGCCTGGTTGGCGAACGGCACGATCGCGATCGACACCGGCGTGTCGAGGCCGCCGAAGAACGCGACCACGTTTTCGCGCTGCACCAGCTCGCGCGCGGCGATAACACCCTTGGCCGGATTGCTTTCGTCGTCACGCACGAGCAGCTCGACCTTTTTGCCAAGCAGGCCGCCCTTGGCGTTGATCTCATCGACGGCAAGCGAGAGCCCGCGCACGATGGCCTCGCCGGACTTCGCCGATTGCCCGGACATCGCGGCGACCACTCCGAGCTTGAGCGTATCTTCGGCGTGGGCTGGCAGCGCCACAGCAAGCGACGCAGCTGCGGCTGCGAGCAACGACCGGCGGGAGAACAGGCGCATTCCGGGGATCATGACGGCACCTCTCGAAGCTGATGGGGACCGGCTAGCGAGACGCAAGCGGTATGCCAAACGCGGCAATAGGATTTTGCTGGAGAATCCTCGCCCCTTGCCCATTGAACGCTCACAATCTGAGCAGCGCGCCCAAACTGCATGCACAATTGTATACGATTTGCACCAGAATTGTATGCAATTTATATTGGCCAGAAATATGCATGCCGACCGGCCGTGCGGCTCAGCCAGAGGAGTTCTCACCATGCAGCGCGCCCACATCCTCGTTCAGCCGACCGACGAGACGGCCGAAGCAGCCGCGATCGTCGAACGCTTTCTCGAAGCATCAATGGTGCCGGACCCGGATACTGCGGCACGCTATATCGCCCCAGAGCTGCGCATTACCTTTACCGGCGGACGCCAATACACGCATCCCCGCGAGGCGTCGGCGTTCAATGCCATGCGTTACAAGTGGGTCAAAAAGAAGATGCAGCGCACGGACGTGGTCCCGGGCTCGGGCGAAACCATCGTCTACAATCTCGGCACGCTCTACGGCGAGTGGCCGGACGGAACGCCCTTCGAGGGTAATCGTTACGTCGACCGCTTCGTCGTTCGCAGCGGCAAGATCGTGCAGATGGACGTGTGGAACGATAGCGCAGAGCGCCTGCTCGCGCGCAACGGCATCTCAGCTTGACGGGAGCAAGCGAGTTCCGCTCCTGAGCACTCACCGCCCACGAGCACGCTGAGATCGGGCCTTGTCGGCGGATCCCAGGTCGGCCGCATAAGGCGACAGAATCTCTTTGATGTCGCGCTCCTTCTGCGGGCGAGGCACGATCAGCGCGCGGCTCGCGACCGCCTCCAGGTGTTCGACCATGATCGCGGTCGCGCGCGCGGCGTTGCCGCTGGCAAGGGCCGTGATGACGGCGCGATGTTCGCTGACGGCACAATCGGAGGAGTGAGGCCGCGAATAGAGCGCCAAAATCAGCCCGCAACGAGATGCAATCTCGCTGATATAGCCCGCCAAGACCGGACTGCCCGTCATTTCTGCCAAGACGATGTGGAACTCGGTCGCAAGGCGAATCGACAGCGGCTCGTTGTTACCACGCGCGCGCTCCTCGGAATCGACAAGTGCTTCAAGCACCTTGATCTGTTCTGGCGTGAGCCGTCCAACGAGCCTGCTGACAATCAGCCGCTCAAGCCCAATTCTGACATCGAAGATATCGCGCGCCTCATCCCAGCTTGGACTGGCCACGACCGCTCCGCGATTGCGCCGCAGCTCGACAAGCCCTTCCGCCGCGAGCCGCTCCAGTGCATGACGAACAATGGTGCGGCTTGCGCCAAACCGCTCACCGATCGCATCCTCCGGCAGCTTCGCGCCCGGCATCAGCGCCTGCTCGATCATGGCATTTCGAAGCGCCTTGTAGATCAAGCCGCTCCGATCGGGAGCTTCACGGCGGGTGCGTTTTGCCACGTCAAAATAACTGGCATGTTTAGGGATTGTATGCAATTCACCGGCTCGATCTCGATAGATTAGCCGGGCATCAAAATCACGCGTCGGTTGGTTCGCGCGTCTTTTCCGACTTGTGTATCGTGGTTTCGAGATTGGACGTGAAACTCCAAAGGCGCGAGACTTCGCCTTTGACTATTCTGCCGTTGACGAAGCTCGTGTAGATTTCGCGCAAGCCGAGTGCGGTCAGCGCCAGCGTGAACGGAATGACGAAATAGAGCAGCCGGAACAGTACCAGCGCTGCGACCATCTGCTCCTTCTCGAACTGCGGGAGCGCCACCAGCATCGCCGCGTCGAAGACCCCCATCGAGCCCGGCGCATGACTGGCAAACCCAAGCAGCGTCGCAGACGCGAAGATCACCGCCAGCGACATAAAATCGATCCACGGTTGTTCCGGCATCAAGAGATACATGGCATAGGCGGTGCAGACGAGATCGAGAATGCCGATCCCAATCTGCAGGAAGGTGAGAGGTCCGCTCGGAAGATTGACGCTCCAACTGTTGCGCCCGATCGTGCGCTGCTTGCGCCACGCCCACAGAACATAAGCGATCAGCACGCACAGCGTGACGATGCCGGCCATGCGGTTTGCCAGCGACGGCAGGTGATCGACCGCCGCTACGGCGTTCGGCTCAAGAATCATGCCGAGGCTGAGCACGGTGGTATTGCCGAGCCAGAACGTCAGGCCAGTGATGAAGCACAGCTTGGCGATATCGAGGACGCGCAGACCCCACGGCGAATAGACACGATAGCGGACGGCACCGCCGGTGAGCGCCGGCGCGCCGACATTGTGGCCGATCGAATAGCCGGTGAAGCTGGCCAGCGCCGCGATGCGATAGGGCACGTGGGCGATGCCGATCGTGCGCAATCCGAAGAACTCATAGAACGTCAATGTAACGAACGCGGCAGCAACGAAAATGCCGGCGGCGATGATCTTATGCGGCGGCGTATGGCGCAATGCGTCCACAACGCCGTCGATCTGCAGGTCGGCGAGGATATGCCAGAGCACAGCCACGGAGACTGCAATGATGGTAACGCTCAGCGCATAACCGATCCACCGCCAACCGGCCCAGACGCGAACCGTCTCCGCTGCTTTGATTAACCAGGGCGGCAAGAATTTGGTCCTCGCTGCGGAAGGTCTTGCACGCCGGTCGGAATACATGCGAGCTGTTCCGTCAGCTGGCGAAACGTTCGGGATGGGCGCTCAAGCGGGGATAAAAGTCGTCTTCGATCAACGAATTATCGGCAATCGAAAGGGTCGCATAGGGATGTATCAAAAAAACGACATAAAGAACCGCTGTTTCGATGGCGGTTCTGAGGGGGCTGGGTGGTCGAACGTGCCGAAGCGGGCCGGAAGCGGGCGTCATATCACTGAGATACGACTCGACTACCCGATCTGATAGGTAGGCAAACCCAACGGACCCTGGCAACGTGGTGCGCATGGAGACTCCCCGGAGATTTCGCGCTCTTTTCATATCCGATGTCCATCTGGGAACGCGAGGCTGTCAGGCCGAGCGTTTGCTCGATTTCCTCCGCTATCATGAAGCGGATGTCATCTACCTGGTGGGCGACATCATTGACGGCTGGCAGCTGAAGTCCGGCTGGAACTGGCCGCAAGCACACAACGACGTGGTCCAGAAACTGCTGCGGCAGTGTCGCCGCGGCGTTCGCCTCTTCTATATTCCGGGAAATCACGATGAGTTCCTGCGTGACTACTATGGAACGCATTTCGGCGGCATCGAGGTAGCTGAACAGATTGTCCACGTCTCCGCCGACCGCAAGCGCTATCTTGTCACACACGGCGACCGTTTCGATCTCATCGTCAAGCATGCGCGCTGGCTTGCGTTGCTCGGTGACCACGCCTATGCATTCGCCCTCGGCGTCAACACCACCTTCAACATCATCCGTCGCGCCTTTGGCCTGCCTTATTGGTCGTTGTCGCAATGGGCGAAGTTCAAGGTCAAGAAGGCCGTGAACTACATCGGCGATTTCGAGAAAACGCTCGCGCTGGAAGCCCAGCGCCATAAGACCGACGGCGTGATCTGCGGTCACATTCATCACGCCGCCATCCGCGACATCGACGACATCCGCTACATCAATTGTGGCGACTGGGTAGAAAGCTGCTGCGCGGCCGTCGAGCACATGGACGGTCGTTTCGAGATCATCAACTGGGCGCGTTCGCACGAGCTGGCCGAACCGGCTGTGGCGGAGGCGCAAGCCGCCTGATGCGTATTCTGATCGCGACCGACGCTTGGTACCCGCAGGTCAATGGTGTGGTGCGTACGCTGTCCGCCCTCGCCAAGGCGATCGAAGGATTCGGTGCGACGATTGATTTCGTGACCCCTGAGGGAATGCCGAGTGTCGGCCTGCCGAGCTACCCCGGCATTCGCCTGGCGCTGCCGGCGCCGTACAAGATCGCGCGCCAGATCAAGTCGCTGCGCCCCGACGCGATCCATATCGCAACCGAAGGTCCGATCGGACACACCGTGCGCTGGCATTGCCGCGCCCGGCGGCGCCCGTTCACCACCTCGTTCCATACCCGGTTTGCCGATTACGCTGTGGCGCGCTGGCCGGTCCCGGAGGAGGCGATCTGGTCGTGGCTGCGCTGGTTCCACAACGCCGGACGCGGAACCATGGCGGCAACGCCCTCACTCGCGGAGGAGCTGAGTGCGCGCGGCTTTCGCAGCGTGATGCGCTGGCCGCGCGGCGTCGATTCAAGCCTGTTCAAGCCGCGCCCCAAGAAAGACCTCGGCGTGCCCGGCCCAATCTTTCTCACCGTTGGCCGCCTCGCCGTCGAGAAAAATCTCGAAGCCTTTCTCGCGCTTGATCTGCCCGGCAGCAAGGTCGTGGTCGGCGAAGGCCCAGCACAAGGCGAGCTCATGCGCCGCTTTCCCGATGCCGTTTTCCTCGGCCACAAGGAAGGCGAGGAACTCGCCTCGATCTATGCGAGCGCCGACGTGTTCGTGTTTCCAAGTCGAACGGACACCTTTGGTCTGGTGCTGCTTGAGGCGCTCTCGAGCGGCCTGCCGGTTGCAGCTATCCCTTCGCCGGCAACCCGCGACGTGGTCGGCCAGGCATCGCCGCAAGCCCCGGTCGCCGCACTCGACGAAGATTTGCGCGCGGCCTGCCTCCACGCGCTCAACCTGTCGCGCGCGGCCTGTCTCGAATACGCGAAGACGATGACCTGGGAAGCGAGTGCGGAGTGCTTTCTCAACAACCTCACCCAATCCGGCGTCTATCCGTCGCGCGCGGATTTTACCGGTGGCGGTGTGTCGTCCGAGCCGTCGCAATCGACCGCGCGCTTCGCGTAAGGCCTGTTCATGGCGGATTCACTCCGCTTCCCATCAGACCCAACAGCACCAATCGAAAACTCATCGAACCGCGAACCAACGTGGGACCACAGTGCGATGGGGCCAACGCAGCGTCGGCCATCGACGGCTTGCATTCCCGCTATTTGAGCTGTGTTTTTCGAAAGCCTGGCGAAAGAAAAGTGTCCCGCTCATCGCAGAATAGATTATAACTATAGGCATTGCGGAGCATGATCGATCATTGTCGCGGGGCGCGCCGCAGCAATGCTGCAGCAGATTGCCA
>Ga0066903_100001432_pt1 | contig 17372 bp, 19 predicted proteins | sample PanSoiMetaGPlot1_FD_67491 | JGI IMG/M metagenome (GOLD analysis project Ga0066903, IMG submission 67491) | Tropical forest soil microbial communities from Panama analyzed to predict greenhouse gas emissions - Panama Soil - Plot 1 (version 2) | ecosystem: Environmental > Terrestrial > Soil >... | reverse complement strand
GGCGATCGTGGTCGACGCCAATTCCGGCACGGTCCTGCATGCGACCAATCCTGACGCGCTGCGCCATCCGGCCTCGCTGACCAAGATCATGACACTCTATCTACTGTTCGAGCGTCTCGAATCCGGCAAGCTCAAGCTCGACACTACGCTCAAAGTCTCCGAACACGCGGAAGACCAGTCGCCGACCAAGCTTGACCTGGAGGACGGCGAGACCATCAAGGTCGAAGACGCGATCAAAGGCATGGTGACCCGCTCCGCCAACGATGCGGCCGTCGTGGTTGCGGAAGCCATTGCCGGCTCCGAAGAGGAATTCGCCACCCTGATGACGCGCAAGGCGCAGGCGCTCGGCATGACCAGGACCGTCTACAAGAACGCCTCCGGCCTTCCCCACGACGATCAGGTGACCACCGCACGCGACCAGGCGATCCTCGGGCGCGCCATCCAGGAACGCTTCCCGGTCTACTACAAGTATTTCCAGACCCGCTCCTTCGTGTTTCGCGGCGAGACGATCAGCAATCACAACCACTTGCTCGGACGCGTCGAGGGAGTCGACGGCATCAAGACCGGCTTCATCCGCGCCTCAGGGTTCAACCTTGTGACCTCGGTGCGTCGCGAAAATCGCCATGTGGTCGCGGTCGTGCTCGGCGGCGCGAGCGCCTCAGCCCGGGACGCGCGCATGCGCCTGCTGATCAGCGAGCACTTTGCATCGGCCTCGACCAAACGCACCGCGCCGCTGATCGCAGAGGCGCCGGCGTCCAAGATCGAGCCCACACGGACCGTCCAACGCACCGCGCCGCCGGTTGCAGACGCGCAACCACAGCCCGGGAAGGACGGCGAGCGCTTTGGCCTTGCAAGCGCGAACAGCACGACCGTGCGGCTCGATCCGCCGGCGGCGGCACCGGCTGCGGCCGCGGCTGCAGCGCCGGGTTCGAGCGACCCAATTCGGCCGGTCCTGGTCAAAACGCTCAACATCAAGCCGACCGCTCCGGTCCAGACCGCTTCGGCTACGACCGTGCCGTTCGTCGGCATGCCGCGACCGAACGATCAGCCGCGGACCGATGTGGCGCCGGCTGCCGCAAAGTCGGAGCAGCCGCCGGCCCCGGCTGGCGCCCATCCTGCCGTGGTCGCCACGCTGCCGGCGCCTACAACCACCACCGAGCCCGCCAGCGAGCCCGCAAACGCCCCTGCGAAGCAGCCGGTGCGCAGCGGTTGGATGATCCAAGTCGGCGCCTATCCCGACGAAGATCTCGCCAAGCAGCGGCTCACTGTGGTGAAGAGCAAGGCATCGCGGCTTCTGTCGGCCGCCGACCCCTTCACCGAAGCCACGATGAAAGCCGGTACGACTTATTATCGCGCCCGCTTCGCGGGACTTGACAAGGATCAGGCGGAAGCCGCCTGCAAGTATCTGAAGCGCAACGACGTCGAATGCATGCCGATCAAGAACTGACGTCGACCGGGAACAGCGGGGTATCAGGAGGGGTTAAGGAGCCGTCGAATAACGTTGTGTTGGAGTAGTCAGCGATGGCGGCGCAAAAGGACGTCCTTGGCTTCATTCACAAGGACCGCGATGTACGGCGACGACCCCCCTTGGTCGGGATGCACTTTCTTCATGAGCGCGCGGTGCGCGCGGCCGATCTCTTCGGCACTCGCACCCGGTTGCAGGCCAAGGATCTGATAGGCCTCCTCCTCGGTCATTTTGCCGCCGCTCCACGACGAGCGGTCCGTCCCCGCTGCCGCATCACCCTCAACGTTGTCGCGCCAACGGGGCTCCCTGCGGTCGAGATACGCCATCAGTAGCGCCCGGCTCTCTTCGTCGATCTCCGGCAGGAACGCCGTCAGCGTGACGACGTCGAGCGTATCGAGCTCCGTGCCCTCATATTGGCCTGCGAGGATACGACCGCGCATGGCGCCGCTATCGTGGTCGAGCTCCATCTCGATAAAAGCCGATCGCACGCGCGACACCTGCCCCGGACTTTTCTGCGTGCGCTGAAAGATGCCGGCCGGGCCGAGGGGCAGCCAGCCGAGCAGCCCCAGACCGGCGACGCCGAGCGGAAACGCGAGACCGATCTGACCGCGTGCCGCCAGGAAGGCCGCGCCGCCAAGCGCGCCAAAACCGCCAACCATCTTCACGATCGGCGCGAGCGTCTTCGGATTGGCCTTGGCAAAGCTGTTCATCGCCAGGAGCAGCAACGCCAAGACGATGACGCCGACGATGACCGCGCCCATCGTTATCTCATTTGCCGGATCAACTTGATCGCGCCGGCGTTGCGCCGCGCCGAGAGGTCGGTAAGCGCGCGCATGCCGCCCGCCGCATAGGCCGCTGCCGCCCGCAACAGCTCGCCGAGCTGATGAGCAGCACCGGGATCGAAGCGGCAATAGGCCCCGCCGGTGAGCCGCGCGATTTCGCGGAACGCCTGCCCCGCGATCGCATCATCGCCCTCCTGGAACATGAAGGCTGGCACGCCAAGGAGACCGAGTTCGCCGGCAGAATGGCACAGATCGTCGAGCTTCTCCTCCATGGCATCGCCGACGAATACCAGGGCCTGAGCCTTGGCCTTCTCGGTCTCACGGCGCGCGTGTGCGATGATCTTGCCGATCTGGGTGTGGCCGCCGCGGCAGTCGATCCGCTCCATGAGCCCCGCCAGCCGGTCGGCCTGCGACACCCACGACGACGAGCGGCACTCCGCAAGGCCGCGGTAGTAGACGAGTTGCACGTCGAGGCCACCGATCGAAGCCGCCTCGCGGAACATGTCGGCCTGCAGCCTGCAGGCGGTGTCCCAGGTCGGCTGCCGGCTCATGGTGGCATCGAGCGCGAAGATGAGTCGCCCGCGACGGCCAAGGGCGGTCGTCGGCGCCAGGTTTTTGACCTGCGTCAGGAATGCGTCGATGTCCCCGCGCGAGGATGTTGCGACCGGCGTCTGATCGGCGCCGGCCGGGGTCTTGTGCCTCGCCGGTGACTTGTCGATGGGCTTGTCGGCCATGGGAGCAGGCACCCGTGGTCATTCTACCGCCCAATAAGGTGGCCCTGACCGGGGCACTACGCAATGGCCGTGACCGCCGCGCTGACGTCCTCAGGTTTCGAGCAGGTCGTGCACGTCGAGCGGCTTCGCCTGTGCGGAGAACCACTCGGCGCGGGCGGCGGCACGCCTTTGGCCGCGTTCGTCGAGCGGCAGCTTCAGCGCTTCGATGAGCCCCATGACCTCCTGCCGCGCGGTTACGTGCGCGAGGCTCGGCCGCATGCCAAGTGTATTTTCGTCGAGGGCGTCGAGCGCGGTGAGCCCGCGTGGGAAGAACTCGCGGTATACCACGCGCTCGGCCAAACCTTCGACACAGCGGAAGCCGAGGCGGGTCGAGAGTTCGCTCAGGCCCTCGCCGACCAGACGCTTGTTGCGGGAGCCGAGTGCGGAGAGCCGGTTGCGTACGACCACCCAATCTATCCGCGTGCCGTCGAATAGCCGGCGATGGCGGCGGGCATCGCGCACCATCGCGGCATAATGGCTTTCGCCGGTGACCGCAAAGGTCGTCGCATCGACGGTGCCGAGCACGTCGAAGTCGACGAAGCTGTCGTTGAGCGGAGTGACCAGCGTATCCGCCATGGAGTGGGCGAGCCGCGTGAGATAGCTGTCCGTCCCCGGCGTGTCGACCACGACAAAATCGTGCGTCCCCTCGACTGATGCAACCGCGTCGGCAAAGCCGGCGAATTCGATCGTCTCATTTTCATCGAGCTTGAGCGTCGTCCCGCGCGCGACGCAAAAGTGCGTCGGCAGCCGAAGATCGAGCCGAAGCTGCGCGGACCAGGCGCGGCGGTTCTCGACGTAATGCGTGAAGCTCTTTTGCCGCGAGTCGAGATCGACGGTGGCGACCCGCTGCCCGCAGTTCAGGAGCGCGACCGCCACATGCATCGCCGTGGTCGATTTGCCCGATCCGCCCTTTTCGTTCCCAAGCACGATGACATGCGCGGACGAGGGCCGAGGCGTACTCGTTACAACTGACACCAATGCCGCCTCCCATCGCGGGGCGCGCAACCCTAATCGCGTGCGCCTGATAATCCAAGCCCCGCAGGTTGTATGCCGGTTTAATCATGAATTGCTGACATGATAAATTCGCCCTCGGGGCCGGAGCTTAACCAGGCAAGACTGTCGGATGTCCCGTCGATCCCTCGTTGTGCGCACCGTTGCGGCTCTGCGGCGCGCAGTCGCGCGGTGGCGCGAGGAAGATGATACCGTCGCGCTCGTGCCCACCATGGGCGCGGTCCACGAGGGCCATCTTTCGTTGGTGCGGGTGGCCCAGAGTCACGCCCGGCGCGTGATTGTCTCGATCTTCGTCAATCCCGCGCAGTTTGCGCCCAACGAAGATTTCGCAGCCTATCCGCGCCGGTTCGATGTCGACCTCGCGGCGCTCACGCCGGCCGGGATCGATCTCGTCTGGGCGCCGCCGGTCGAGGCGATGTACGGGCCCGGCTTCGCCACCCGGATCATTCCGGAAGGACCGGCCAAGGTCGGGCTCGAGGACGCGTTCCGCCCGCAATTCTTCGCGGGTGTCGCGATCGTGGTGAGCAAGCTTTTGATCCAGTGCTTTCCCGATATTGCGGTATTCGGCGAGAAGGATTTCCAGCAGCTCAAAGTCGTGACACGGCTCGCGGCCGATCTTGATTTGCCGGTCAAGATCGTCCCCGCCCCAACCATGCGCGAGCTGGACGGCCTCGCGATGTCGTCGCGCAACGCCTACCTCTCGGCTGCGGAGCGCGCTCAGGCGCCTACGCTCTATCGCGTGCTCTCGCAATGCGCCGCTGCAATCAGGCACGGCGAGCATGTGCCGCGTGTGCTCGACGAGGGCAGCGCCGAGATCGAGGCAGCGGGCTTTCAGCTCGACTATTTCGAAGCACGGCACGCCGAGACCTTGCAGAAGGTCGCGCCGGCGGCTGATGGTCCGCTGCGGCTCCTGGTGGCGGCGCGGATCGGACGGACGCGGCTGATTGATAACGTGGCGGTGTAGCGCCTAGGAACATACCGCCCCGTTCTACAACAAACCCAGTTCCCGCAGCTCGCGGCGCATCGCCTCCGGCATGTCCTTGGCGCCAGGGGCGGCCCGTTCGAGATCGGGCGGCGCGGCCTTCATTTCGAGATAGCGCCAACCCTGGAACGCGCGCCATGGCCGCGGCTGGACCGGCACGACCTTGGGCTCGAGCACGAGCTGGCAGCGGCCGACGCCACCTTTATCGACATAGGGACGCACGGCGATGAACCGCTGTCGGCAGGAGACCTCACCTCGGATCACCCAGTAGAGCGAGCCGCCGTCGGTCAGCTCGTCGGCGCGCTTGGGCACCATGCGGGTGCGGTGCACATGCTCGGTTCGCTTGCCGCGCGTGCGCCTGCGCTTCTCGCGGATCCAGTCCTCGAGATCCTTAACCGAGTCGCAGCCCACGCAGAGCTTGATGAGATGCAATGCCATGCGAACCGCCCTGACCTCTAAAGGCGGCGGATATTAGCTGCTGTGGCGCCGCTGACCACAGGGCAGTCGCCTTGTCCTCAGGATTGGATCACTGCGGGGCGTAGGCCGGTGCAGGAGGAGAGCGCAACGCATTGAGATCGACCGGCTGCCGCGTCTGCGGGGTCGCGGAACTCCCCGCGCCGGACTGGGACGGGGCGCTCGACTGGGCCGGTCGGCGCGCGGGGCTCGGCGAGGTCGCTGATCGCGCCGGCGTTTCGGGTGGCAGCGCCGGCTCCGTGTTCATGATGTTGACTGGCGGAATCGATGCCGCAGACGGCAAGAAGATGCCCGCCCCTCGGCCTGCGGTCGCTTCCGGCGATGGGCCGGGCGCCTGGGCGGCCAGAGGCGTTTTCGTGTTCGCGGACCAAACCGCCGAGTAGCGTATCACGTAGAGGTCGTAGGTACGTTCGCCCAGATTGGCGGCCACCCGGCTGCTATCGCTGAGCAACGCAAAGGCACGACAGGCATCGGGTGTGCAACCGTCGCGATGCGCAAGGACGCGCGCAACGAGACCGAAGCGGTCCGTCTCGGCCGCGCGCCGCAGATCGGCAAGCGCCGGAGGAAGGCTGGCGCCCGGCCGGGCTGCATGCTGCGTGAGGTCACCCAGCAAGGCCAGTTGCGCGGACACATAGGACACCGCCGCCGCCATCGCTTCAGGAGTCTGAAACAGGGCCTTCTCACAGGACGCCTCGACCGTTTCACCGGCCATGGCGTCGAGACAGGCGAGCGCCGACCCTGGGGCGGCGGCACGGGTTTGCAGTTCTTGCACTCGTACATCAAGGGCGCGCCGCTCAGCGGCAAAGTCAAGTCGGGAAGAGCCTGCGACCATGATCCAGGACATGCTCGCGCCAATCAGCACCAGCACAACGCGCGCGGACGCGCCGATGAGACCATCGCGACCGGCATAGTTGAATGCCAGCAGAGACAGAGCGGCGAATAGCGCGGCGGTCAGGCCAGCCATCCATGACGGAAGGTCGAACACGCCGGCAGCGGGATCAAGGAGCCCGATCAGGTCGGACATGGGCGTCAGTCCACCAAGACTAAACACCTGAGCAAACAGGATTGTGGATCACCACAACAGCCAAAAACGCCGGGAACTCACAGAATCCGCAAGCAACTCACAGAATCCGCAAGCACTGAGGCATCCACGCCACACCCGCGGCGGGCGCGGTACATGCGCGCAAGGATCCCTCGAAATGGATGTGACGTCGCGAACCAACGAGTAGGCAACGAACCGCTCAGCTACTTTGAAAACCTACCGGTAACGGTCGAGCTGACTTTCCTTGGCCACGCGCTCGAAGGCTTCGCTCGCACTCTTGATGCGGTACTGGTAGTCATCGCCGTCCGACGGCAACAGCTTGACGATGCGGTAGGTACTATCAGCCGCCATCTGGCCGACCGGTCGCGACGTGAAGTAGACGGTCTGCCCGATCTGGAACTTGTGTTCTTTTGCAGCTGATCTCTTCGACTCCAACATACGGTCCACCCTAGTTGCGCCTCTGCGCGATGCGCCCCCTCAAATTGTGTTCATAATGGGATCAATATAGCAGCCTGCGCCAGGAATTGCGCGGAAAACCGTCCGCATCCGGCGCGCTTGGCGAGACCCGGTGATCGACCGCTTTTTCGGTAGAAATACTAAAGTTATTTCAATATGTTATGTTTGATTTATCAAGCTCCCGTGCACCCCCGCCGGAGGATCGGCTTCGCAATGCCCAGGTGCAATGCAAAAACGCGGATACTGGAGGAAAGGACCTTGCGTCTGAGGCCGACCCGTAGCGCGATGCCGTGGAACAGCATGGTACGCGCGTGTGCCTGTCACGGTGTCGAAGCTGATCGGATTGCGCGACTATCACAATGGCGCCGCGTTCATAGCCTACGCGCTGCCGCACAATTGCGGGAGAGGCTAGATGCGGCTGTTCTTGGGGTTGATCCTCGGTTGCGCGATCACCATTGGAGGGGCCTATGTCGCGGACAACATGTCGGCGGGTCCCGGCGTGCGTCCCATGGTGAACTGGGACGTCGTAGCCAAGAACATCGACAGCGTCGTCGCGCTCGCGCGCGACGGATGGAAGAAGATCACCGGCTGACGATTGGCCGCCAAGACCAAAGACGGAACTCGTCTCGTCCCTTCCTCGCTGCCGGCGTCCCGCTAACGCCAGGCGCCTCCTGTCAGCGCTGCTTGCCGAATGTCGCATTTTCCGGATGACGGAGCGCGGCAGCGATCTCCTGCTTTGTCAGGCTCGTGCCGTCGTCCCCCTCGATCGAAAGCGCGACGCGACCGCTGTCATTGAGATGGCGCGCCCAGGCCAACGCACCATCGAGGGAATCAAACTCCTTGAACAGGAGTCGGTCCTTGTCGAGAGGCGAAACCGCGCCGGATGCGGGCGGACCGCTAAAGACGCGATAGCGCATTGCAGTACCTCGCTTGAATTTCCCGATAGAGAGAAACGATCAATCGAGGGCTGGGGTTCCGCCATAAGCGCGCTGTTCCCGCCTGCCTCGTTCACCCGACTTGCAGCGGTTGACCACGGCTTATTAGCCTCATGGGTTGCGGAGTGCAGCCTTGCACGCGGAACTATCAACGGGTTGCGCCGTTCCCCTCTGCGTCGATCAATGGGCCGCACGGGCAACCCGGAAGGAAACGTTGATGCGAGGCAAATTGCTGATCACTTCTGCGGCCGTGCTGTTGGCGGGAACGTTGGCCTGTGCGGCGCAGTCACAGCCGCAGGAGCCACGCGGCGAGGAATCATCGCGAAGCTCCACTCCCCACAGTCAGCTCCCCGGCCCGGACACGCGCGGTCAGGGCACCGTTCGTCAAGGCGCGCCGAGCGCGGCGGGTCAGTCGACGCCGCAGGAGCCCCGCGGCGAGGAATCGACTGAGAGTTCGATGCCGAGAGGCCAGCAGCCGCCGCCCGTTCGCGGTCAGGAGCGCTAACGCGCGAGCGCACTCGCGAGGCAGCGAGTGCACGAGAACCAATAAAGCAGCGAGCGCACCAGAAAATGCAAACGCGATGGGGCGGCCGCGGCCGTCCCATCGCTGCATGCGTCGATGGACGATGAATCTTCCGATCCACCGTCATGTAGCTGACCAACAACTTTGTTCCCCTTCGCAACTTTGGAACCGATTGAACGTTCTGTCATTGCTACAGGGCCGATGGTCGGCGGCACGGGCCAAACTTTTCTGGAGGATCGCTCTGATGAAATACAAACTCTTCGTCACGTCGGCTGCCGCCGCACTCGTCGCAGGGACGATGTTCGCGGCCGCCCAAGGAACGCAAAAACAGGCCCCGGGCGCCGGAGGGATGGGCGGCCAGGGTCAGATGCAGCAGCAGGAAGGACAACGCGAGCAGGGCAAGGGCCAGACCACGGGCCAAGGCGAGCGTGAGCAAGGCAAAGGCCAGCAAGGCAAGGGCCAGCAGGGGCAGCGCGAACCCGGCAAGGGCATGACTGGTCAGGGTCAGCAGGGTCAGCAAGGCAAGGGCCAGACCACTGGCCAGGGTGAAGGCAAGAGCCAGCAGGGCAAGGGCCAGACCACCGGTCAGGGCGAAAAGGGCAAGGGCCAGACCACGGGTCAAGGCGAACAGGGCAAGGGCCAGACCACGGGTCAAGGCGAAAAGGGTAAGACCACGGGCCAAGGCGAGCGTGAGCAAGGCAAAGGGATGACTGGCCAGCAGCGTGAGCCTGGCCAGCAGCAAGGCCAGCAGGGCAAACAGGCGCCCGGCCAGCAGGGCACGCCGCAGGGCAGCAATCGTGAAGGTCAGAACGCGCAGCCCGGCGCTGGCGGCAACGTCAACTTCACGGCCGAGCAGCGTACCCGCATCCGTGAGACGGTGATCCAAAGCAACAACGCACCGCGCGTGAGCAACGTCAACTTCGCGCTCAGCGTCGGGACCGTGGTCCCGCAGACGGTGCGGGTCGTCGAAGTGCCGGTGGTGCTCGTCGAGGTTCACCCGCAGTGGCGCGGCTTCTTCTACTTCATCGTCGGCGACCAGATCATCATCGTCGACCACAACCACCACATCGTCGCGGTTGTCACGGTCTGACGATCATCACGACCTCGCTTAATCATGAAGGGCGGCCTTGCGGCCGCCCTTCGTTGCGTCGCTGCCTGCAAAACTGCTAGGCGCGAACTTCCTGGCGTTGGAACACCACATAGCCGATGACGAACAGCACGATCGTGCTGGCCACGAGAGCGACGATCTGCGGCCACACGATCAGGACGCTTTGCAGGAGCGGAATCGGCGCATCCGGAATCGACCCGCGCTCAAGCATGACCAGTCCGACAGCGGCGAGCATCGACTGTTGGGTCGAGCGGACCGAGGGATCGAGAACGACGGCCACCACTTCGCTGAACAGCGCGCTCGGCGACAACCGTGCAAGCGCCTGCCTCAGCTCCAGCACTCCCAGCAGGTCGTCGCCCGAGCCGAACGCAACGGTCAATTGCGATGCAAACAGAGGCCACAGGAAGGTCAGGAACAACCATAGGCCGAGCGAGACCAGGGCGGCGGCGGCGGCGGAGCGGAACACGACGGAGAACAACAGCGCCAGCGCGAGCCACACGCCGCCATAAGCGATCGTGACCACGAGCACGACCAGTGCGCGCGCCAATTCCTCGGCATTGGGCGGTATGCCCAGTGCGAACAGCCCGAATCCGATCACCAGCAGCCAGAGCACGGTGAGGCTGACCGACAGGATGAACAGCCCGCCGAGGAATTTCCCGAACAGCAGCGCATCGCGATAGATCGGCTGCGACAGAATGCGCGAGAGCGTGCGCCGGTTGTGCTCGCCGCTCACCGCGTCAAAGCCGAGGCCGATCGCGATCAACGGCACGAGGATGGACAGTAGGGTTGCCAGCGGCAACAGCCCGCCCGAGCGGGTGAACAGCCGCAGGAACAGGAACGGGTCCTCGGCCGTGATGTCCTTGATCTCGCCGACCGCGCCGCGGACCACGACGACCGCGGTGGCAACGACCAGGACCACCAGCACCACCACCAGGATGCTGCTGAAATGATCGCCGATCTCCTTGATGGTCACGACCCCCACGCCTTGCAGGGCTGAGCCTTCACGCCGCATGCAGCTCTCCTTCGTGGGTCTGGAAATAGGTCGTGTAGACGGTCTCGAGATTGGGCTCCTCGACGGAGAGGCGCAGCAGACGCCCGCCGGCGCCGACCACGGCCGCCGCCGCCTCCGGCCGCACGTCGTGATCGGCCAGGATCAGCACCCGATTGGTGCCGATGGTCTCGACCTTGTTCACGCCCGGAATGGTTGCCATCCGGTCCGCCAGACCCTGCCCTTCTGCTTCGACTTCGAGCCGGAAGCCGCCGCCGATGACCTGCCGGCGCAGCTCCGGGACCGTGCCGAGAAGTGCGAGGTCGCCGCGGTTGAACAGTGCGACCCGGTCGCACACGCTCTGAACCCGGTCGAGCAGATGCGATGACAACAGCACGGTGACGTCGTGGTGCTTGAGATCGCGGATGATGTCGAGCAGCTCGAGCGTAGCCTGCGGATCAAGGCCCGAGGTCGGCTCGTCGAGGATCGCGATCTCGGCGTTCTTCATGAGGATCTCGGCAAGGCCAAGGCGCTGTCGCATGCCGCGCGAGAACGTCGCGACCCGCCTCTCGGCATAGGGCTTGAGGCCGACATGGGCGAGCGAGGATGCGATCCGTTGCTCGCGGTCCTTACGTTCGAGCCCGAGCAGGCGCGCCGTGTAGCGTAGATTCTCGGCCGCCGAGAGGTTGTCATAGAAGCCGACCTGATCCGGCAGATAGCCCACCCGCCGCTTGACCTGCAGCGGCTGGCGCGCGGGGTCGAAACCCAGAACGCGGGCCTGCCCGTCGGTGATCTCGCTCAGGCCGAGCAGCATCAGAATGGTCGTGGTCTTGCCGGCGCCGTTGGGGCCAAGCAGCCCGAAAATCTCGCCGCGCGCGACCGCAAACGAGATGCCCTTGACGACAGCAGTCCCGTTGTAGCGCTTGGTGAGGTTTTGCGCCTCGAGGACGTTGTCAGTCATCGTCGGCCGAACCAGACCACGGCGCCCATCATGACCAGCAGCGCCCCGCCGATGATGGCGACGCCAATGATGCCCCACAGCGTGGAGGTGGCAACGGAAACCCGGAACGTCTGCGATGCCGACTCGCCGCGTGCCGCCGCCCGCACCGTTGCGACGTATTCGCCGGCGACCGCCTTGTCGGTCGGCGTAACCAGAGCCTGCACCTCTTTATTCTCGTTGGGCGCGATCCGGTCGACCGCCTTCGGCTCGAAATTGATCTTCCAGCCGGACGGAACCGACCCGGACAGCTCGATCTGCTCGGCCGCCGCGGTGCCCGAATTGGTCAGCACCACCGGGATCGACGTTTCCTTGCCGGCATTCGCGGCGGCGCTGAGCACGCCGCCCCGGCCGGCAATGTCGATCTTGGGCTGACCGGTGATGTCGAGCACGAGGTCGGTCGTGACCACGGCGTCCTCGGCGGCCGCTCGGGCCGTAACATTGTACTTTCCGGCGCTGACGGTGTTGGGCGGACGCACCTTCAATTTCACGTCCTTGGACTGGCCGGGATCGAGCGGCAGAGCATTGAGCTCCTGGCTGCCATACTGCTCCGTATAGGTGCCGTCGAAGTTCTGCGGCACCTGCGATGACAGGCCGACCACCACTTTCTTACCGCTCTCGTTCTTGATCGAGAGCTGGAATTCAAAGGTCGACTTCGACGTGCCGCGCAGCTCGGGCAGTTGCGGCGAGACCGATAGCTTGGCGGGCAGGTCGGTCGCGAGACGCACCTCGATCGGCAGCGAGACCTCAGCCGACGAGCCCTTGGCAGTGACCGTGAGGTTGGTGGTGCCGACCGGCGCCTCCTTTGGCACGTCGATGCGCAGCTCGAACGAGACGCTCGAGTTGGTCGCCGGATATGCCGCGGCGATTGGCTGGCCGCCGCCCATCAAGGTCGCCGTCCAGCCGGCTGGCGTCCCGGCGACCGACAGGGTCAGGCGTTCGGGAGGCACGTTGTAATTCTGCAGCCGCAGATTGATCGTGGAATTTGCTCCTGGTCGGAGCGTGACGGCCGGATAATCCGTCAGCAGAAACAGCCCCTTGACATCATTCTTCTCTTCGGCGCCCGCCTGACCGATCCCGGCCAGTGCCGAAAAGACAACGCAAAACAGGGCGATAACACGATATCGCATGATCACAAGCTCCTGGCGATAAGACGGTGGTTCCCGCTTTTAGACCCGCTTACGCAACCACCGCAAGATCGGACGATTTGGTCCAAAGGGTGTGCGAAATTGGCTTTTATTTTCGTCCCCAGGCCGGAATCAATACACATCCGCGACATTTTTGGGGCTAGAGGTTACCAGCACGAGGTTGTGAAGTGGCCTCTTCGCGCGGCACGGCCGGCCAGTCGACCTCGTCGTCAGGCAAGATCCATGGCTCCTTGAGGGCCGCAGCACGCCACTCGGCCCATGCTGGCAACGCCATAACGGCCTGCATATAGCCGCGTGCCACGGGCCCAACTTCGATCCCATAGGTGTGCAGTCGCGACACCACTGGCGCATACATGGCATCCGCCGCGCCGAAGGCGCCGAACAGGAATGCTCCGCTCCGACCGAAGCGCCCGCGACAATCGGTCCACATCGCTTCGATCCGCCGCACATTGTCGGCGACCTCCGCCGGCACCGCGCGGGCGTTAACCTTACGCCACATATTCATCGGGCAATGCCGGCGCAGCGGCGCGAACCCGGCGTGCATCTCGGCGGAAATCGCCCGGGCATGCGCGCGCGCCGTACGATCGGCTGGCCAGAGGCCGGCCTGCGGAACGCTCTCGGCAAGATAATCCATGATCGCAAGCGACTCCCACACATGCACGTCGCCATCGATCAGGACCGGCACCTTGCCGGCAGGGGAATGCTGCAGAATGCGTTCCTTGCTGCCGGCCTCGTAAAGCGGGATCACGGTCTCATCGAAGGCAATACCCGCGACCTTCATGGCAAGCCAGGGACGGAACGACCACGACGAATAGTTCTTGTTGCCGATCACCAGTGTGAGCGCCATCGCGACCTCCAGGCGCGTGTGCGATAGCGAGCCGCACTCGGCCCATCAAGCCCGGGACTTGCCGCCACCCGACCGGTGGGCGGCATATTGCAGAGAGCTGACCCTGGTATGCGCACGTCGCGACTGTTCGCAACCGCGCGCCGGCACTTAAACCGCGGACAGCGTGCGTTATTCGTCGCGCTGCCTAGCTCGGATGGCTCGGCAGCCCGTTCGTTTTCATGGTGACGACCGTCGCTGTCGTGGTCGTCATTGGCGTCGGCAGTTCGCGTCGGAATCGCTACGCGAGGTCGCGGGCGATCCGACGTGCGGCCGATCAGGTTGATCAGGTCAGCCCGATTGCCACCGCAACAAATGACGCGAACAGGACCGCCGCCGCTGTCGTGACCACGGTCACGCAGATGCCCGCCCATCGCAGGATTGGCCTGCGGTGAGAAACGGACCGCCCCGCTATCACGCCACTGCTAGCACTCACACTGCGGAGAAGCCGCATCGGACACTCCTCCTTTCTCGCAAACTGCATGTTGCTTGAGAAACGCCCTCGCTCCGGCGACGCCTTCGCTCGAGTCGCCGGGAGGGAACTTCATTATAGGAAAGGCTGTGGAAATCCTATGGCAACGCCGCAACAGCGCCAAAAAATTGCCAAAAAGCAGCAACCCGCAGTTATGGACCGGGAAATAACTCGGACGATTTGCCGGAAAGCCAATAGACCAGCAGTCCCGACCACTCCCGCACCGCGGTATCGGTGCGCCGAAGCCCGTCGCCGACGGTCGCGAACGGACGCAACAGATCGCGCGTGCCGCGCGTGCGCCAGTCGACCGGATAGGCTTCGACTACGAAGCCGGCTTTATGGAAGACGCCGACCGCGCGCGGCATATGGTAGGCCGAGGTGACGAGCAGCCAGCGCTCGCCCGGCTTAGGCATCGCAATACGCCTGCTGAAGACCGCGTTTTCCCACGTGTTGCGCGACCTGTCCTCGGTGACGACACGGCCGGGCGCCACGCCGAGACGCTCGAACAGTTTGAGCGCCACTTCGGACTCGTTCCCGCCATAGAGCAGGTTGCCCTCGCCCCCCGAGAAGATGATGCGGGCGTCCGGATAGCGGCGGGCGAGTTCGACCGCCGCCGTCATGCGCTCGGCCGCCTCGTTGAGTGCCACGCCGTCCCGCGCCATCGCGACGTCCGGCGTGATCGCCCCACCCAATACCACTATACCGGCAGGTGCGCCGCGCGCTGAATCCCAGACCGGGAAGCGCTGTTCGAGGGGGATGATCAAGGCATTGCCGAGCGGAGCAAAACCGATCAGGGCCAACAGCAGGAGACTTCCAATCACCAGCCACCGGCCGGCGCGTGCAAATGGGGTCCGCACCAGCAGCACGCCCAGGATCCCCAGCGCGATGATGAGATTCGATGGGGCTCCGAGGAAGCCGAGGATTTTCGAGAAAACGAAGAACATGGACCGACGGGGGCGCCGACCTAGGCGGGCGCGATGCCGAGGCGCTCATCGCGATGGCGCAGCCACGCCACTAGCGGAATTGCGGCCAGCACCATCCAGGCCTTCCCGACGATCTGGCCCAGGAGGAATTCGAGCGAGCCGAAGGCAAGCCACAGGAACACGATCGAGTCGACAACGAGGCCGATCATGCTCGAGGCAACCACGGCCGCAATCAGCCGCCGGCGGGCGAGCGGCGTATAGACCGCGAGATCGGCGAACTCCGAGAGCAGGAACGCCATTGCCGACGCGATGACCAGCGCGGGCGGCGCGATCAGGGCTGAGAGTGCGGCGCCGGCGACGATCGCTCCCACCGCGACGCCGACCCCAAGTCGCCGCTGTACCAGATCGCGCAGCACCAGTGCGATCCCGATCATGATCACGCCCGAGGGCGCCATCAGGCCGGGCGCGACCGGAATGAGGCAAGGCCCGTTGGCGACGCAGACCGTGCCGGCATTCCCGATCAGCCAGTTGGCCGCCGGAATGGTGAGCCCGAACAGGATGAGGCAGACCACTCCTTCGCCCACGCGCCTCGTATCATTCCTCGCCTGCGTCATTGTGATGCCTTCCACTTGGCAAATCCCTCCGCCCGCAGCCGGCACGCGGGGCAGCTTGCACAACCGTAGCCCCAGTCGTGGCGCTGCGAGCGGTCGCCCAGATAACAGGTGTGGGTCTCTTCGACCAGCAGATCGACGAAATCTTGGCCGCCAAGGTCGTATGCCAGCGCGAAGGTCGCCGCCTTGTCGATCCACATCAACGGCGTATGGATGACGAAGCGCCGATCCATTCCAAGATTGAGCGCAAGCTGCATGGCCTTGAGCGTGTCATCGCGACAGTCGGGGTAGCCAGAGAAATCGGTCTCGCACATGCCGGCGACGAGGTGCTTGACGCCGCGACGATACGCGAGCGCACCCGCGAAGGCGAAGAACACGAGATTGCGGCCGGGCACGAAGGTCGTGGGCAGCCCGCTGTCGGCAACCTCGATCGCGACCTCGCGCGTGAGCGCCGTCTCCGATATGGCCGCGAGCGCATCGAGCTTGATGAGGTGATCCTCGCCGAGCCGCTCGCCCCAAACCGGCCGCATCGCCGCAAGCCGCTCGCGCAGCCGCGGACGGACCTCAAGCTCGGCGCGGTGGCGCTGCCCGTAGTCGAAGCCGACGGTCTCGACCCGGGCGAAGCGCTCGAGCGCCCAGGCGAGGCACACGGTCGAATCCTGCCCACCGGAAAACAGCACGAGCGCGTTTTCGGCGCCGGGTCGGCTCACCGCACTACCCCGCCGTCGTGGCTCGCGAGTGCGGCGATCTCCGCCATCTCATCGGCGCTGAGCTCGAAATCGAAGATCTCGAAATTCTCCGACAGCCGCTCAAGCTTGCTGGTACGCGGGATGACGACGAACTGCTGCTGCACGAGGAAGCGCAGACTCACCTGCGCGGCGCTTTTGCCGTGCGCCCTGCCGATGCGGGCAAGCATGGCGTCATTCTTGGCCTTGCCGCGGGCGATCGGGCTGTAAGCCACGACAGCCATGCCCTGTTCGCGGGTGGCCTTCGCGGTGGCGGACTGATCCAGGAAAGGGTGCAGCTCGATCTGATTGCAGACCAGCGGCTCAGTCGACAGCCGCGTCGCCTCGTCGATGAGCGCGGGCGTGAAGTTCGCGACGCCGATGTGGTGCGCCTGTCCGGCTTCCTTGACTTTACAGAGCGCGCCGAGCGTATCCGAGAGCGGGATCTGCGGGTTCGGCCAGTGCAGCAGCAGCAGATCGACTTCGCTCAGCCGCAGCCGCACCAGACTGTCCTTGGCGGCGCGGAGCAGATCCCGGGGTGTAAAATGCGAGGGCCAGACCTTGGTAACGACGAACACCTCGTTGCGGGGGACGCCGGACGCGCGCAGCCCCTCCCCCACCTCGCGCTCGTTGTCGTACATTTCGGCGGTATCGATGTGGCGATAGCCCAGGCGCAACGCCTGCTCGACGATGCGTGCGCAAGTTCGCCCGCGCAGGTCCCAGGTGCCGAGCCCGACGAGCGGAATTCTCGCGCCCTTGGCCTCGACCGCCGGAATCATCGTCAGCTGTCCCAGTTCGGAGCGTGTGGCGGATTGACCACGCGTCCGTCCGGCCGCTTGAGCTTGCCGATCTCGGCCATCTCGGCGCCGCTGAGCGTGAAGTCGAACACCGCGAGATTGGCGGCGAGGTGGTCCGGATTGGCGGTGCGGGGGATCGGCATGATGCCCTGCTGCACGAGGTAGCGCAGCGCCACCTGCGACGAGCTGCGACCGTGCGCCTTGCCGATGCGCTCAAGCACCTCGTTGCCGGGCACCTTGCCGCGCGCGATCGGGCAATAGGCGGTGACCGAGATGC
>Ga0066903_100001431_pt1 | contig 17379 bp, 18 predicted proteins | sample PanSoiMetaGPlot1_FD_67491 | JGI IMG/M metagenome (GOLD analysis project Ga0066903, IMG submission 67491) | Tropical forest soil microbial communities from Panama analyzed to predict greenhouse gas emissions - Panama Soil - Plot 1 (version 2) | ecosystem: Environmental > Terrestrial > Soil >... | reverse complement strand
GCGCGCGGCGGTGCGCGAAAGCGCGAAGTCGAGCACGGTCATGTTCTGGCCGAAGATCACGTCGTCGGCCGAGCAGCCGAGGAAGCGGGCGCCGTCCTCGCGCGCCGTCGCGAGGATCCGTTCGACGCGCCTGCTCGTCTCGTAGGTCGCGTGGATGTTCGCGCTCGCCTCGCGCAGGGTCCGCGCGATCGCGTCGCCGACCTCGTCCGGGACCTGCGAACCGCCGGGGGCGTCGAGGAAGACGAAGCCGTCGTCACGCAGCGACGAGAATCGGGCGCGGACGGCTTCGAGGTCCAATAGGGTCGCTGCCATGGACCGAGCCTACCCCCGGGTCATCCTCGGCTGTGGCAACTTCGGCGGGATCGGCTCCGCGCCCGCCTTCTTCGAGAAGGGCGAGACGCTGGAACAGGCGCTCCGGCTGATGGACGCCGCCTGGGAGGCGGGCCTAACCTGGTTCGACACCGCCGACGCGTACGGCGGCGGCCGCAGCGAGACCTACATCGGCGAGTGGATCCGCTCGCGCCGGCCGGAGGGGCTCCGGATCACGACCAAGACCTTCAACCCGATGGACGAGGGCGAGGACTACGGCCTCGCTCCCGACCGGGTTCGGCGGCAGATCGACACGAGCCTCAAGCGGTTGGGGGTCGAGCGCGTCGATCTCTATCTCTCGCACGCGTGGGACGACGACGTGCCGGCGGCAGAGCTCGCGGGCGTCTTCGATGAGCTCGTCGCCGCGGGAAAGATCGGTGCCTACGGGGTGAGCAACGTCGACGGCGCGCGACTCTCCGAGGCGCTCGAGGTCGGCGCGTTCGCCGCCGTCCAGGACTCGTACTCGCTGCTCGACCGCGAAGCAGAGCAAGAGGTACTGCCGCTGTGCGCGGAACATGGTGTCTGGTTCCAGGTCCACTCTCCGCTCATGGGTGGCTGGCTGACCGGCAAGTACCGCCGCGACGCGCCGGCGCCGGAGGGCTCGCGGATGACCTTGCGGTCGGCCCCGTACGAGCACCTGCGCACCGACGCCGTCTTCGACGCGCTCGAGGCGCTCGAACGCCGTGGGGACCCGGCGAAGCTCGCATTCGGCTGGCTGCTCGCCGACGAGCGTCTCTCCGTCGTCATCGGGCCGCGCCGCGCTGGGCACCTGCAGCCTGCGCTCGACGCGCTCGCGAATCCACTCCGACAGGAAGAGCGTGATGCGCTCTCCGATGAATTTCGCCTCGCTTCGGAGTCGTGAAGACGACCCCCACCAAAGGAGCCGTGACCGTGGAAGAGATCCTCGAGAGATACGCCGCCGCCGTACGCGCGAAGGACGTCGACGCGTTCGTCGGCCTCTATGCCGACGACGTCCGCACTTTCGATCTGTGGCAGGAGTGGACGTACGACGGCAAAGCCGAGTTGCGCGGGATGGTGGCAGGGTGGTTCGGCTCTCTCGCCGACGACGAGGTGGTCGCCGTCAGGTTTGACGACGTCCGCACGCAGGCAGGCCCCGACGTGGCCGCGGTCAGCGCGTTCACCACCTTCGCAGCCGTGTCTCCGGACGGCACCGAGTCGCGCTCGATGAACAACCGCCTGACCTGGGTGCTCCGGAAGGAAGACGACGGCGGCTGGAAGATCGTCCACGAGCACACCTCCGCGCCCGCCGGCGACGAGGGGAAGGTGCAGCTCCGCCGCTAGCGGCTCGCGAGCGGGACGAAATCGCGCCTGTCGTACCCGGTGTAGATCTGGCGAGGGCGCGCGATCTTCTGCTCGGAGTCGGAAAGCATCTCCTCCCACTGGGCGAGCCAGCCGGGCAGTCGGCCGAGTGCGAAGAGCACCGTGAAGTAGTCGGTCGGATAGCCCATCGCGCGGTAGATGATCCCGGAGTAGAAGTCGACGTTCGGGTAGAGCTTGCGCGAGATGAAGTAGTCGTCCTCGAGTGCGATCCGCTCCAGCTCGAGCGCGATCTCCAGTTTGGGATCGATGCCGGTCTGGGCGAACACGTCGTCGGCGACGCGCTTGATCAGCTTGGCGCGCGGGTCGTAGTTCTTGTAGACGCGGTGGCCGAAGCCCATCAGCAGGCGCTCGTGGTTCTTCACGCCCTCGATGAAGGCCGGGACGTTCTTCACGTCGCCGATCTCGTCGAGCATCCTTAAGACCTGCTCGTTGGCCCCGCCGTGCAGCGGCCCGTACAGCGCCGCGATCCCTGCGGAGACGGCCGAGAACGGATCGACCTGCGTCGACCCGACGCCGCGGACGGCGTTCGTCGAGGCGTTCTGCTCGTGGTCGGCGTGGAGGACGAGCAGGATCTCGAGCGCCCGCTGGAGCACGGGATTCGGCTCGTGGACGCCGCCGATCTCGAACGTCATGTTGACGAAGTTGCCGATGTAGTCGAGGTCGTTGCGCGGGAAGACGTACGGCAGCCCGCGGCTGTGGCGGAACACCCAGGCAGCGATCGTGGGGAACTTCGCGATCAGACGCACGCGCTGCAGCCGGCGGCTCTCGACGTCGCCGATCTCCTTCGCGTCGGGGTAGAAGGTCGAGAGCGCGGCGACGGCGCCGAGCAGCATCCCCATCGGATGCGCGTCGTGGCGGAAGCCGTCGAGGAACTGCGTCACGTTCGTGTGGACGTACGTGTGGAGACGGACCTCCTCCTCCCACGCCTCGAGCTCGTCCCTCGTCGGCAGCTCGCCCTCGAACAGGAGCCACGCCGTCTCGAGAAAGGTTGCGTGCTCGGCGAGCTGCTCGATCGGGTAGCCGCGGTAGCGCAGGATGCCTGCATCGCCGTCGATGTACGTGATGCCGCTCCGGGTCGAGGCAGTGTTGAGGAAGGCCGGGTCGTACGACATCAGCCCGAGCTGACGGAGGTCGGTGGCGTTGATCGTGCCGTCGGAAACCGGGATCTCGACCTCGGTTCCGGTGCGATTGTCGCGGATCGTGAGGGTCTCTTCGGCCAGGTCTCCACCTTACTTCCGACGTCCGGTTTGCAGTTCGGCAGGTCGCGGAATCCCTGACGAAAGGACGACTCACAAGGGAGGATGCACATGGGGTTCCATTCACTGAAGGATGTTCTGCAGGAGCAGCTCGAGGATCTGCACAGCGCCGAGACGCAGCTCATCGCAGCGCTGCCGAAGATGGCCGAGGCGGCGCACCACGACGAGCTCCGCGAGGCCTTCGAGCACCACCTCGAGGAGACGCGGGAGCACTTGAATCGTGTCAGGGAGTCGCTCAGTGAGATCGGCCTCGGAACGCCGACCGAGGTCTGTATGGGGATGAAGGGGCTTATCGCCGAGGGCGAGGAGCTGATGAGCATCGAAGGCGACCCGAACGCCAAGGACGCGGCTTTGATCGGTGCCGCGCAGCGCGTCGAGCACTACGAGATCGCCGCCTACGGCACCGCGCGACAGCTCGCCCAGGACAGCGGCTTCGACGGGATCAAGGACTTGATGGATCAGACCCTCGACGAGGAGTCGCACGCCGACAAACTCCTAACGAAGATCGCCACCGGCGGCATGTTCAAGGCCGGGGTCAACCAGCACGCGATGCCGTGAGGAGAGCTCGGCGATGCCCAAGATGGCACGGGGAGACGAGGTCAAGCGCTCGGAACTCCCGGGCACCCTGAAGCGCTCGGGGACGAAGGCCCAGCGGACGTTTGCAAAGACTCACGACGCCGCAGTGGAGCAGTACGGCGAGGGGGAGCGCGCGCACCGCACGGCCCTCGCCTCGCTCAAGCACACGCACGAGAAGCGCGCCGACCGCTGGGTACCAAAGAACAGGCCCGGTCCGAGCGATCCACGGTCCAAGAAGACGACGGCTCAGAAGCGGCGCGGCGAGGGCGAGACATTCGGTGGCGTCGACGTCGAGCAGAACACGAAGCACGAGCTGTACGAGCGAGCCCGGCGCCTCGGGGTAAAGGGCCGTTCGAGGATGTCGAAGTCCGAGCTCGCCCGCGCGATAGCCGGCAGGCAATAGACCTCGCAGTAGCATCGCGGCCATGGCGCCGCCGATCGTCTGGACGCCGAGCCCGGAGCGGATCGCGTCCGCGACGATCACGCGCTTCCGCGAGTGGCTCAACGAGACGCGCGGTCTCGCCCTGGCGGGCTACGCCGACCTGTGGCAGTGGTCGGTCGACGAGGTCGAGGACTTCTGGGCCTCCATCTGGGAGTTCTTCGAGGTCGAGGCGAGTGAGCCGTACGAGCGCGTGCTCACGCAGCGGAAGATGCCCGGAGCCGAGTGGTTCCCCGGCGCTCGGCTCAGCTACGCGGAGCACGTCTTCCGCCGCCGCCCCGACGGCGAGGTGGCGATCCGCCATGCCTCGGAGCTGCGACCGCTCGGTGAGTGGACGTGGGGTGAGCTGCAGGCGCGCGCGGGCGCCGTCGCGGGCGCGTTGCGCGAAGCTGGTGTCGTCGCAGGCGACCGGGTCGCTGCCTATCTCCCCAACATCCCCGAGACGGTCGCGGCCTTTCTCGGCTGCGCGAGCATCGGCGCGACCTGGTCGAGCTGTGCGCCGGAGTTCGGCGTTCGCAGCGTGGTCGACCGTTTCGCGCAGATCGAGCCGAAGGTGTTGCTCGCGGTCGACGGCTACCGCTACAGCGGCAAGGACTTCGACCGGAGCGAGACGATCGCGGCGCTGCAGCGGGAGCTGCCGACGGTCCGGCAGACGTTCGTCCTGCCCTACCTCGCCGGCGGCGACTGGGAGCTCGCGCCCGCCGAGCTCGAGTTCGCGCAGCTTGCTTTCGACCACCCCCTCTGGGTGCTCTACAGCTCGGGCACGACCGGCCTGCCGAAGGCGATCGTCCACGGCCAGGGCGGGATCCTGCTCGAACATCTGAAGAAGCTTCGCCTCCATCTCGACGCGCGGGGAGGCGACAGGCTCTTCTGGTTCACGACCACCGGCTGGATGATGTGGAACTTCCTCGTCGGCGGGCTGCTCTCCGAGGCGTCGATCGTCCTCTTCGACGGAAACCCGGCGTACCCGGACCTCGGGACGCTGTGGGATCTCGCCGACGCGGCGGGCATCACGTCCTTCGGCACGAGCGCCGGCTACATCGCTGCCTGCCAGAAAGAGGACGTGCAGCCGGGCTCTGGTCGCGACCTCTCCCGTCTCGACAGCGTCGGCTCCACCGGTTCACCGCTCGCGCCCGAGGGCTTCGACTGGGTGCGCGACCGGCTCGGCGAAGACGTCTGGCTCTTCTCCACCTCAGGCGGCACCGACGTCTGCACGGCCTTCGTCGGCGGCGTGCCGACGCTGCCGGTCTACCGCGGCGAGCTGCAGGCGCGGGCCCTAGGTGCCAAGGTCGAGGCCTGGAGCGAGGACGGGCGCTCGCTGGTGGGCGAGGTCGGCGAACTCGTCATCACCGAGCCGATGCCGTCGATGCCTCTCTATCTCTGGGGCGACGAGGACGGGTCGCGCTATCGCGAGAGCTACTTCTCCACGTTCCCGGGGGTCTGGCGTCACGGCGACTGGATCGAGATCACCGAACGTGGCACGGCGGTCATCACCGGCCGCTCCGACGCGACGATCAACCGGGGCGGTGTCCGGATGGGTACGAGCGAGCTGTACCGCTGCATCCTTGCGCTCGGCGAGGTTCTCGATGCGCTCGTGGTCGATGTCCCGGACGGGGACGGAAGCCGTATGACGCTGTTCGTCGTCCTGCGCGACGGCGTCGTCCTCGACGACGGGCTCGAAGCGGAGATCCGCCGCCGGATCCGCGAGGACTGCTCGCCGCGCCACGTGCCCGATGCGGTGCTCGCGGCCCCCGAGATCCCGCGCACGCTCTCGGGCAAGATCCTCGAGGTTCCGGTGAAGCGGCTGCTGATGGGAGCACCCGCGGACGAGGTGGCGAGCCGCGACTCGCTCGCGAATCCAGAGGCGCTCGACTGGTTCGCCGGTCTTACGGGTGGGCGCCGCTAACTTTCCTAACAATGTCCCGTCAGTACATTTGAGGAGAAGGTGCAGCTTCCGGAGACAAATTGTGCTCGCGCGCGCGAGTCCGCTTCCGCCCAGCTCGACGGTGAGCTGACGGAGTTGGAGGTCGACCGCCTCGAGGCCCACCTCCTTGTCTGCCCTGCCTGCTCGGCCTGGGCCGAAGAGGTGCTATCCGCGACGCAGTGGCTTCGGGAAGCGCCGCTTGAGGAGCCGGCGATCGGCTTCGCGTTGCCGCGGCGCCGGCGCACCCGGGCGACGGCGCCCATGGCGCTCGTGGCCGCCGCTGCGGCGAGCCTCGTGGCTGTGCTCGGTTCCCTCCAATCGCTAACGCTCGACTCCAGCCAGCCCGCCCGCTCCAATAACGTCTCGCCGCCGGTGAGCGGCGCGCCGGCGGTCATAGGCCTCGAGGTTGCGCGGCTCGGTCTCGACAGCCTGCCGCCTCGGGCACCGGCCCTGCCGCGGGGCCGCTTCCACCCCGTGTAGCCGCCTACATCTGACGCGCCGGGCTTTCCGCCAGGCGCTAACTAAGCTGCTCAACCGTCGTCTTAGCGCAGTGACGGACGCTCATCGAGTGTCGGAGCGAGCTGGCGCCGTCGTCGAAGGCTCCGGGCGCACACCTAACGGAGGGAAAGCAATGCACAGAAGGGTCTGGTTCCTCGCGGCAGCGGCCCTAGGCGTGCTCGCGCTGGCGAGCTCCGCTGCCGCCATGACGACCACGGGCTCGCGGCCGGCCGCAAAGTCCTCGTTCGCGAGGGCGCTTGCGAGCGTGCCGCGGACGCCGGCTGGCCGCGCGGCGAACAAGACGGTCAACTTCGCCATGGAGCAGGACGCGGGCGGATGGAACCTCTCGAATCTGAACCTCACCGGTGCGTGGGCCGCGTACTTCGGCGAGACGCCGGTCATCCGCGGCAACTACACGATCACCAACACTGGCAAGTACATCCTCGACATGGCGTCGAAGGTGGTCGCCACGAGGAAGTACCTCAAGATCTGGATTCGCAAGGACGCGAACTGGAACTGGGAGGGCCACAAGCCGTTCCCGGTCACGGCCGCCGACTACATCTACACCTGGAAGCAGTTCACCAAGAAGGGCAACGCCGTCGCCTCCACGGCCGGCTACACCCAGATCACCAGGGCGAAGGCGTCCGGCCACAACAAGATCGTCACCTTCTACTGGAAGGCGCCGTTCGCCGACTACAAGGACCTCTTCGGCTACATCTACCCGAAGAAGGCGCTCGTCGGCCAGAATTTCAACACGTTCTGGTCAGACTGCGTCTGCGGCTATCCCGACAAGAAGCCGATCTCGGACGGCCCGTACTTCCTCCAGAGCTGGACGCCGGGCGCAGGCCTGATCCTCAAGTCCAACCCGAAGTGGTACGGCCCGACGCCGAAAGTCACGACCATCGTCGGGAAGCTCTACGACGCTGAGGCCTCTGAGATCAACGCCTTCAAGGCCGGCGAGGTCGACGCGATCTATCCGGGTCAGCCGATCACGTCCATGGCCGATCTCCTCCACAAGCCCGGCGTCGTTCACAAGATCGTCCCTGGCTACACGCAGGAGCACATCGACGTCGAGTTCGGAGCCGCCGGCAGTGGTGCCGGGGGGACTCACAGCGCCAACGGTGCCTATCTCCTGAAGAAGCCCTGGTTCAACCAGGCTCTCGGGATGGGCATGAACCGGCAGCCCGTGATCAACGCGGTCTATGCCGGCGTCCTCCCTGCGAACTTCGTCAAGCCGCTGAACAACCCGTTTTACACGGTCGGCCCGCTGGCGAAGTCCAAGAAGTACCAGTACTTCGCGAAGTACAGCAACAAGCCGGCAGCGGCGATCAAGCTGCTGAAGAAGCACGGTTGCACCGGTGGTCCCAGCAAGCCGGGAGCCGGCGGGATCTGGACGTGCCAGGGCCACAAGGCCGAGATCAACTTCTACACGACCACCGCTCCGGCGCGCTGCAACGTCAGCATGCCCGCGTGGGTCCAGCAGGAGCAGGCGATCGGCATCAAGCTCGACACGCATTGCTACACCGCGCAGCCGGACTTCTTCACGAACCTGCTCCCGACGGGGAACTTCGACCTCGGCGAGTATGCGTTCACGGGTACGCCTGACCCGGCCGGTTGGGACTCCATCTACCAGTGCGTGACTAAGAGCAAGAAGACGGGCCAGGTACTCCGGGGTGGTCAGAACTACAAGAACTATTGTGACCACAAGGTCGACAAGCTCATGCTGAAGGCCGACCAGGAGCTCAACCCGGTGAAGCGGGTCGCGGAGGTGCAGGCTGCGGCGAAGCTCGTCTCGAGTGACGTGGCGATCATCCCGCTCTACGCCCGCCCCTCGTTCTTGTTCTACAACAGCAAGATCAAGGGCATGTCCGATGCGGACAACCCGACGAGCGTGGGCCCGCTCTGGAAGGCCGAGAGCTGGTCCTGGAAGTAGGCTCTATCGGAGCTACGAGAAAGTCGATTGACTAGTACGATCGGGATCCGCGCCTCCGGGCGCGGATCCCGATCACATCCTCAGGAGACCCAGGACCGAGGACCATGCTCACCTACATCACCAGACGGGTTCTCTACAGCATCCCGGTGCTGTTTTTCTCCACCTTCTTCAGCTTCATCTTCGTCTCCTACGCCGCGAACCCACTTCTCGCGGCACGGGCGAATCCCCGGCTCGACCCGCAGGTGCTCCAAATACTGATCCACCAGAACCACCTCGACAAGCCCGTGCTCGTGCGCTACTTCTACTGGCTCGAGTCCCTCTTCACGCACGGGCTCGGCAATTCCCTCATTACGCTGAAGCCGATCTGGCCGGATATCAGCCGCACGATGGGCCACACGGCGCAGTTGATCATCATCTCCGAGACGCTCGCCATTCTGCTGGGGGTCGCCGTGGGCATCTACTCGGCGATCAGGCAGTACTCGTTCTTCGACTACAGCTTCACGACGTTCAGCTTCCTCGGCTTTGCGATGCCGACCTTCTGGCTCGCCCTCGTCCTACAGATTCTTTTCGTCGACATCTACAACAGCTGGCACGTCCGGATCTTCTACACGTCGGGCCTGAACACGGTTCCGGGAGGGCCCGCCTGGTCGCTCGACCGGGCGCAGCATCTCGCCCTGCCGGTGCTGACGCTGTTGATCATCAGCTTTGCGCTCTACAGCCGCTACATGCGCGCGTCGATGCTCGACGTGATCAACAGCGACTATGTGCGCACCGCGCGCGCCAAGGGCGTGGCGGAGCGGAAGGTGATCATGCGCCACGTCTTCCGCAACGCGCTGATCCCGATCACGACCGTTGCGGCTCTCAACGTCGGGGCTCTGCTCGGCGGTGCGATCGTGACCGAGACGGTCTTCACTCTCGACGGCATGGGCCACTACTTCGTGCTGGCGCTCGGGCAGGGCGACACCTATGAGGTCATGGCCTACCTGCTCGTCACGGCGGTGATCATCATTGTCTTCAACCTGATCGCCGATATCACGTACGGCTTCCTCGATCCACGCATCCGCTATGACTGAGTCGCACACCAGATCATCCGACAACCCGATGGCCCCGGCCGACGACTCGCTCTACCCGAGCACGGCGACGTTCGAGCCGGTCTACACGCCGACTGGCGGGGTCGCGGCCCCGGTCGACGACACCGCCGCGGCCGGGCTCGATCTCAAGGTTCGCAGCCAGTGGTCGTACGCGCGGATGCGCTTCTTCCGCCACCGCCTCGCGGTGGCCGGCCTGATCGGGCTGATCATCATCTTCGGGGCCGGAATCTTCGCCCCGCTGATCGCGCCGTACTCCTACGCGCAGATCGATCTGTACAACATCCTGCACTCGCCGACGACGATCGGACACCACTACTTCGGCACCGACGGCATCGGAAGTGACGAGTTCAGCCGCGTGATCTGGGGGATCCGCACCTCGCTCGAGGTCGGCGTCTTCGTCGCCGTGGTCTCGACGATCGTCGGGCTGATAATCGGGGCGGTCGCCGGCTACTACCGCGGCTGGATCGACAACCTGCTCATGCGCGTCACCGACTTGGTCCTCACTCTGCCCGCGCTCGCCATCCTGCTTGCCTTCTCCGCGCTCGTCGGGAACGGCAGCCAGTGGACTCTCTCGATCATTCTCGTCGCCTTCTTCTGGACGGGGATCGCCCGCGTCGTGCGAGGAATGTTCCTGTCGCTGCGGGAGAAGGAGTACGTCGAGGCGGCCAAGGCCTCCGGGGCCGGCGACGGGCGTCTCATGTTCCGCCACATCCTCCCGAACACGCTCGGCCCGATCGTCGTCAACATGACGCTTGCGGTCGGCACGGCGATCCTGACCGAGTCTGCTCTCTCCTTCCTCGGCTTCGGCATCGCGCCACCGACGCCGTCTCTCGGCCAGCTCGTCGCCAACGGGCAGAACTATCCCACGCAGTGGTGGCTGACGATCTTCCCGGGCCTGGTGATCGTCCTGATCGTGCTCTGCGTGAATTTCGTCGGCGACGGTCTCCGGGACGCGCTCGACCCGCAGCAGAGGCGCGTGCGTGCCTGAGCCGCTGCTCTCGATCGAAGACCTCGTCGTGGACTTCAAGACCGAGGACGGAATCGTCCATGCCGTGGACGGCGTCTCGTACGATCTCTTTCCCGGCGAGATCCTCGGGATCGTGGGCGAGTCGGGTTCCGGCAAGAGCGTCTCGACGCTTGCGCTGCTCGGCTTGATTCCCATGCCGCCCGGACGGATCGTCGGCGGCACGGCGATGTTCAAGGGCCGTGATCTTCTCAGGCTGAAGAAAAAGGAACTGCGCAAGGTTCGCGGCCGCGAGGTCGCGATGATCTTCCAGGACCCGATGACGTCGCTCAACCCCGTCCTCACTGTCGGCGGCCAGCTCGGAGAGGCGATCAAGACGCACTTCCCGGACGAGAAGGATGGCGCCGTGAAGCAGAGGGTGATCGAGCTGCTGAGGATCGTCGGCGTCCCGAACCCGGAGACGCGCTACTCGCAGTATCCGCACGAGTTCTCCGGCGGCATGCGCCAGCGCGCGATGATCGCCATGGGGATTTCCAACTCACCGTCGCTCCTGATCGCCGACGAGCCCACGACGGCGCTCGACGTCACGATCCAGGCGCAGGTCCTCGAGGTGCTCAAGCGCGTACAGCAGGAGACCGAGGCCGCGACCATCCTGATCACGCACGACCTTGGCATCGTGGCCGAGATGTGCGACCGCGTCCTCGTGATGTACGCGGGACACATCGTCGAGTCGGGCACGGTCGAGGCGATCTTCCGATCGCCGCGGCATCCCTACACGATCGGGCTCATGAACAGCCTGCCGAAGCTGACGGGGGACGAGGAGTGGCTCGAGCCGATCACCGGGGCGCCCCCCTCCCTGATCAACCTTCCGCCGGGTTGTCCGTTTCACCCGCGCTGCTTCCTCGCGCGTGAGCGCTGCCAGCAGGAGAACCCACCTCTCGCACCGGTCGAAGGCTCGGCGCACATGAGCGCGTGCCACTTCTCAGAAGAGCTGATCGGTCGCAAGTCCAAGTTCTCGCAGGAGGCGGTTGCGTGAGTGCCGAGGCTGCGGCCAGCGTCCAGGAGCGTGCGGATACCGGCGACGAGATCCTCCGCGTGGAGAATCTCGTCAAGTACTTCCCGATCCGGGCCGGAGTCCTCAAGCGCACCGTCGGGTGGATCCACGCCGTCGACGGCGTCGACCTCTCGATCAAGGCCGGGGAGACGCTCGGGCTCGTCGGCGAGTCCGGCTGTGGCAAGACGACCCTCTCGCGCACGCTGATCAAGCTGACGGAGCCCACTGCGGGCAAGATCGTGTTCAACGGCCGGGACATCACGGCCTTGAAGCGCCGCGAGATGCGCGCCGTTCGCCGCGAGATGCAGATCGTGTTCCAGGACCCCTACGCGTCGCTCAACCCGCGCATGACCGTCCGCGACATCGTGAGCGAGCCGCTCGTGATTCATCACCGCTCCGGCGGCAAACAGGGGCGTGCCCGTGTGGACGAGTTGCTGCGCGTCGTCGGCCTCTCGCCGGAGCACGCGAATCGTTTCCCCCACGAGTTCTCGGGCGGCCAGCGCCAGCGGATCGGCGTCGCGCGGGCGCTCGCATTGAACCCGCAGCTCATCATCCTCGACGAGCCGGTCTCGGCGCTCGACGTCTCGATTCGCGCGCAGGTCGTCAACCTGCTCGAATCCCTGCAGCGCGACTTCGGTCTCACCTACATCTTCGTCGCACACGATCTGTCGGTCGTGCGGCACGTCTCCGACCGCGTGGCAGTGATGTACCTCGGCAAGGTGGTCGAGATCGGCACGAAGCATGACATCTACGAGCGTCCGTCCCATCCATATACCCAGGCGCTGCTGTCGGCGGTGCCGATCGAGGAGCCGGGTCAGCGTGGGAAGCGCACGCGGATCGTGCTGGAGGGCGACGTGCCGAGCCCGGCCAATCCGCCGTCGGGCTGCCGGTTCCGCACGCGCTGCTGGAAGGCGCAGGCAATTTGCGCCGAGCAGGAGCCTGAGCTCGTCGACCGCGGCACCGGCCACCCGACTGCGTGCCACTTCGCCGAGGTCGTCAAGCCTCTCGACCTAGCAGAGAAAACGGCGCCGGCCGGCGCGCATACAGAGAGCGTCTAGCTCAGGACGCAGCCGCTTCGGGCGCCGCTGCGGTCAGCCCGGCGTCCGCAGCAAGCGGGGCGTCAGCAGCGAGAGCGGCCTCCGTGGCGTGCGTTCGCTCGGACTCTTTCACGGCACGGACGAGCAGCTCGTGCTCGACGCAGTAGGTGCTCAACGTGAACGTCGAGCACCCCGAGAAGGCACAGCCATGAAGCATCGGCATTAACAAGACCTTAACGGTCCGGGGCCATCGATGCGAGGCTACGTTGGGCCGGATAACGGGTACATGGCGAGGGTGTTGAGGATCCTCTCCGCGGCAACCCTGCTTGCGGTCGTGGCGGCGGGCTGCGGGAGCGCCGCCCGACCACAGAGACTCGCGGTCCGCGAGGTGCCCCGAGCGATGGCGCACGACTGGGAGCGTCAGGCCTCGGCAATTGCAACTGCTGCCGCTGTCCGGGACGACTGCAGCGCCCTGCGGCTTGCGAACGCGCTTCGCGCTGACGTCATCGCCAGGGAGCACAAGGTTCCGCTTCGCCTTCGCGCACCGCTGCTCACCGGCGTGAACTCCCTTGCGAACCGCATCACATGCGTGCCGACCGTGCAGCCGCCGCCCAAGAAGCCGCCGAAACCGCCCAAGCCGCTGCACGAGCACCACCGCGAGCGCGGCCACCACGGCCACGGCGACGGCGGCGGGAACGACCAATGAGTGCGCTCAGACGCGTCGTGGGGCGCTACGAGCTCATACGTCCGCTCGGCCACGGCGCGATGGCCACCGTAGACCTCGCGCACGATGTCGAGCTCGGGCGGCCGGTGGCGCTGAAGCGGCTCGCCGAGCACCTCGCGCGGGACGAGGGTCTGCAGCGTCGATTTCTCCGCGAGGCACGCCTGGCAGCGCGGCTCGCGCACCCGAACGTCGTGCGCGTCTTCGACGTGGGCGAGGAGGACGGGCGTCCGTTCATCGCCATGGAGTACGTCGAGGGCGAGACGCTCGCCGAGCTCATCGCCCGACGCGGGCGGCTGCCGGCGGCCGAGGCTGCGAGGCTCGGCTCGCAGATCTGCGCCGGACTCGCCGCCGTCCACGCCGCGGGTCTCGTCCACCGTGACGTGAAGCCGCAGAATCTCCTGCTCGGCACCGACGGCGTCCTCAAGCTCGGCGACTTCGGGATCGCGGCCGGCCACGAGGGAACGCGCCTCACGTTCGCGGGCACCGTCCTCGGCACAGCCGGGTACCTCGCCCCCGAGCAGGCACGCGGTGAGCAGGTCACCGCTGCCGCGGACATCTACGCCGTTGGTGCCGTGCTCTACGAGCTGCTCACGGGAGAACCGTCGCGGAAGGCAGGCTCACTGGCCGAGCTCGGAGCCGAGGACGGCTTCGAGCCTCCCGACCTCGCCGCCCGCGTTCCCGCGGCACCGCCTGAGCTCGTTGCGGCCGTGACCGGATGCCTGTCCGTCAGACCTGAGGATCGGCCTCCCTCCGCCGCGGTGCTCGCGCGTCTGCTCGCTCCTGTCGGGGCCGAGACCGAGACGCTGTCCGTTCCTCCCGATCCGGCGCAGCGGGCGACCGAGATCCTGGCGCGGCCCGCCGGGCCGCACGGATGGTGGACGTCGCGGCACATAGCTGCTGCTGCGGCCCTCGTGACAGCCGGGGTCGCCGGTCTGACGGCGGCCGTCGCGCTGAACACCGGCAGCCAAGCGTCGCGGCCGAGTCACCCGTCACCGCACGCCGTCGCTCCGCCGCAAACCGGAGCGAGCGTCGTCGACCAGGCACGCAATCTCGCGTCGTGGCTCCGGCGGCACGAAGGCTGAGGGCTCTACCTCACACGGGCCTCCGGACCGCTCGTGTTTCCACGACAAGGCGCGCACCTGCATTGCGGCAGAATTGCAGGCGGATGGGCCATGCGCTGATCGCATATCTCGCCGCTGCGGTCGTGTCCGCTTCTCACGGCGCCGCGCCGCCGCACGGCGCGACACCGGCCCTCGCTGCCCGCCCCGTGCACGGCAGCGTCGACATCCGCTCGCGGCCGGACGGGCCGCGTCTCGTTCGGGTCGGCCCGCGCGGTCCGCTCGGCGGGCCGCTCGTGTTCGGCGTCGTCCGCGTCCGCGGCCGCTGGGTCGAGGTGACGGCCGAGGCGCTGCCGAACGGCAGCTACGGCTGGGTCGAGTTCGGACGTGACGTCTCCGTGGAGCCCGTTCAGTGGGAGCTGCGGGCCTCGCTCTCCCACCGGGAGCTCTACGTGATGCGGGACGGCCGGCTGCTGCGGACGATTCCGGTCGGGGTCGGCGCGCCCGGTTCCCCGACCCCGACGGGCCGCTTCGCAGTCGCCGAGAAGGTGACGGGCCCCTTCGGTGCTGCCTTCGGCTGTTGCATCCTCGGGCTGACCGCGCGCCAGCCGCACCTCCCGTCCGGCTGGAATACGCGCATCAGGTACTACGTGGCGATCCACGCCGGCTCGGGGCAGGGCTCGGCGGTCTCGGCCGGTTGCCTGCACGCGACCGAGGCCGACGTCCGCTATCTGATGCGGACGGTTCCACCTGGGACTCCGGTGCAGATCCTGCGATGATCGATGTCCGATGAGCGCTGCGATCGAGTTCCACGAGCACGCGGACGAGGAGGACCTTCCGGCCTGGAGTCTGCCCGCGGAGGCTGTCGACCGGATCCGCGTGCCGGTGACGCTCCCCGAGCAGGTGACGCGGGATTGGGCGTGGGGCGGTTCGACCGGCGCCGGCGTCCGGGTCTGCATCCTCGACAGCGGCGTTGAGCTCGACCATCCGCTCGTCGGTCGCGTCGACCGTTCCGTCGCAGTCATCCGTGACGACGACGGCGAGTTACAGGTCGTCGACGACGCGGAAGGCGACGTCGCCGGACACGGAACGGCTTGCGCGGGGATCGTGCGCGAACTCGCGCCGGAAGTCGAGCTGACGAGCGTGCGCGTCCTCGGCTCCGGCTACACGGGCGGCGGCGAGATCCTGCTGCGCGGACTCGCCTGGGCGATCGAGGAGGAATTCCAGGTGGTGAACATGAGCCTCTCGACGACGCGGACGAAATACGTGGAGCGGCTCCACGAGCTCGCCGACCGCGCCTACTTCAAGCGCGTTCTCCTTGTCGCATCGGCTCACAACATGCCCGTGGAGAGCTTCCCCTGGCGTTTTGCAAGCGTCATCTCCGTCGGGAGCCACGAGGAGGCCGACGGGCTGACCTTCTACTACAACCCGACGCCGCCGGTCGAGTTCTTCGGCCGCGGTCTCGACCTCGACGTCGCGTGGCTCAACGGCGGCACGCTCCGCTGCACCGGCAACAGCTTCGCCACGCCCCACATCGCCGGCATCTGCGCCCTCATCCTGGGGAAGCATCCCTACCTGACGCCCTTCCAGCTCAAGAGCGTCCTCTACCAGACGGCTTCGAACGCGGAGGCAGCTGCATGAGCGAGCTTGAGGCTGCTGTCGGCGCCGGCGTGCTCGGGGCGGATGAAGCGCATCGCGCGCTCTTGCAGGCGACCGTGGAAGTGGCCCGCGCGATCTACGGTGCCAAGGCGGCCTCGGTCTTCCTTCTCGACGAGGCCGCCGGCGAGCTCGTGTTCGAGGCGGTCGCCGGCGAGGGGGAGGGCGAGCTGATCGGGATGCGGTTCCCGGCTGATACCGGCATCGCCGGCTGGGTGCTCACGACGCGCCAACCGCTGATCGTCGACGACCTGAGCTCCGACACGCGCTGGTCGCGCACGGCGGCGGAGTCGACAGGCTACGTACCGAAGAGCATGATGGCGGTGCCGCTGCTCGTCGACGAACGTGTGCTCGGGGTGCTCAATGTGCTCGATCGGCCTGCGGAGTCGAGGGTGAGGCTCTCGGAGGTCGATCTGCTCGGCCTGTTCGCGAATCAGGCGGCGATCGCGCTCGACCTGCTTCAACGGGCCCGCCGGGCTCGTGCGGCACTCGCGGGCGAGGGCCGCCTCGCGCCGCTGGCCCGCGTGGCCGCCCGACTCGAGGAGGGAGAGCGGGATACCGCGTTCGAACTTCTCCAAGCCCTCGACCGGCTGCTCGCGGAGACGTCCTAGCCGGCGAGCGTCCCGGCCGGAAGAAGCGACATCACGATGTTCTCGGCGCTTGCGAGCGTCGGCGCATGGCCTGTTACCGCAAGGAGGAACTCGTCCCTCTCCAACGCGAAGAGACGGAGAGGCTCGAGTGCTCGCACAGTCGCCGTCCGCGGGACGTCGCGCAGGAGGGCGATCTCACCGAAGGAGTCTCCGGGGCCCAGCTCCCGGGTCGTGCCGTCGTCGAGCTCCACGGCGACCTTCCCGGCGGCAATGGCATAGAAGTGGTTGCCGACCTCGCCGCGCGAGACGACGATTCCGTCTGCAGCGACCGAGACGGCTGTCGCTCCGGCCGCGAGGCGCTCGAGCACCGGCTCCGGCAGTTCCGTGAAGATCTCGATCTTCCGGAGCAGCTCGAGCGGTTCCTCCGCGATCATCGCCTCGTCGTCGATTCGCCTCAGGCTCGGCCACAGGGGAATGAGCAACACGGGTACGAACGCGCCGGCCGCAATCAGCGCACCTCGGGAGCCGATCCAGCCGATGACGGCCGGCGTCGCGAGGGAACCCACCGCAAGCCCGGTGAGGATCAGGCTTTCGAAGACCGCGAACACACGACCCATCACCTCGTTCTCGGTCGACCGTTGCAGCAGCGTAACCCCGTTGACCTGGCAAAAGATTGCGCCCACGCCGAGGGTGCCGACGAGGATGAGCGCCGGGGCCAGACTGGTAACGGCCGCGCAGACCGCGAGCGGCACCGACGAGAGCACGAGCCCGATTGCGAAACCTCCCGCCAACCGCCGGCGGGTCGCGACGACGGCGACCGCGAACGCACCGAGAATGCTGCCGATGCCGATGGCGGTGTTCAGCCAGCC